>Ga0265301_10005316_pt1 | contig 12679 bp, 2 predicted proteins | sample AusTroGonzalo_MG_2_FD_193488 | JGI IMG/M metagenome (GOLD analysis project Ga0265301, IMG submission 193488) | Bovine rumen microbial communities from tropical cattle in Woodstock, Queensland, Australia - Gonzalo_04 | ecosystem: Host-associated > Mammals > Digestive system > Stomach > Rumen ...
TAATTCTCTAATAATTCTAATAATAATAACCTGCACGCGCGAAATTTGTATTAAAATATTTGGATATTTCCCCGAAATGTCCTATCTTTGCACTTGAATTCTACTATTTAAGATAGTGAAAGTTGCTAGTTAGTAAGTAAACCACTTATTAAACGGCTTATACGAATTGCATCGATGACACAAGATATGATGAATATAAGATATGGATATAGCAAGCTAGTTGCAAGGGGACTATTCTCTTGTGCAGCAACATGCCGTTTCTTTATTTTGGTGCTCCTGATGATAGCTGGAATTGAGAATGTTTGGGCACAGACAGGAGTATATTATTTCATAAACCGCGGTAGCGGAAAATCTGGAGATCCCCTGATTAAAGACATAAGTGATCTTAATAATTATTTTTATCTTGTTCCAGCAGACAATCCCCAACAGGCTAATAAACGTGATGCCTGGTTCTCAAGCGATTATAGCGCGGCTGACGGTGATTCCGAAAAGCCTTATTTAACAACCTATCGGACTATAAAGGATGCTGCTTCTGTTCCTACTGGTGTCACGAACCGTCCACACAATTCCGTTTGGATTTTGCAAGAATCTAACGAGTCAGGGTATTATTACATTATTCATGCTGCAACAGGTAAATATGTGGTGTATGGTCCGCCTTACTCTACCAAAATAAATCGTAAGTCAGTGCATCTTGAAAGTACAACCAATCCTGGCAATGAGGCCGAATTTGCCATTACTTTTAATTCTGAATATTATAACTTCCGGCCAAGAAATATTGGTACGGGAGACAATGATAACAAATATTTCAACCCAGCACAGCAAAACTATACTGCTTACTATTCTAATGACAGTAAAACTGACGGCGATGCTGATTATTTCCGAGGTCTGGTTGGTCTTTGGAAAAATAATGGCGTTATTGAGGACGGAACTGGCTCTGACTGGAAGCTTGAGACAGTAACTCTTACTGAACTACCAACTATTAGCGAAGTTAGTGAAGAAACAAACAAAGTTACTGTCACTGGACCCTCTTGGTTGCCTGCAGGCTACAATATCCGATACACTTTTAGTGCAGAGGGGGAACCTGCAGATCCAACGGCAACAAGTACAGAAATGACTAATGGCGAATTTACTGTTACTAATGCGGGTACTCTGAAAGTGGTTGTAGAACGCTATGGTGTTTTATTGTCTGCAGTCGAATCAAAATTTGTCGAACCTGCGCAGTGTAAAACTCCAGTTATTACCTATTCTACGGAAGAAGGAAAGGTTTCAATTGCTTCAGAAACTCCTAATGCAGCTATCTACTATACGATTGATGGAGAAACGCCAACTACACCTTATAACGGGCCATTCGGTGTGGCTGACCAACAAACGGTGAAGGCAATTGCTACTAATACTGAATCTGGCTTCAGAGAATCGGAAGCAGCATCCTCGAAACTGGTTTTGAATCCGACGATTATTCTTGCTGCAACTGATTATACATATAGTGGTTCTGCCATAGTGCCTAATATAAGTAGCGTTATGGATGGTGAAACTCCCATTGATGTAAAAGAATATACTGTCTATTCAGATAATACCAATGCGGGTACGGCAACTGTTAACATCGTTGATAATAATGGTGGTGATTATATAGTATATGGCTCTACGACTTTCACCATTAGTAAAAAAGACTTGGCCGTAACTGCTAAGCCAAAGACTATCACATATGGCGATGCTCCAACTAATGCTGGTGTGACATATAGTGGTTTTGTTGGAGAAGAAACAGCAGAATCGGTTCTTTCTGGTGAACTTGATTATGAATACACCTATTCACAATATGATGATGTAAGTAGTTCAACGAATACTTATACCATTACGCCAAAGGGGCTAACATCTTCTAATTATGAGATAACTTTTGCTCCAGGAACGTTGACCGTTGACCAGAAAGAGGTAGGACTTGATTGGAGTGAAACAACATCTTTCATCTATGATGGTACAAGTCATTGCCTCACTGCTACTGCTACTGGTATGGTGAATAGTGATGAGATTGGTGTTACAGTAACTGGTGAACAAACAAATGCAGGTAACTACACTGCCACAGCTTCAGAACTAACAGGCGCAAAAGTTGGTAACTATAAACTGCCGGCTGAAAACACCCATGCATTCACAATTAATCCTGTAGAATTGACAGTAACGGCTAATGACCATAGTATCACTTATGGTAATGCTCCTTCAGGTAATGGCGTGACTTACGATGGCTTTGTGAATGGTGAGACAGAAAGCGTACTTGAAGGAACACTAGCCTATACCTATAGTTATTCACAGTATGGTGATGTGGGTACTTATACCATTACACCTAAAGGTTTGACAGGTGTCAATTATAGCATCTCTTATGTTAATGGCACACTGACAGTCAACCCCAAGGCACTTGCCGTCACTGCTGAAGCCAAGACTAAGGTCTATGGCGATGCTGACCCTGAATTGACATATACCTCAGTCGGTCTTATTAATACTGATGCCATTACAGGTGACTTGTCTCGTGTATATGGTGAGGATGTCGGAACCTATGACATCAGTCAAGGAACACTGGCAGCACCAAATTATACGATAACTTATACAGGGGCCAACCTGACCATCACTCAGAAAACGTTGACTGTCACCGCCAATCCCAAGACTATCACTTATGGTGATGCGCCTACGAATGACGGCGTGATATATAGTGGATTTGCCTATTATGAAAATGAGAATTTTCTCTTGGGAACACTTGCTTATGCCTACAGTTATAAACAATATGGTAATGTGGGAGAATATACCATTACGCCCAGTGGTTTGATCAATGACAATTACAGTTTTACTTATGTTCCAGGAACATTGACCGTCGACCAAAAGGAAGTTGGACTTGATTGGAGCGAAACTACATCTTTCCCCTATGATGGTACAAGTCATTGCCTCACTGCTACTGCTACTGGTATTGTGAATAATGATGAGGTAGTTGTTACGGTGTCAGGTGACCAAATAGCTGCAGGTAACCACATTGCCACAGCTTCAGGACTAACTGGCACAAATGCAGGTAACTATAAACTGCCTGCCGACAATACGCAGGGTTTCACTATTACCAAGGCGGCACTTAGTGTTACTGCTACTGATAACGCCATCACCTACGGCCAGGCTCCTTCAGGTAATGGCGTGACTTACGATGGTTTTGTGAATGGTGAGACAGAAAGTGTGTCAGGTGTGCTGGAAGGTACAGTTGACTACGATTACAACTATAAGCAGTTTGGTGATGTGGGTACTTATACCATTACACCTAAAGGTTTGACAAGTAATAACTATGACATTTCTTTCGTTGCAGGTACGTTGACCGTAGAACAGAAGGAAGTCGGACTTACTTGGGATGATGCAACGCCATCTTTCACTTATGACGGAGAGGAGCATGCTCCCACAGCTACTGTTACGGGAATGGTGAATAATGATGCCATTACTGTCACTGTATTAGGCGCTCAAACCAATGCAGGAGTAGACTATCCAGCTACAGCGTCACTTACAGGCGATAAAGCAGGCAACTACAAATTACCTACTGCCAATACGCAGTTATTCACCATTACACAAAAAAGTATTGGTAATGGTACTCTTACCTCTGACTATATCCTTGACTTTGGTGAGAGTAACACTATCCTTCTGACGGATGATGTTATTGGTAGCGCACTGGTGATAAACACAGATTACACCGTAGGCAATGATACGGATCCCAGTACCAAATACTCCTTAAGAACTGTCACGGGCATAGGTAATTATACAGGCTCTTTTAGTGTCAGGAATGCTGTTGTGTCCTTCACCACCGATTCTGACCAACAAGAATGGTCGGCAACCTTCGTGGCAGAAAGTTCTGGTGCTACTATCGGACATGCTTTGCCAGAAGGAGTTTGCGCTTTCATCATTTCAGGCATTGAAGGAGAATGGGCCATACCAGAGCCGTTGGATTATATTCCTGCTGGTGTGCCAGTACTGTTGGTTTCCCATAAACAAATCAACGGATTCGTGGTGACAGATGTTGAGAGCGGAGATGTGACTCAAGATCAGAAAGACAGAAATATGCTGGAGGAAGTGACAGAGGCAACCACCGGTTATGATAGTGGAACAGAATCTGCTCCTTTCGCAACTAAACAAATTTACGTACTCTATAATAACGAGTTTGTTTTCAACAAGGCGGGAAACATGAAAAAGGGTAAGGTCTATCTCAACCCGAACCATACTGTTCCATCCTCAACCCCAGCACCAGCCCGTCTGAAAATAGCATGGAATGACATGACAGGAATAGAAGATGGAAGATGGAAGATGGAAGATGGAAGAAGTGAACGATGGTACACCATCGATGGACGTCGCCTGAACGGTAAGCCCACCACGAAGGGATTGTATATCAATAATGGAAATAAGGTCGTGATTAAGTGAGAGAACAATAGAGCAAGCTCTGGCTGTTCCGAACGTGAACGAGCTCGAGCGAAGCTCAAGACAGTTGTGAAGTGAATCATAAATAAATGCAGATGATGATATGAAACAAGATATAAAACAGATAATACGGTTCTTTTTATTGGTAACGACTCTGTGGCTTGGAGTTGCAAGTGGAGTGTGGGCTCAAAGTAACTTCTCGTTTAGTAACAGCGATATTACGATTACGGGAACTGTAACAGGAACAGGAACAGTGGGGAATGGCGGAATAGTGGCTGATACTGACGGCAAACATACAGTGACCCTGACCATTACGCCAGGTGAGGGATATTATATCAAAGCATCGGACATTGTTGTGGAGAAACTGGTTGATCCAGGAAAGGCCAATGCTCCAGAGCGACGTACACCTGCATTCGCCGATGTGATTCCTGGAACGATGTATTCTGGTTCAGGACGAACAGATAAAGATATTATCAGTAGTGTAAAAAATCCCAATTCAGCAGAGTATGTCTTTACTGTTCCCGCTGATTATGATGGTGTTTATGTTATGGCAACCTTTAAGTCATTGACCGAAGGAGGGATAAGAATTACAAGTGGCATGACGTCTGTCACTTACTCTTCTGATGGCCATTATATCCTTGTGGACGATATAGATGCCAAAGAGCTAGCTAATTTTTATTCAGCAACAGCATTTACAGGAACCTTTGAAGGTGAAGCTCAGGCTGACGGTAGCTTCCCGAAGATCTCCGGTCTTACTCATGCCCTCTTCCAAACAGTTAATGGTGGTACGGTAAAGAATATCGTGCTTGAGGGTGTGAATATTTCCAGCGGTACAAATGTTGGTGGCATTGCCAACGTGCTTACTGGTACTTCAGATAAAATTGGTGCCATCTATAATTGCGGTGTGTTGCCTGGCAGTGTCAGTGGTAATGGATTAGTCGGTAGCATTGTGGGTATATTGGGAGATAAAAATAATAATGATAACTGTTATGCCCGTGTTATCAACTGCTATAGCTATGCCAACGTCAGTGGAGTAGGTAATAGTAGTAATGTTGGCGGTATTGTAGGTTATAACTATTTTGCTTCTACAGCCAGCGACATCCGTACTATGGTGATGAATTGTATGTTCTATGGAGATATCACAAGCGGCAATAAAGTATCTCCTATATATGGCGGCAGTAATATCAACAACCTGCAAGGCGGTTTGAATACCTTCAACTATTATGCTTACGATAAATTGAAGACGGCAGCAATCACCGAAGGCAAGTACAATTGCGCATTGGCCGTTGAAGAAAAGTACTTGAACCGTTTTGAGTTTTACCGTCTGTTGCTGAACAGTAATAAGAAACTGGCAGCATTTTACGCTACAGGCTCTGCGGACAATGGCAATCAGATGGCAAAATGGGTGTTGGAAACGGCAGACAGAAGTATAAGTGGACGCACCCCCCATCCTTATCCCATTTTAAAAGCTCAAGGATACTATCCTTCTATCATCAATCCTGACTTTGAGAATGCTCCTGATAGCGCATCAGTAGGGCGCAACAAGGGTGGAAAGCTTCCTTCTCTAAGACGTACACTTACCGTTACTATCAGCGGTAGCAGCAGCAATCCCACTGGAGGACAATCATGGCCCACAGGTGCCAGTTTAAAGAGAACCTACCTTGAGCTAACTCGAACTGACAAAGATGAAGACCGTTTCAACTTTAACTACGATAAGGTGCAATTGCCATACTACAACGATGTGGGTACAGGCAACTATACCGGCAACCGTGTGGTGACGGGATGGAAGATTACAGAAATTACAGCCATAAATGACAATGATTATACCTCGGCAAACTATCCCACAAGTGGTGTTACAGATTATCCTAATCATAATTATGCCGACCGCAAGAGCTCGAATAAAGACCTCTATTCTGTGAGTGGTCGTGTATTCTCACAGGGAGCTTATTTTGATGTCCCCTATGGGGTAACCTCCATCACCATCGAACCCTATTGGGCAAAGGCTGCATACGTCTCTGATGCGAACTACGATGTAGTATATAATAACAGTTATGGTGGCAAACAAAATGTTAGCCAGATGGGTACACAGGTGGGTAGTGGCGCAACGTTTAATGGGGATGCAAATCAGGTTATTAAAACTTCTGTCAGCGCAGCCCTTGGTACGATTGAATCACCAGGTTCTACAGTCTATGACAATGCAGTAGTGTTGGTTGGTAATCTTCATTTGGATGGTGTGCCTTCAAACGGAGATATCCCCTTCACCCTGATGTCTGTGGACAAGGATAACGACCATGAGCCTGATTACAGTCTTGTTTATCACCATAAAAATCGTTTGCTTATAAGTCCAATTCGTTTTGATTTTCTGGATGTCATTGGAACGGCGCAGGCCCAGAAACCTAATGGAGCAAGTCTCATCTGCAACATGACCATCTGTAGGACCAAAGGCTGGTTTGAGATCACCAATACTTCATTGATGTATTTTTCACAGTTTGAGTACGAAAATTTAGGAAAAAACTCTAGCGCACCTTATGAAGACAATAGTGGTAAGGTTGATGCCCCTCTTATTCTTCAAGGAGGTGTTTTTGACCAATTTGTCTCTACTCAGAATACTGCTGTTAATGGCAAAGTATATTATATACATGTAGGTGGAAATGTGTGGATACATGAGTTCAGCATGGGTACTCATAGCGATGGCAAACAGTCAACACCACATGTGCCGGTATCGGTAACTGGTGGCGATTACGACAGTTTCTATTTGACAGGCACTTATAACCCAAATTCGAATATTCGTGATGACAATGCAGAATGTTATATCAGCGGTGGCCGCTTTGGCGAATTGGCTGGGGCAGGACAGGAGCAGATAGGAAAATCGGAATCAGCTACAACCAAAGGAAATATCCAATGGCAAATCTACAATGCAGACATCACCGAGTTCTTTGGCGGAGGTATTAATGATGCCAAGCCTGTTCAGGGCAACATCACTACGGATATTTTCAACAGTCATGTAACCCTGTTTTGTGGCGGTCCTAAGTTCGGCAATATGGCATCGGGGAAGAAGGTGAAAACGACGGCAGAAGGCTGTGTGTTCGGAAAATACTTCGGTGCTGGTTACGGCGGAAATTCCTATAGTAGAAAGAAATATTATGACCAGTCTGGTAACCCGACTTGGAGTACACTTGCAGGCTATTATACAACAGATAAGGGTCATTATTTTGATGGAGCAAGCACCAATTCTAAACAAGCAGGAACTGGTGCAGCAGACCAATATGGCAAGAAAGGTCCAGGTATCGCAACTGATTTCGATTATGAGTTTTTCGTGTGGAGCTCTGGAACAACAGGTGCCCGATTATTTGTGAAGTTTGTATCCTTCTCGCTGGCGCAGTGTAATGATGTGGAATCTTCGCTGAAGAGTTGTAAGATTCTTGAAAACTTCTATGGTGGCGGTAGCTTAGGAAAAGTTTCTGGTAAAGCTAAGTCATCACTTGAAGATTGTGAGGTAACAGGTAATGTATTCGGTGCAGGATATTCTGCCACATTGCCAAAAATTGCGGTGAGGAGTGATGGTTTTACAAAAGCACCTAATTTCAATAGTTCATCGGGTATGTTTGAGCCTGGAACTTATTCTGGGACGGATAAATTCACATGGACACAAGTTGAGAATTACCCTTCTGAAGGAGGTGCAGGCTTTGACGGCACACAAGTTATCACTACACAAAATATAAGTTCTTCAAATCTTGGTTCTGTCGGTTCTGTCGATCTGACAATTAAAGGCAATACTACCGTAGGTGGAAGTATCTACGGTGGTGGTGAAGAATCTGGTGTAGACGGCGATACTGATGTTAAAGTTACTGGCGGAACCATTGGTGCCCAGGGCCAAGGTGGTGTTGAGTATGGCAATGTGTATGGTGGCGGTAAGGGAAAGGACAGTGACAAGTTGGCTGGACTCGTGAAAGGCAATACCAATGTTACCATTAGTCAGGAGGAAGGTAAGACAACCAAGATATACCATAATGTCTATGGCGGTGGTGCTTACGGCTCAGTGGGTGAATTCGAGTATGCGGATGCAGACGATCACGCTGAGCATCCGGAAGTAGCGGTAGGGGCACCTATAGCACGTAAGACAGAAACAAATGGTGGCACTACCAATGTCACCATTACGGGTGGCACGATTGGTACCAACGGTGAGAACAATGGCATGGTGTTCGGTTCGTCACGAGGTGACGTGGCTAAACCTGATGTAGGAGATGGAGTTGATCCCAACGATCGTCTGGCATGGGTTTACGATACGAATGTGACAATAGGAAGAACCCAGAGCGAGACTCCTGACCTGGCGAATCCGCAGATTAGGGGGTCTATATATGGTAGTGGAGAGAATGGGCATACCTTCAATGATACGCATGTCAAGGTGTATAGTGGAACGATAGGTATTGAATCGGGATCACCCATTACCGATGAAGAATCGGGACAAGCCTACGAAGGTCCACGCTATCCCTACCGTGGTAATGTGTATGGTGGCGGTTGTGGTACTGACCGATACAGTAGTGGCAAAACAGATTCACAAGGGAATGAGTTTAATGATATGTTCAACTTCCTGGCAGGTATCGTGCTTGGCAATACCAACGTAGAGATTGATGGCGGCCACATTATACACAATGTCTATGGTGGTGGTGCCATGGGATCGGTGGGAACATACACCACTTTTGCTGATGAAACATATGTTGCTGCACAAGCAGCTTTAGACAAGGAGGTGCCACTTAAAAAACCTTTGGCATGTAAGTATGGTACAGGTCTATGTAAAGTTACCGTTACTGGCGGTGAGATAGGTACAAAGAATATGAAGATGGACAAGACAGATGGTCCTGACGACTTTGGTCATGTGTTTGGTGGTGGTAGAGGTGATGCATTAGACCCGGATAATTATAAGAATATTGAGATATGTGCTTACTTTGGCAGTACCGAGCTGACCATCAAAGGTAAGGCCTTTGTCAGAGGCTCTGTGTATGGTGGTAGCGAGAGTGGACATGTGCTGGGTAATACGAAGGTTGTCATTGGCGGTGATAACGAAGGTGACAATGAGTGCCAGATAGGTTGTGGTGACGGAGTAGAGAATGCCTATAGTGCAGAAGAATGGGCATCAGAATCAACGAACCTGAAACCTACTCACCATTGGAACTATATTGACGATGGTGCGCCTTATGACCAGTTTGCTCGCGAGAATGGTAAGTACACGACTGGTAAATCGGCAGAGGGAGGTTTTATGGTGGCTACTGACGGTCACACCTTCTATGGTAATGTGTTTGCGGGCGGTTCTGGTTATTATCCGTTTGCACCAGGTGAATGGTTATTCTCGGCAGGTCGCGTAGAAGGTAGTGCAACGTTGGAAATCATGGGTGGTCATATCCTGAATAATGTCTATGGTGGCTGTGAGATGTCTGATGTGCTGGGTGACGTTTCTGTTACCATGACAGGCGGAACGGTGGGTGTGCCTCGTACCAAGGGTGAGATCCTCCTGAATCCAGCCATTGGTCATATCTTTGGAGCCGGCATGGGTGACAAGCGTATCTTCTTTAATACGGTTACGAATGTGCAGAATTCCAACGTGACTGTTTCTGGTGGCAGGGTATATGGCTCTGTGCATGGTGGCGGTGAGGACGGACATGTATTGAATAAAGCTACAACAACCATCAGCGACAATGTCGTGATAGGCTCTGTGACGGATGGCACAACCTCAGGTTTCGACGGCAATGTGTTCGGTGGAGGACAGGGATCACCTACAGCATTGACGGCAGGTACTGTGGGTGGTAACGTTGAGCTGAATATTAATGGTGGTACGATGTATGGCTCCGTCTATGGTGGTGGACGTATCGCATCGGTAGGTACCTATTTCGCCCTGACGACGATGAAAAACCCAGACAATCCTGAAGAGTATATCCCCAATCCTCTTTACGGTAAAATGCAGGATGGCCCAGACCATGGCTATATCACTGTAAACCTGAAAGGCGGCGAAATTTTTCAGAATGTCTATGGCGGATGTATGGGTACCAGAGGCATGGCTGCAGTTGATCAGGTGAGATTTGCAGTCTCGAAGAACGTTACCGTTGAGTTGAATAAAGATGTGCTTAGGGGTTGCATCGTTAAGGGTAGTATCTTTGGCTGTAACAATGTGAACAGTTCGCCACAGGAAAATGTGACGGTGCATGTCTATGCAACGCAGAACGCTGCAGCTACACAGATAGCTAATACACCGGCAATCGGTACAGAGGGCCAAGAAGGCTATAAGCCAGCTGTGACGAATGCCAAGGAAAAAGGGCGCTTTGACGTGAAGGCGGTCTATGGTGGTGGTAACATGGCTGCCTACTTGCCAAAAGGTCCTGATGCAACTGATAATAACTACGACGGAAAGAATACGACCTATTCCACGCACGTGATTATTGATGGTTGCGAACGCACCAGTATTGGGCAAGTATATGGTGGTGGTAATGCAGCCTCAACACCAGCTACGGAAGTGACGGTGAATGGTACGTTTGAGATAGATGAACTATTCGGTGGCGGTAATGGCGCAGACCGAATTACCTACAACGAAGGAGTGAGCTATCAGGATAACCCAGGTGCTAATGTGGGATTCTACGACTATTCTGCTGAGGAGGATACTTATAACACCAAAGAAAAGAGAACTACAGACGAGCAAACTTCAGAGACTTTTAAGGAGAAATATGTGTATGGGACAGGTAAGGCTGCCGTGAATGTCTTTGGTGGTCTGATTAACCACGTCTTTGGTGGTTCGAACACGAAGGGTAATGTGCGTGAAACAGCCATCACTTTACTTGAAGAGAAGCAAGGAACTGAAGATTGTTGTCCATTCAATGTCGGTGAGGTGTATGGCGGTGGTAAGAGCGCCCCGATGGATGCCGATGCTAAGATTTATATGGCTTGTATCCCTGGTTTGAAAGCAGCCTATGGCGGTGCTGAGGCTGCTGACATCCAGGGTGGTGTGACGCTGAATATCACCAACGGAACTTTCGACCGTGTGTTTGGTGGTAATAATATCAGTGGTACTATTCGTGGACCCATCGAGGTGAATATCGAGGAGATTGGTTGTAGGCCCATCATCATTGGCGAACTGTATGGTGGTGGTAACCTGGCTCCTTACTCCGTCTATGGCTATAACGATAATGGAACAATCAAAGAGTCAGGTACGAAAAAGGCTTACAAGGATCCTGTAGTGAATGTCAAGTCGTTTACCAGTATCGGTAGCGTATATGGTGGTGGCTATGGTTCTACGGCTGTGATGGTGGGTGATCCTACTGTGAATATCAATGTGGCTTTAGGTGGCAAAGCTTCTGAAAGCAGTGCGGAAATCGGAAAAGATGGTACCGATTGGAAAGATATGGCTGTCAAAGATGGTCAGTTAGTTGAAAAGACTGTTGAAGGAAGTTATCCTATCCCTTATCATAAAAAAGATGCTATAGGTGCTATCACTAATGTCTTTGGTGGTGGTAACGCTGCTGAGGTTATTGGTAAAACGAGTGTTAACATTGGTACTCGAGTTGGAGAGGATGAGTATATGGCGGTAGTTATTAAGGAGGGTGAAACCTTGCCGACTTTGCCGGAAGGAGAGAAATATTACACCCGTACCGGAACAGCACCTAATTATACTTATACTGAAACCAATCATACTAAAGCACAAGAAGGTGTAACTTACTACAAAAAGTATGTCATTAAGGGCGTTGACATTCGTGGTAACGTGTATGGTGGTGGCAATAATGCCGATGTGACGGGTGATACGAACGTAATAATCGGTAAGTAGAAAGTCGTCACCCCAACCCCATAAGAATGGACATCTATGGTGATACATCCGCTGCATACAGACATCCAGAAGCCAGAGCGGTTCACGTATCCTTTTGCTTATGAGCCACATCCTTTGTGCCAATTGGCAGCCAAGGAGGTGCAGGCTGAGATTGCCCGTATCAATCCGCAAGAAGGCAAGATGTTTGGCGTGCTGGTGGTGGAGAGGGAAGATGGAGAGCACAGGGGGACAGACCCTCTGTGCGACACATCGCACATGGGGTCTGTCCCCCTGTGCTTCTTAGCAGCGTATAGCGGTTTGTTGGAAGGGCGAAATGATTGGGAGTATTTCGTGCCTCCCGTATATGATGCGCAGCAGCCTGACGGCTACTTTAAGCAACAAGAAAAAATCATATCTCTCACCTCTCATCTCTCACCTCTCATCTCTAAACAGATGTCACAAAATTTACAA
>Ga0265301_10005319_pt1 | contig 12674 bp, 10 predicted proteins | sample AusTroGonzalo_MG_2_FD_193488 | JGI IMG/M metagenome (GOLD analysis project Ga0265301, IMG submission 193488) | Bovine rumen microbial communities from tropical cattle in Woodstock, Queensland, Australia - Gonzalo_04 | ecosystem: Host-associated > Mammals > Digestive system > Stomach > Rumen ...
CGCTTCCCAAAATTCTCTGCTGTGTCTTTGCATGTCGGTCTCCTTCCGATTTTCCGTTGAGGTCGAAATGAGACCAATATAACACGTGATCATCCCGTCTTCAAGATGTACCAGGCTGGGCGGTTACTTTGTTCCCGTAAGCTTGATAATCAGTTTGAGCATTTTTCTCTGCTTAGCCGGTTGCAAAGAATTCAAACGTTACGATGAAATTCCGACAGAAAGCCCGGAAAAACTTGTTTCCACAGAGTCTGGTACCGAGGCAAAGTCTATCGAAACAAAGGCTGGTACCGAGGCAAAGTCTGCCGCAACAAAACCAGAGAAAGACGTTGCTCCGGCCGCAGTCCCGGCAGTCACCCCGAATGAAGCATTGAAATGGAATGCAGAAGCGGAAGCCTATGCGCAAAAACAGGAAAAACGCATGGTATTTGTTCGAAAAGGAATGGGGTTAGTCTATGATGACAAGATCAATTCCTTTTCAAAAGTTTCTATAAACGAGCAGTTTGACAAATTATTGGAAAAAAACAAGGTAAGCAAAACAAGAAATGAGCTTAACACAAGAAAAATTCCCGTCAGGTGGACCATTGATTTCAATACATTAACAGGGAACTGTGATTTTGAACAAACCGACAATGGCTACAGGATCAGTTCCCCGGACGGTTTTTTATCGATTCTGGCGCCAGCCAGAGCAGTCCTGAACACTGTAACAGGAATATCGCTTGAGCTGAGCTGCAACACGGATGAGTCCCAGGTAAAAGTCGGGATCGAAGAATACGGGATGATTCGCCGAGGAAAGCACTATGTAACCGAGATTTCCGGTATTCACAAAGAGGAATTCATCAATTTTGAAATAAGTGCGTTAGAGCATTATGAGTCGATCCGCCCATTATTGGAAATAAAAGGCGATGTAACAATACACCGTCTTCGGATTTATCAAAAGGGAATCAAGGGGCTAACGCTTCTTGAAGGGCAGATATTGGAACGCTCCGTTTTGCCGGACCCCAAAGAATCCGATTATCCGAATTGTCGATTCACGATTCATTTTGAGGGAGCAGTGATCAAAGACGGGGAACCTGTCCCCAAGGAAATCGCCTTGATCGCAGAAGGCTTTGAGAATTACAAACTCCTCGGAACAGACAGATTGAAACAAGGCGACAAGGTGTTGTGCGCCGTCATCCCGTTTGAAAATCTATCCGAAGAACAACAGTCAACACAGCAGGCAGATGATTTGAATCTGTTTTTGCTGAACAGTTTTTATGTCGCAAACATCAAAACAATAAGCGAATACAGCGACGATCCGGTCATGCCGAAATCCGGGTTGTATTTTTGGGATGATGATGCGGAATATGTCTCTGTCTTTGAAAGACATATCAATCCGCCAATTCCGCAAAGTCTGATCAATGCTCAAAACATGGCGATCCAGGAAGACCTGCAAAAAATGAACAAACTTCTTGCGGATTATGACGACAACAAGATTCAGGAAGTAAACGAGAGATTCCTGACCGCATGGGAAAAAGAAAAAAAGAAGGACCCGGAAGGATACAATCGACCAGGTTATTACGTTTGGCGCAATATTGACAACTCGTTCTGGTGTCTTCCGAATGGTTACAACATGCTCTTAGCCGAACCGGCACTGCTAACACAGGAGTCTCTGGATAGTTTTTCCGCTCTGAAAAAGGCTTGTGAAGCAAACGGCGTGCAGTTTATCGTTTCTCTTGTTCCTGACATGTATGTGATCGCAGCACGTGTAATCAACAAGGATTTTCGTGACATTCCGGATATTCAAACAGCAACGTTTGTAAAACAACTATCGGAAATCGGCATTGAAACCATCTATCCATCTGATGCGATTATTCAAAACTATAATAGATATCCATTTGCTTTTTTCTTTCCAAATAATGATCATCCATCTGACACAACACAAGATATTATTGCGGATATTCTTTCGGAAAGATTGAAACGTTATGAAATTCCATCAGAACTTGATCTGGACCTGTTTTCTATCAAGCAGAGTCCACATGTTTATAAATCATATGGTGAAAGTGAAAATGAGAAATATCTTTTTCCGGAAAACTGTGACATTGGAGATAACCAACCTCGCACTTCATACACCTGTCGAGAAGTTTTATACAACGGCAAACAAATCCCCCTATCAAAAGATGCTTCCATTCTGGTCATAGGGAACTCATTTATGCAAACACCAATGCTGTTTCCAGAAACGGTTCCAACCCTGATTTCCTACAAATTAAAAATACCTGTTGATTGGTATCGCAGGAATGCATATGGGCCATTTTCTGATATCATTGTTCAGTTTTTGACACAATCAGATTCCTTTCTAAAAGGGAAAAAGGTCATAATCTTTTATGTCGGGACAAGGCATTTGAGGACGCTGGAAAGCAATGGGAACTTCTTAAATATATCTGTCCTTGACAATGATCGAATTGTTCTCAACAACAAGAAAAGAATAACTCAGTTTGCTCCTGCTTCCAATACCGGCAATCCTGTTTTCCTGGACCCGAACAAGTGGGGAAATCTTGCAACAATGGACAAGAGCTGCTTTATCGTCAGAGAAAACAACGAATTGATTTGTTCGCTGAAACTGGATCAAAAACCGGATTTTATCGTTGATGAATCGAAACCGATAACATTGATTATCCCGGCAGCGTGTCCTCGAAACAACTCATGCAATCTGCGCATTAACGATCAGGCAAAAACGGTTCCCTTTTTTTATACGGCATCGGATTCCAAGTTCTGCAATCTCGCCTTTGAGCTTCCTGCCGGAACGAAAGAAGTAGACGTCAAAGTCGAAGGGGAACCCGGCTCCATGTTTGTAATCAAGGACATCCAAATCTGGCAATAAACCATGGTCTTTTCCTCCTACCTTTTCATCTTTTTCTTCCTGCCGCTGGCGCTGCTGGGGTACTATGCCGCGCCGAAGAAGCTGCGTCACCTCACGCTGACGATCTTCAGCTACATTTTCTACGGCTGGGCGAACCCGTGGTTCTGCCTGCTGATGCTGTTCAACACGAGCGTGGACTACACGAACGGCCGCCTGATGGGCGCATACCCGGCGAGGAAGAAGCTGTTCGTGACGATCTCCATCGTCTGCGACCTGGCGATTCTCGGTTTCTTCAAGTATTTTAACTTCGGGCTTGACAACTACAATGCGACGATGGCGGCGCTGGGCATCCCGAAGGCGCAGTATCTGGGCTTTTTCCGCGTGGTCCTGCCGCTCGGAATCAGCTTCTACACGTTCCAGAGCATGAGCTACGTGATCGATGTCTACCGCGGCGACGCGAAGGTCGTAACAAATTTCATTGATTACGCCTGCTACGTGTCGATGTTCCCGCAGCTCGTCGCCGGCCCGATCATCCGGTTCCAGGACGTGGCGGACCAGCTCCGCGAACGCTCGCTGACCTGGGAGAAGTTCGCACGCGGCACGGCGTTCTTCATGCTCGGCATGGCAAAGAAGGTCCTGCTGGCGAATCCCTGCGGCAAGGTCGCGGACACCACGTTCAACACGGGCGACCTGAGCTGCTTCGACGCATGGTACGGCGCGGTCGCGTATGCGTTCCAGATCTATTTCGACTTCAGCGGCTACTCGGACATGGCAATCGGCCTCGGTCTGATGCTCGGATTCGTGTTCGCGAAGAACTTCGATTCGCCGTACCGCTCGAAGTCCATCACGGAATTCTGGCGGCGGTGGCATCTCTCGCTCTCCACCTGGCTTCGCGACTACCTGTATATCCCGCTCGGCGGCAACCGCAAGGGCAGCGTCCGCACGTACATCAACCTGGCGCTCGTCATGCTGCTCGGCGGGCTGTGGCACGGCGCGAGCTGGAACTTCCTGATCTGGGGCGGCATCCACGGCGGCTACCTGGCATTCGAGCGCGCACAGGGCAAGGAAAGCATCTACCACAAGTTTCCGGCGTTGCTGCAGATCGTCATCACGTTCTTCATCGTGCTCATCGCGTGGGTATTCTTCCGGGCAGACACACTCCCGGATGCGGCCCAGTACCTCAAGTGCATGTTCGGCGGAGCCACGCCGGGACAAGGCGAAGCGGTGCGCGGTCTGATCTACAATCCGTACTACGTCGTGAACTTCATCCTCGCCGGTGTCACAATCTGGGCGCTGCCGCAGACATGGGACTTCACACGGCGGCTTACCTGGCCGAAGATCGCATGGTGCATCCTGCTGTTCTTCATCTCGCTCATCGCGCTCACCACGCAGAGCTACAACCCGTTCATCTACTTCATCTTCTAAGGAGGCGCGAATATGTCTGAAGTGAAAAAAGTCAAGCTCTCCCGCGAAGAGATCGCAAAACGCGAGATCGGCGTAACTGAAGTTTCCAAACCGCAGAAACTCTTCCTTTCCATTTTCTTCCTTTTCGTCATCGGCGTTTATCCGTGTGTCCAATTTATCTATTCTTCGCCTTTGAAAGAGATACGTCCTGCGGCAACTGCACAGAAAGCATTTAAACAGTACGAAACCGCCATCGAGGATACCTCGCTCCTGCGGGCCGTCCTGCTCACACCCGCTCAGGAATTCCTGACGAAATGTTTCCGCACCGGCAATGAAAAAGTCATCGTCGGGCGCGATGGCTGGCTGTTCTATTCCGGCGACTACGACTACCTTGTGAATCCCGGCTTCATGCAGACTGGACGCATGCACAAACGCGACCTCGCAGGCGCACATCCCGATGCTGTCGCAGCGATCAAGAAGTTTTCCGACGACCTCAAGGCGCGAGATATCCGCCTGATCCTGATCCCGGCGCCCGGCAAACCGCTGGTCTACGGTGACAAGCTCGGTGCGAGCGAAGACCGCAAGGGCAATAAATCGTTCGACGAATTCAAGAAACAGGTCGAATCGTTCGGCGTGACCGTTCTGGACTTCACAGACGATTTCATCGCCATGCGGAAGGACGGCATGGATTCCTACCTCAAGACCGACACGCACTGGACGCCCGCGGCCATGCAGTTTGCGGCGAAAAAGACTGCCGAGGCAATCGGCGATGCCGAACCTGATGCCGAGGCTGGCGCAAAGGCCACGATCACCGCCCGCGGCGACATCGCGAACATGTTGAAGCTGCCGGACGTGGACGACATCTTCCCGAAGCAGACGGTCGAGGTCGTACAGTACGACGTGGTACAGGACCGCAATTCGGACGTGCTGCTGCTCGGCGACAGCTTCACGAACATCTTCTCGCTCGACGCGATGGGCTGGGGGACACGCGCCGGATTCGCCGAGACGCTTGCGCATGAGCTCGGCCGCCCCATCGATGTGATCGCCAGAAATGATGCCGGAGCACACGCCACGCGCGACGTGCTGTCCGCCGAGTTCCTTCGCGGTCGCGACCGCCTCGAAGGCAAGAAGGTCGTCGTGTGGGAGTTCGCCATCCGCGAACTCGCCGTGGGCGACTGGACGGATTCCCCGCTGGAGCTGAAAGAACGCGAAGAAAGCGATTTCCTGACCATCGAGGAGCCGAAGACGGTCACGGCTACGGTTCTGGCCGTAACGTCCGTTCCAAGGCCGCATTCAGCACCGTACAAGGACCATGTGATGAGTCTGCACCTGGGCGACATCGACGGTTCGAATGAAGCGCTCGTCTACATTGCCAGCATGAAGGACAATGTTTGGACTGACGCCGCCCGTCTGCGCATTGGTGACACGGTTCGGATCGAGCTCAAGCCGTGGGCCGACTTCGAGGATGAATACGGCAGCTGGAACCGCAGCGAATTCGACGACGACGAACTCCTCCTGCAGGATCCCTGCTGGGGCGAGATCGTACAGAAATAAACAAATGAACTTAAAAACCTTCACAGAAAGGCTACCGATATGAAAAAAATGTTTGCTTCTCTGCTGCTGGTCCTCGGCGTGAGCGCCGCCGTGTACGCCGCCGAGGTCTCCGAAATCGCCTCAAAGGCCCTTGAAAAAGTCCAGTCCGGCACGATCACCATGAAGGGCGAAGACGGCTGGCTGTATTCGCGCAACGAACTCTCGCACCTCGCAGCGGGTTCGCTTGCGGGCGGCAAGGTCGTCGAACACTCCAAGGCCACGAAGAAGGACAACGCCGATCCGATCCCCGGAATCGTGGACTTCAACGACCAGCTGAAGGAGATCGGCGTGAAGCTGATCGTGGTGCCGGTCCCGCCGAAAGCTGACGCCGCGCCGTTCGGCGAGCTCAAGAAAGGCGACGCCATGGTGTACCTGAAACCGTTCTACGAGGAACTCCGCACGAAGGGTGTGGAGGTGCTGGACCTCTCCGGCGTGTTCGAAAAGTCCGAAAAGCCGGTCTACTGCAAACAGGATGCGCACTGGAATCCCGAAGGCATCAAACTCGCGGTCGAAGAACTTGTCAAGCTCATGAAGCTCGAAAAGGGCGACGCGAAGTTCGAGGCGGAAGACCAGAAAATCTCCATCATCGGCGACCTCATGCTCTCCCTCGACAAGGAAGCGAATCCGTCTGAGGAGATCACATTGCACACGGTCAAGGGCGATGTCTTCTCGGATGCTTCTCCTGTTCTGCTCCTCGGCGACAGCCACACGCTCATCTTCTCCTCCGGCGGCGATATGCTCGCGGAGAAATCCGGCCTCGGAGAAAACCTCGCCGCAGTCCTCGGAATGCCCGTCGAACGCATCGCGGTCAAAGGCTCTGCTGCCGCAGCTGTCCGCACGAACCTCTACCGCAAGGCCGCCAAGGACGCCGAATGGATTAAGGGCAAGAAGTTTGTCATCTGGTGCTTCTCCGCCCGCGAGTTCACGGAGTCCACCTCCGGCTGGCCGAAGGTCCCCGTGCTGAAAAAGTAACGGTCTGATCGTTCCCGAACCAAGTTCCCAATCCGCCCTCGGAGTACATCGCGACTCCGAGGGCTTTTTTTTGACAAAAAACGGGATTTCCCGTTCAGCAGACAGGAAACGGCATCGTACACCATGAACGAATGAACCAATGACGCTTGACAGCGGGACGTTCAACGTGTATAGTATGTTTCATGCACACTGCCAAGCCGCGCCGCCGAATCGACGCAGATCAGCGAGAGGGAAACGAAAATGAACGAAAACGATACAACGGTCGAACCGACCGATTTCTGGTATATCGACTCGAAATACCATATTCACTGCGAGGAATACATCGAATACCACAAAGACGCGATGGATTGGAACCTGGTGTCGCAATACCAGACGCTCAGCGAACCGTTTATCGAAAAGTTCGCCGACCGGGTGAACTGGAAGAACATCTTTCAGTACCAGAATCTGAGCGAGGCGTTCAAGGCGAAATGGCGTCACAAACTGGTGGAATGAAGCTCAGATTCCCGCAAGACAGAAGTTGATCCGTCTGTCAGTCCGTCCCGCCAAAAGCCCTTAAAAGGCCTTCGCATCCGCTTGCGATGTCGTCCCAGGTCGCATCGAAATCGCCGGTGTACCACGGATCGGCGACCTCCTCGCCGGCACGGTTTGCGTAGTCGAGGAGCAGTACGATCTTGTGCTCCGGATCGCCGCCCGTGATCCGGAGCGCGTTTCGAATGTTGTTCCGGTCCATGCAGACGATCAGGTCGAAATCCTCGTAATCCGCCCGGGTCATCTGCCGGGCGCGATGTCCGGCGCAGGCGATGCCATTTTCCGCGAGCTTCCGCCGAGCGGGCGGATAGACCGGATTTCCGAGCTCCTCGCGGCTCGTTGCGGCGGAAACGATCTCAAACCGGTTCTCAAGGCGATTCCTGCGGACCAGGTCCTTCATCACGAACTCGGCCATGGGGCTGCGGCAGATGTTGCCGTGGCAGACAAAGAGGATTCTCATAGCGGCGGGGATCCGGGTTAAGGATTCCGAAGCTTACTTCTTCGGCTGGCCGGCGTCAGAGGCGGCGCCGAAGATGCCTTCCTTCGAGAACGGCACGGGATTGATGGTGCCGTCCTCATTGAACGTCATCCTGTCGACGCATACCGCGCGGTTGAAGTCGCCGCCGTTGGCTCCTGTGTGGTAGAACAGATACCATTCGCCGTTGAAGTTCGCCACGCCCGGATGGTTGGAGCCGCAGTTGCCGGACCGTTCCATCAGGATGCCTTTCGCCTCGAAGTGGCCGTCGACCTTGTCGCCGATCGCGTAGGCCAGCTTTTCGGGATTGCCGCAGGCGTAGACCAGATAATATTTGCCGTTGTGCTTGAAAATCCACGGGCCCTCCTCAAACGGCATGTCCTTCAGATCGATATCCAGCGTTTTCACGGGGCCGTCGAGCTCGACCATGTTCTTTTTGAGCTTGGCGTAATAGCATTTCCTGTTGCCCCACACGAGCCACGCCTGGCCGTCGTCGTCGATCATCACGGTCGGGTCGATGCAGGCCCACGAATGCGTCGTGGCGAAACAGTCCTTCGGCGTGACGAGCTGCTTGCCGATGGGGTCTTTGTACGGGCCTTCCGGCTTGTCGGCCACCGCCACGCCGATGCCGTTGCCATTCGTGCTGATGTAGAGATAATACTTGCCGTCGCGCGGGATCATCTGGGCGGCATACGCCGTGTGCGTGCCGTCCCATTTGAACTCGTCCACGGAGAGCGGAGTCGGGTATTCCGTCCAGGTCTTCATGTCTTTCGTGGAGAAGAGGCACCAGTCGCGCATGCGGAAATTGCGGTTCAGGCGGCCATTGGGCGCGGTCTCGTCGTGGCTGGTGATCATCCACAGCGTGTCGCCGATCACGACCGGCGCCGGGTCCGCGGTGAACTTGTGGGAGAACATCGGATTCCCGGTCGGCTTGTATTCCTTCAGCGCGGATGCGGTCTGTGCCGGAGTCGAAGCTGCCGGCTGCGTTGATCCGGTGGACGGAGTCTGAGCGGCGCAGTTCAGGGCGATCAACATGGCGGAAACAGTGCAAAGCACGGAGAAGCGGTCTTTTGCGTTCATTTTTGCGGTCTTTCTTTGGTTGGTGCGATGGCGGAAACGCGATTCCGCCGTGAAAAATCATCATACTATACCGCCGTAAAAATCAAAAAGCAAACGGAATCGCCCGAAATCGGGAAAAAAGTGACGGCGGAGGGATGAAACAGTCCGATTGGTCATGGAAATGGGAAATATTCCCGGAAAAAACGCGGATTTTTCTTTTTTTCGCTTGATTTTTCTCAAGGGATGTGCTATTTTACTTCATGAATTAAATAATCTAAAAGCTCCACTTTGGAGAGATTAAATTTATCGAAGAGGGAATCCGTCGCCATGAACAAACCAGTCAATTTCCATGCAACCAAGCCGGAACCGGCCAGTCCGCTCCTGAACGCGGCGATCATCGCAGTGGTCACGCTCGCCGTTCTGCCCGCCGCGATCTTCGGCACCGTCCGCTATGTCCAGTCCCGCACCGCCGTTTCGTCCGAATCGGTAGAAGTCGAGGAATCCGCGTCGAAACGCATTTCCGCCGCGGAACGCCGCGCCCAGCGGCTCGAAGCCCGCAAAGCGAAGGAAGCGAAAACTCAGAACACCTATCCTGAAATCACCATGGAAAAGGTCGATCCGTACTACGACGACTTCGAAATGGATTATGATGCCGGCATGGGCTTCAACTATGGCCCCGGCATGATGATGCCCGTGCCCTACATGAACGGTCCCGGCATGATGCCCGCGCCCTACATGGGCAACTTCGACCGGGGCGGAAGAATGCCGGGAGCCGAGATGGGTTTCAATAACAGATTCGGCAGAGGCCGCGGCGGCTTCTGATCCTCCTGAGTAAGATCAAGCATCCAGGATGTCCTCCCCGGGGCGGGCGGACATCCTTTTTTGCATCATGAGTCATTAAAATCTTGCAAATCCACTTTTCAAAAACGGATTTGCAAGGTTTTCGGCTGGCAAATCACCTAGAACGGGACTTTTTTTGAAAAATGGCAGAGATAAAAGTTTCAATCATGCATTAAGACACAACGGAACCGGCTCAAAACAAGCGCTTCTCAGCTCACATGGGTGATGATTCAAAGATTGTTGAAATTTCTTTGGGAACCGACTTGAAAAGTTCGAAAATACGCGCTATTTTAAAGTCACGATTTAAATTGGAGGACTTTTTATGTTTATTCGAAGACACCTGGAATCGGCTCTTCTTGAAGCAAATCAGTTCTTCCCTGTCCTGCTGCTGACCGGAGCCAGACAGGTGGGCAAAACCACGCTTCTTTCAAAGATCGCCGAACAGAACAGAAGATTCGTTTCGCTCGACCCTCTGGACGTCAGGGCAAAAGCGAAGGATGACCCGCGTCTGTTCCTGGCGGACAATCCGCCGCCGGTCATTATTGATGAAATCCAATATGTCCCGGAACTCCTGCCATACATTAAGGCGAACGTAGACGAAATGCGTCGAATTGATCCGGACAAGGCGCACGGCATGTACTGGCTGACCGGCTCACAGAAATTTGAACTGATGGAGGATGTTTCGGAATCACTCTCCGGCCGTATCGGCATCTTCAACTTGTATCCTCTTTCCAATTCCGAAATCTTCGGGAAAGAATCGCAACCGTTCTTTCCTGAACGCTTTGCCGTGGGGGAAAAAGCCCCGCTGTCATCCCCCGATTTGTTCCGCAGAATCTGGCTGGGAGCCTACCCTGAGCTTTTCTGCTCGCGGGCACCGGACAAGCATTGGACGGCATTCTATCAATCCTATCTCCAAACGTATCTGGAACGGGACATCCGCAAGCTAGCCCAGGTTGCGGACCTCAATCTCTTCTATGCGTTTCTCAAGGCGTCCGCGGCTCGTTCTGGGCAGATGCTGAATTATTCCGACCTTGCGCGCGATTGCGGAATCAGCGTCCCGACGGCCAAAAGATACATGAGTCTGCTGGAAACATCCGGCATTGCAAAGCTGCTGTATCCCTACAGCACCAATCAGTCCGCGCCGATGGTTTCCACGCCGAAAATGTATTTCCTTGACACCGGATTGATGGCATACCTTACCGACTGGACGAACCCTCAGGTTCTACAATCGGGAGCTGCCGCCGGGCATTTCTTCGAGACATGGTGCGTTTCGGAAATTCTAAAGAGTTTTTCCAATGCCGGAATGGAAATCTCCATCTATTATTTCAGGACCAAGGAACGCCGCCCGGCCGAGATCGATGTACTCATCATCAGGGACGGAACGATTTATCCTGCCGAGATCAAGAAAAGCGCCAAGCTCGACAGGAACGATGTCAAGCAGTTTTCCAAGCTCGACACGTTCAAGATGCCGGTCGGGATCGGCGGGCTTCTCAGTCTCTATCCTGAAGTCACCCATCTCAACGAACAAGTGCTGACCATCCCCGCAGGACTGCTCTGAAGCCATCGACCCAGCGCCCGGAAACGCGAAAGATCGCGTCGAAGCCCGTTTGACTTTTTAACATCCGCGCTGTATCTTATTCGCGGGCGAACGCATTTCCGCTCAGGCGAACACGGCGCGGGGCCTCGGAAATCTCCATTCCCGGGATGCATCCGCCATTCCGCCGCGCGAACGCTTCACGCCCACGCATTTCATCCGCTGAAACAATGTTTTCCGAACAGAGGAAAGATTGACCATGAGAAAAAACATCTGTCTGCTCGGCTGCGTCATGCTCGGCGCGCTGTCCGCGTGCTCCACCGAATCCGCTTCGAGGCCGCCCGATCCGGCGCTCGTCGCGGCGGCAAACGCCGCGGTCGTCACCGCGAACGAACCCGTGCCCGAACGGCTTCAGCGGCGTTTCGCCGGAGAACTGCGCATCCTGAACGAAACCGGCATGACGCGGGAGACGATCACGAATGAGGACGGCAGCCTGCAGTATTGTCAGGGCCTCTATAATGAAGATCTGCCCGGCCGGCCCGCCATTCTCGTCTTTCTGCACGGCATCGGCGAACGCGGCAGCGAGAACCTCGCCAACATCCGCCTGGCCGTCCCCGAGATCGTGAAGCAGATCAAGGCCGCGAATCGGAAAGTCGTCCTGCTGGCGCCGCAATGCCCCGCCGATCAGCTCTGGTCCACGCGGCATCGCGGCGGCGCGGAAGCGAAGCTGACCGAAAAGCCCCGGCCCGCGCTCGGCATGGTCCCCGTGCTCATCCAGAAAAAGATTCAGGAGTTCGACGCCGATCCCGACCGCGTGTACATCACCGGGCTCTCCCTGGGCGGCTACGGCACATGGGACCTGATGGAGCGGTACGGGACCGGCCTCTTCGCGGCGGGCGTGACCTGCAGCGGAGGCGGCGACCCGGCTCAGGCGGAAAAGATGAAGGACCTGCCGATTTGGATCTTCCACGGCGAAGCCGATCAGACTCTGCCGGTGAATCTTTCCCGCCGCATGTACGCCGCGCTGAAGGAAGCCGGCAGCGACGTCGTGTTCTACACGGAGTATCCCGGCGTGCCGCACGACTGCTGGACGCGGACCTATCAGAATCCAGAGGTCTGGGAATGGCTGTTCTCGCAGAAACGCGGCGTCAGGTCCGACATCCGCCCGGAACAGGGCGAGGTCGTGCACGTCACGCAGGCGGAATTCGACGCGGGCTTTTGAGCTTCGCGGAGCGGTCCGGCCGCCGAAATCGGTAAAAGAACCCGAGGCGGATTTCGCGAGCGCGGCATCCTGTTTCTCCGTTTTTGGTCAATTGTAAAGTTAAACGCTTACTCGGCGTCATTTGAACAGGGCAGATGAGCGTTTAGTGTTACAAAGGTGGAAAAACGCATCAAGTCGTCATCCGAAGTGAGCGTTTACTCTTACGAAGTGA
>Ga0265301_10005322_pt1 | contig 12672 bp, 3 predicted proteins | sample AusTroGonzalo_MG_2_FD_193488 | JGI IMG/M metagenome (GOLD analysis project Ga0265301, IMG submission 193488) | Bovine rumen microbial communities from tropical cattle in Woodstock, Queensland, Australia - Gonzalo_04 | ecosystem: Host-associated > Mammals > Digestive system > Stomach > Rumen ...
TTCTTCGACCTTCGCGACCAGATGGGTCAGACCTTCGTCATCGTTACTCACGATGAGGGTCTTGCCGCCATGGCTGATCGCACCATCCACATCTGCGACGGTGTGATAGTATAATGGATTTATTCCTTTTTTTTAGCATAAAAGAGGGGATATAACAGATTTTTTTGTACTTTTACCCTGTTTCCCGAGAATCTGTGTCTGAAAAGCTACAGTTCTTTGCTTAAACTAAAACTAATTAAACTATACCGATATGATTACAAAAAGACGCATGAAGAAACACTGGGTGAAAACGCTATTGTTGTTGTTCATGTCATGGGCAGTACCCCAGCACTCACTGGCTCAGTTCGCTGAATCTTGGTATCCTCTATCAGACTTTGAGAAGCCCGAAGAGGCTTTCACCTGGACCGCGAAAGGGCAGAGCGCCCTTCACCTGAAGCTCTTGGTGGGCTATCCCGTAGAAAAAGCAGAGTACCGTCTTAGGGATTGTACGTTTTATCTGAGGGACGATGATGGGAACGAGACGAATTGCTTTTTCATCAACGACGATGTGTTCAACTATACATATAACACATCGTGGGCATATATCGGTAACTATCTGAATACAGAAAGCACCCTTTATGTTACAAATGAGGAATCTCATCCGTGGTTTGTCAGCGGAAACGAGAATAACCTTACAAATATTCATTATAAAAAGGTGGCAGACAAGGCCGGCTATCTTGAGTTAGACTGGTATTACCCTGGCAGGTTTGCCGGCAAGACCATGACCCTCTATGTGAAGGGAAAGATAGCCCAGGGATATGATAACACAGATATCTCTCCCAGGGATTATGCAAAGAAGATAGGAACTATCGATTTCGACGACATATCCGTAGAGACCTACGATGCCGTTCCCGGCACCGAAGAGGCTGACTACGGCTTTGTGCGTATCCCCGTTAGCAGCGACAGGGTCATCAACAAATTGTCGGGTACCTATACAGACAACTATGACGTGACCCACGAGTTGGAGGAGGTTATTGCAGAAAAGAATAGCTATATGGTCTTTGCCAAGGTGCCTTCGCACGAAGGTGTCAAGCGCGTAGACCTGAAGGTCAACGTGGCTACTGCATCTTGGAAACCATACGCTCATGAGTATTATCCCAACTGGCCTACCCAGCAGAACTACGACGTCGACGTAACTATCAACCAAAAGATTCCCATGGTTCATACGCCGCAACTGCTGACTTCCGAAATGGACAGCAAGGGCAGGGGAACGGTGAAGCTGAAATGGAAGATTGGTGACCTCAAGCACGATGATCTCTTGGATGGCGACGTCTTTCTTGTCCAGCGCTCACTGACAGGTAAGGACCTGGATTATGAGACGATAGGGCAGGAGTACTTTGATTGTAATCAGGAGGAATACGAGTTCGAAGACAATACGCTCATCAGTTCGCTGGTGGATACGCTCATTGACAAGAACTTGGGCATTCCACTGGTGCGCTATCGCGTGGTGCGTGGTGCTGCCGCCCAACTGTGGGGTTACGTAAAGAACCCCGCTGTGGCCTACACCCAGCCATCGTTGAAGACGCTCTGCCTCTTGCAGCCCACATGGTCTAACAATGCCGAGTGGAGTAACCAAGATGAGCGCAAGGTGACGGTGACCTGGGAGTACGAGCCTACATATTATGAAATGTATGTATGGGACGACCGTGCTGAGATGCGCATCGAGATACTGATGTATAACCGTGCCGGTACCAAGGTGGACAGCACGGCCACCGTCTTGACCAAGGAACAGATTAACGACATGAAGTCCGAGATACAGCTTCCGCGTTCGTGCGTGAACTACACCTTGCGGCTGGTTGTCGACCCGAAGACTTCGCCCATAGGCTCCGGCAAGGGCAATATCTTCCGTACCATTGGCAGCGACGATGAGATGGCAGCCTTTGTCCGGGAAATGAACGATGAAAAGTCTGACCATAGCCAGAACGTCATCCTGACTGCCGACGTGAAGCTGAATGAGCGTATCTGCATACTGGAGAATACGTGGTATTCGGGTAACTTTGATGGTAACGGGCATACCATCGATGTCAATATCTCTTCTTCGTATTTGCGCCCGGGCATCTTCAAATATATAGGTAATGGCGCTGTGGTGACCAATCTCAAGGTCATGGGCGACATGGTTTCCGATAGGATTGAAATGGGAGGCATTGTCGGAGCCGTTACTCGTGGGGCAGCATATATCGAGAACTGCCATCTGACCAGCCGATATAACATTCAGAATACATGCTCCGAAAATACTTGGTCTTCGGGTGTGGTAGGTCTTGTCTCTGAAGGCGCCCACCTGTATATCAACAACGTATTATTGAGGGCCATGTTTGATGACGACAACGAGAAGAACGACTGTTGGGGTGGTTTCGTGGGATATAAGAATAATGCCGCTACAGTCCACATCGCCAATAGCATTTCCGCTCCCCTCTGTTCGTATTGGATAGACAAAGATTATACCAACCGCAATTCTGCCACTTTTGTAAACTATAATAAAGACGAAGGCAAAGGCATCATTATCGATAACAGCTATTACCAGTCAGACTTCTCCTGCCAGCAGGGTCGTCCGCTCAGCGTCTTGCAGAAGCCCTGGTTAAATGGTATTGACGATCTGCCCATCAGCACGCGTAGGTTCTCGAAACCTACTGGCGGCGTCAAGAGCTATGAGGTCAAGGTGGCCAGTAACCTGAACAGGTTCTACTACGAGAACTTGGGCCACGTGATAGAGAACTCGCTGGAGACATTTACGAACCACAGTTCGGTAGAGTTGGCATGGGAGTGCACCGACCTGCCTGCCGACTACTTCGAGGTATGGCGCAAGCGCAAGGACAAAGGCGACTATGAAATTATCGCCACCAACCTGTCGGCCTTATCCTATCTGGACGAGACCGTATCGCCTGCCTACGATTATGTCTACAAGGTTGCCTCTGTAAGCAATTGCGAAGGCGAGAAGCGTTTCTTCACCCACGAGGTGGACGGAGCTTGCGAACACTACGGTCGTCTGGAAGGCTACGTGCGCTTTGCTGACGGCACGGGCATCCCCCACGTTAAGGTCTATATCGTCAGCGATGACACAGACACCAGCGCTCCGAAGGTGGAGCAAGAGGCCGAGACCAACGCGAATGGATATTTCATGGCCGACGAGTTGCCATACGGTGGCAAGGAGACCCGTAACTACCGCGTGACCTGCTCACTTCCGAAGGCCGACCTGAGCGCCGACTGCGGCGACGGACTGCCTGTAGTGTTCGATGCCAGTCCTGCCGGCAATATGTCGTCGGGTGTCAACTTTACCGTCACCTCGGGTGTTAAGATTTCTGGCTACGTTATGTATAAGGGTACGAGCATCCCCGTTATGGGTGTATCCTTCCTGGTGGATGGTCTGCCCGTGAGCAAGTCCAGCAGCCGGGTGGAGAGCAACTTCGAGGGTAAGTTCGAATTCCGCATGGCCAAGGGTACTCACTCCATACAGGCCGTCAAGGACGGACATGTATTCTACGAGGACGGATTCTATCATGCTGCCGAGGGCGATACGAAGACCCAGTACGCCTTCGAGGTAGACAGAGCCGGCATCTATTTCTACGACAATACGCAGGTGAAGCTCATTGGCCGCATCGTCGGTGGTAAGGATCAGGGCGAATTGCCCTTAGGCAACTCGCTGTCACATAACAACCTGGGCGATAACCTGAAGATGGTGCTGACGCTGGAGGGCGACAAGAGTTCTCAGCTGGTGTTCGAGAATACCGACCGCTCGCTGACGGAGCGCAATGCCGAGTATATCCATAAGAAGCATGGCCAACTGGACACCGACGTACACAAGACGCTTGTCCATACCACACGCTACCGCGTGGAGGTGACCCCCGACCCGAAGACGGGCGAGTACGAGCTGCTGCTGCCTCCCGTGAAGTGGAAGATCCAGCAGATTACAGCCGACGGTTATGCCACTCTGTTCCAGGAGGGTACTACCAACGAGGTTATCGACCTTACCGACTCGCTCAGGCTGCACCGTGTAACGAAGCGCGGAGAGTGGGAGACACTGGGCAAGGAGACCGTCTACGAAGTGACGGAGGAATACAACGCCATCTACAACCGCATCTATCGTGCTCCCATCTGCTTCGACCGCAAGCAGGTGGTGTGGGACAAGTTCGACTACTTTGGCGAACGCTATTTCAGTATGTCCAACCTGTCTGGCGACAGGAAGAAGATTCCTATTGCCTACGAGGCGAAAGAGAAGGACAGCAAGGGGCTGGAGCAGAGCGTTACGAAGTACACCTTCGGCTATCCCGTGTTCAGCCTGGACCGCACGTACAGCATCCGCCTATCGGTAACGGAACGCTACTATTATAACAACGATACGAAGAGTGACCGCCTGGATGTGGTGAAGCTCAGCGGCGGACTTGTGACCATCCACAATGGTCTGCAGAGCCAGACACACCGCGACACCCTGTCGCTGGATGCCAACGGCGAGGCACTCTATTCGTTGAAGGCTGCCCAGCGCCCCTACATCCAGACGGGCAAGGATGCCCTCTATACCGTAACCTTCAGCCTGGACCACGACGGCACGAAATACGAGGCAGAGCCGCTGCAGGCTTACGTCTTCGGCCAGCATGCCAAGGCCGGAGCACAGGATATTGTCAGTCAGAGCACACCCATCCTAGTGGATATCCTGCGCGATCCCCCAGGCGGTGGTTCATCGGCAACGCTGTCTAAGGGTTCTAAGCTGCAACTCTCCTACAAGATGGATATGTCGTGGGCTGGTGGTCTGACTTTAGGCATTCAGTATGGTACTAAGTTGGATAATTATCTGGGTATGCAGACATTTGTGGCCCATTCTGGTGTAGTCAACCACACATCTTCTTTCTTTAACATCGACCTTGATCTTGCATTCAATGGTTCTGGCGAGCGTGCCTTCATCTATTCAATGACAGCCAACGAGGACATCTCTACCTCTTCGAGTTCTACAATGGTGGGCGCCGATGCCGACCTGTACATCGGTATGGAGACCAATGTATTTGTTCGTCCGTCGATAGCACTGAGGGCTGTCACCGATAGTGTGTTCAACCTGATGCAGGGCCGTGTGGCTGCCGGTACGGTGGTAGAGGTGGCCCGAGGCATCGGTGATGACAACCAACCTTATCACCTGATTCGCGATGAGATACTGGCTTATGGTCAGAAAGTCAATTCCACCTTCATACACTCGCAACAGCACATCATCAAACAGATTATTCCCAACCTGAACAAGCAGTGTAATGACCTGATGTACACCGGCACGCAGGCAGAGGCCGCGATACAGGCCAATGCCACGGGCAAGCCCGTCTATCTGTCGCTGATAGACAATCCCGAGAATCAGCGCTTTGGTGCCGTGAATGCAGATAAAAAGGGTAATTATGTGTACTATACGCTGAAGGACGGTAAGATTAACAACACGAGTGTTGATCAGAGTATGATGAACTACATCATAGTACTGCCTACCGGCTATGACGATTCCAAACAGGAGGATAAGGTGAAGGATTTCGGTGATGCATTGCTGGCATGGGCCCGGATGATTGCCGCAAACGAGGAAGACAAGCTGGCAGCCAACGAACTGGTGAAGAACTTCGACGTAGACGGCGGTAGCTCCTTTAGCTATAGCGAGGAGTTTAGTTCGAAATACAGCAAATCCCAGTCGTACTCATGGTTGGCTACGCCTTTCTCTCATAACTATATGTCTAATCTCGACCCCAATAACCCTGGAGATTCAAATCTAGCACAGCAGATATGGTCTGTGCTTGGAGCTGCAGTCGGCAAGTTTGTTGCTGCTTTCGATATTTCCGTACCTAAAGGGGCAGTTACGAATAATAATTATCATAACGATGCAAATAACAATGTTAATTTGGATATTTCTTTTGCTGGATCGAAATGGACATTCTCTTTTACACCTATAGCGTCGTATGGTTCAGTTCCCACCAGTGCTACGTCCAACGAGTACAGCAGGAAGGAGAGCTTCAAGATTGCGCTGACCAAGCAGTCGCACCTGGACTTCGACGTGTATCGTGTAGCTCTACGCAACCAGATAAATGAGACGGTCGATGCGCAGGACGTCTTCCTTAACGTGAATTACAAGAACTACGAGGAGTATGTGAAGTATTTCCTTGACCGCGATGTGGGTAGCGTCAGCATTACCGATGACTATAAGGTGGCAAAGGGATTTGTCTATCGTACGCGTGCTGGTGCTACGGCACGTCCGTGGGAAGACGAGCGTAAGTCGATATTCTACAACCCGGGAACCGTCATAGACGCGCGGACCAAGAAGATAGAGAACCCCGTTATCAAGATGGACAAGCAGAGCATCAGCGGCGTACCTTACGGCGAGCCGGCCCGCTTTAAGCTGTACATGACCAACGACAGCGAGGCTCCCGAGGCAGTCTACGGTGTGCCCTTATCGTACTATACCCTCTATCAGGACACCAAGAATAATCCAGCTGGCGTGAAGATGACGGTGGACGGAATACCGCTGACCAACAACGGAACATCCATCAGAATAGAGCCGGGCGAGGTAACAGAGAAGGTGCTGGAGGTATGGGCCGGCGAGGACTTCGACTACGAGAACCTGGTGATTGGCCTTATTTCTACGGAGGATGTCCACATTTATTCCGAGGTGACCTTCGACGTACACTATCAGCGGCAAGCCGGCAAGGTAGAGATAGCTTCGCCAGGCAACAAGTGGATTATGAACACTGACGCTCCGATTGAGGGTGCCCAGGGCTGGTACATGCCCGTCATCATCAGCGGCTTCGACCGCAACCAGAATGCCTTTGATCACATAGAGTTCCAATATAAGGAAAGTATGCGCGGAGACGACTACTGGACCAACCTCTGCTCCTTCTATGCCGACTCTACCTATTACAAGATGGCCAGCGGCACACGCCAGATGATTCCAGACAACGGCAACATCGTGACCAAGTTCTATGGCGACGGCCGCGAGATGGAGAAGGCCTATGACCTGAGAGCACGTCTGTTCTGCCGCAACGGCAACGGCTACCTGACCAGCGACTCGGAGGTGCTGAGCGGTATCAAGGACACCCGCCTCCCCCGACTCTTCGGAGTTCCGGAGCCCAGGGACGGTGTGCTGGGTGCAGGCGATAATATAATCTTCAACTTCTCAGAAAACATAGAATACAACTATCTCTCGGGCATCACCAACTTCGAGGTAAAGGGCGAGACCAACGAGACAGCGCTGAGCGAGGAACCTTCGCTGCAATTCTCAGGCCAGGGCTATGCCCAGAGCGAGGCTGTGAGAAACTTCAGCGAAAAGAGCGTGACCGTGGAGATGATGGTGAAGCCCGCGTCTACCAACCAGGATATGCCCCTCTTCTCGCACGGTACCGACGGCAATGCCCTGCAACTATGGCTGACCGCTGACGGCTATCTGAAGGCCATCGTCAGCAAGCAGGACGCTGCAACCGTGGAACTGAAGAGCACACAGCCCATCGGCAAGGAGGGCTTCCAGCATGTAGCTATGGTATTGGATGCCGATGCCCAGAGCCTGAAGCTGTATAACAACGGCAAGATAGGCGAGGTAGGGCAGGTGAGCTACAACGGCTATGGCCCGCTGGTCTTCGGTAGTACCAACGAGATGGACATTAGTCTTCGCAAGCACTATACAGGCCGTATGCTGGAGAGCCGCGTCTGGTATCGTGCCATGGATGCCGGACTACTGAGCACCTATGGTAACACGCGTCTGACGGGTTACGAGATGGGTCTGATAGACTATTATCCCATGAACGAGGGCAAGGGCAGCTACGCCGGGGATGCGGCACAGGGCGCCCACCTCTCATTGAACGGAGCCTCATGGGCGCTGCCACAGGGCATGTCACTGCGCCTGGACAAGACCGAGGCGGCGAAGGGTATGAAGCTGAACCAGAAATTCATGAGCCGCCCTGCCGAAGCCGACTACACCCTGATGTTCTGGTTCAAGACCACCGACGAGGGTAAGGGTACCCTGCTGAGCAACGGCTCAGGCCGTAAGACGGATGCCACAGACGGCACGTTCTTTATCGGATTCGAGGATAACGACTTGAAATACCGTTCGGGCGGTAAGGAATATATCTTGGGCAGCAATACCGCTGACAACTTCAGTAACGACCGCTGGCACCACTTTGCGATGACAGTGAACCGCGGTCAGCAGTTGGCCAATATTTATGTGGACAACGCGCTGAAGGCACAGTTCTCGACTGACAGCCTGGGCGGTATGGTCGGTAACGACTTCTACCTGGGTAACATGGTATGGCACGAGAAGGGTGATGCCGATGTCATGCATCAGGCCAACGCCCTGACGGGTCACATAGACGGTCTCTGCCTCTTTGCTCAGGCATTGCCACCTACACTCATCAACCGCTACAGCTCAAAGAGTCCCGGCGGTAAGGAGAAGGGTCTGATCACCTACATGGGATTCAACCGACAGGAGCGACAACTGAACAACGAACTGGTGCTGAAACCCTACGGACTGAACCAGGTCATCTACACCGATATGGACGGCAACGAGACGAACCGCGTGGATACAGTCTTAACAGACAAGCTGGATGTGGTGATGGCTCACATAGACCAGGCCACAGGCGCACCCATGCAGGCCTACGAAGAACTGCGCAACCTGAACTTCAGCTTCGTAGGCAAGGACAACCAGCTGCTGGTTCACATCGACGAGCCGGATGCCAGGGTCAACAAGCAGAACCTCTTCGTGACCGTCTACGACATCCCCGACCTGAACGGTAACCATACGGCATCGCCCTATACGTGGGCCTTGTTCGTTGACCGCAACCCGCTGCGTTGGAGCCAGAAGGTGGTCAATGCCAAGACCTATACCTATCAGGGTGACAATGAGATAAGCATCAACATCCAGAACAACAGCGGTATGTCGCATACCTATACGGTAGAGAACCTGCCCAGATGGATAACGGTAGACAAGTCGTCGGACATCATCGGTGCCAAGAGCGAGCAGACGCTGACCTTCACCATCAGCAACGACGTGAATGCAGGCTCGTATGACGAGATAATCTATCTGACCGACGAGAACGGACTGAGTGAGCCGCTTTGTCTGAACCTGACCGTCGAGGCAGAGCAGCCGCTGTGGGCAGTAGAGCCGGCACTGAAGAAGTACTCTATGAATATCGTGGGCCGCGTGCAGATAGGCAGCGACATCGTTACGGATAAGAATGACATCGTGGGCGTGTTCGATGCCGACGGCACCTGCCGTGGTGTAAGCAACGTGGAATACAACTCTACCACGGGCAAGAGCATGGTGTACATCACCGCCTTTGACAGCACGAAGACTTCCTTCCCGCTGTACTTCAGGCTGTGGCATCACCCCACGGGCAAGACGATGGTACTGACACCGTCAGAGAAGATTAACTTCACGGTTGGCGGCACGGTAGGTACGGCTAAAGACCCCATCGTATTCCAGGCCAACAATATGTATATCCAGCAGATAGAACTGAACGAGGGCTGGAACTGGATATCGTTCAATGTCACCAGTAACGAGTTCCGCGACCTGAAGGGATGGTTAGGTGCACACAAGTGGTATGACAATGATATCATCCTCAACGAGAACAACGGTATGACGCTCTATCGTGTACATGACACGTGGCTGTCGGACAATGGCAACGATCTGGCTAACTACAGGTTCTCGCCATCCGAAAGCTACCACCTGTACACAACCAAGGCACGCTCTATGGAGGTGCAGGGTTATAGCCTGAGTCAGCCCACAGACCGCACAGTCAACCTGAAGAAAGGCTGGAACAGCATTGGCTACGCTCCGATGGTGAACCTGCCTGTCTCTACGGCACTGGCCGATTATTTTGACAAAGCCAAGGACGGTGATGTGGTGAAGAGCCGCGAGGCATTTGCCATCTTCTTCGAATCGGGCAGCTCGCGCGGATGGGAAGGCAACCTCAAGTACATGAAGCCAGGCGAGGGTTATATGCTCTATCATCAGGGGGATGCTGTGACATTCACTTATCCGTTCTTCGAGCCCGGCACGTTCTATATGGACGATACCAAGCCCAAGGGCGTACGTGCCTTTGCCGACTATCCTTCCACCATGTCGCTGGTAGCCACCGTGGCAGGCATCATATTACAGGAGGGCGACCAGCTGCAGGCATTCTGCAATGGAGAGCTGCGCGGCGAAGTGACATACGCTGAAGATGCAGAGACCGAAGTAATGTTCATGAGCATTGCCGGCAAGGGAAGCGGTCAACTGTCGTTTGCCATCGAACGTGACGGCGACATCATCGCCACCAGCGGCGAGGTGATGAACTACGAGAACGATGCCGTGAGCGGAACACCGAATACACCCACCAGCATCCTGTTCGTACAGATGGACAAGGAGAAGCAGCACGGATGGTACACCCTGCAGGGTATCAAGCTGCCCTCTGCTCCTACGAAGAGCGGTGTGTATATCCATGACGGCAAGAAACGGATAATCAAGTAATACATTATTATAAGTATGAAGCTGTATATGAAAAGTATAAAGATGATAGTCCTGATGGCAGCCCTCACCCTGGCGTGGGGCTGCTCGTCAGACGACGACAATAATTCGTCAGCATCAGATAAGTACACCACTGTAGCCTCTCCTACAGCCCCAGGGTGGGGGATGGACTGGCATTCCAACGACAACAGGCCCACGTGGACAGCGCCTGACCCTTCGCTGTTCGAGACCAGCATGGTGCTGCTGATGGAGATAGAAGAGGAGCTGATGCCATACGCAGGCAAGAACGACTTGACATCGGCCTATATCGACGGTGAGTGCCGTGCTCTCTCCCAGTGTAACTATCTGGAGCCTGACGCAGAGAATGGACTGCTGGAGCCGAAGGCTTACTTCACCCTGGCTATCAGAGGCACTCATACCGAGGCAGACAAGCCGGTTACCATCAACTACTACTGCCAGGAGTTGAAGCAGCTGTTCTCCATCGAGAATGTATTCCGCTTCGTGCCGGAACTGGTGTATGGCATGAACGAGGAGTTTGCCCCCCCCTTCCTAAGGTATACCACCAAATATCCTGTGCAGGATATTCTCCAGATAGAGCTGCCCCAGAACATGCCGTTCGTGGTTTCTGAGGACGACAAGATAGCCTTCTTCGTGGGCGACGAATGCCGTGGTGTAGAGGCAGTTAAGGTAGACGAGAAGGACGGAACGGTATTCGGCTATACTTATGCCAAGCAGGTGGGCGAGACCATCAATATCCGCTACTACAGCAAGCAGCAAGCCCTGGTCTACTACCTGAAACAGACCATTGCCGCTACCGGACAGACACAGAAGATAAAACTGGATATTTAAATCATTACAACATAATATGACTATTCCTATAAACTACAGATGGTTTTCATTAACGGCAGCGACATTGCTCCTGTTGGCAGCCTGCAACTCGGACGACACGGAAGTGGATTATAGCCTCCGCCCCCTGAAGGTTATAGTAGACGGAGGAACGCGTAGTTCGGCCATAACGACGGAAACGCTGAGCAGTTTCAGTATGAACTACGGGGCAAATAAATATGATGCCCAGAAAAGTGGCAGCGAATGGAATACCGTTCCGGATAGCTGGCCTAACAGCGTAGGTAACGACGATATGATAGATTTCTATGCCTATACAGGCGGAACATTCAACCAGAATAGCGGCAATCCCTATCTCTCCTTTACGGCCAATGGGGAAGCCGCCTCTACCCAGGATCTGCTCATTGCCCACGTTAATACCAGCTACAACACCGGTTACAAAGGCACGAAGGGTGCCGTAAAGCTTACTTTTGATCATGCGTGCGCGGCAGTCGACTTCACCATCAACTCTACTAAGACTGATCGCGTTACCATCAGGGAGATTGTACTGAACGATGTCCGAAGGAGCGGTCAGTATAGCTATCAGTCGGGATGGAACGATGCCGACGCTGGAACAATATATTCCAACTATGCATTGTATTCGGCTTCCTCTGGCGGTTTCTCGTTGACCAAAGAAGCTGAACCATACGCGCTTTCTGCGGAACACAGCTCTTGCGGAACCTTATTCTTTATACCGCAGACGCTCTCTACGGTGCTTGTCCGCTATACCGTTAATGCAGCCAATAAGAAAACGACGATTACCCTGAACAAACCAGTGAAAGCGGGCGACCATTACAACATCAATCTGGAATTATCACAGAATTAATCGCTTATGAAACGTTTATATTTAAAACCATCATTAATCGTCTGCTCCCTTCGCGTCAGCCATCTCCTGACCACCAGTGAACAATATCAAGTGAACGAGTATCAGAACGGGGATGATGGCTCGTACAGCAGCTCCATAGAAGAAAACGATGACTATTAAAGAATAAAGCCTGTTATCCGATTGGATAGCAGGTTTTTTCCTTAATATCTGATATAGGGGCTTTATGGGCCGTTTTCCTGTATGTATATGATTATGTCAAATTCTTTTTACCATGATATTCCTATTGATTTTAGGAAAATTCCCCTATGGGTTTAGGGATAATCAGTATAATGGGCTTTTGTAAATGCCTTACCTTTGCAGTGTGATTAAGAAACAAAACGGATTTACAAACATTTAAAACTATACGATTATGAAGCGCAACAATTTCTACATGATGATGATAATGGCAGCCATGATGTGCATGGCAAGTGTTAACGTTAATGCT
>Ga0265301_10005323_pt1 | contig 12669 bp, 10 predicted proteins | sample AusTroGonzalo_MG_2_FD_193488 | JGI IMG/M metagenome (GOLD analysis project Ga0265301, IMG submission 193488) | Bovine rumen microbial communities from tropical cattle in Woodstock, Queensland, Australia - Gonzalo_04 | ecosystem: Host-associated > Mammals > Digestive system > Stomach > Rumen ...
ACCTCGCCGGGCTTGTTGTACTTCTCCTTGATATAGTCCTTTACAATATCAGAAAGGGGGCGATCGCCAGTCTTGTCGCCCTGGACGATCTCCCCACTTTGTTTATTGACTATAATAATATGGTTGTCTTCGTAAACGACCTCCATACTTCAATTCTTCAGTTTTTTAATTCTTCAATTCTTCAACATTACATGTTCATACCACCGTCAACCTGGATAACCTGTCCGCTGATGTAGCTTGACATGTCTGATGCCAGGAAGGTAGCGCAGTTGGCAATGTCCTCAACAGTACCACCACGGCGCAGAGGAATCTTGTTGCACCACTCCTTGCGAACCTCGTCGGGCAGAGCCTGAGTCATAGCGGTGTCGATGAAACCAGGAGCGATGGCGTTGGCACGGATGCCCTTGGGACCCATCTCCTGACCAATTGACTTAGCCAGTGCGATGAGACCTGCCTTTGAAGCGGCGTAGTTAGCCTGACCGGCGTTACCGTGAACACCTACTACAGATGCCATGTTGATGATAGAACCACCACGCTGACGCATCATCACGGGTACACAAGCGTGGATGAAGTTGAATGCACTCTTCAGGTTGACAGCGATAACTGCATCCCACTGCTGCTCGGTCATGCGGAGCATCAAGCCGTCCTTGGTGATACCAGCATTGTTTACCAGAATATCAATTGAGCCGAACTCTTCCTTAACGGCCTTTACTACTTCCTCGGTCTGAGCGAAGTCTGCTGCATTTGATGCATAGCTCTTGGCCTTGACGCCCAGAGCGGCAATCTCCTGCTCGGTCTCTTCATTGACCTGCAGGTCGGTGAATGCGATGTTAGCGCCTTCTGCGGCGAACTTCAGTGCGATAGCTTTTCCGATACCGCGTGCTGCGCCAGTGATGAGCGCAGTCTTACCTTCTAATAATCCCATTGTTTTCTTTTTCTAAAAAATATTGAATTAGTTGTTTCTTATTTCTTCATCTTTCCCAGTGCACCATAGACGAACTTGGCTACCTGGGGCTTCGTGGCTTCCTCGGTCATGCCGTGGGCTATACGACCATATATATAAGGTACCTCAAGGCCCTTGATACAATAGTGCGTGATATCTGCCACCAACTCCACATTGTCAATGTCAAACTCGCCGTCTTCCTTTCCCTCGGCAAACACCTTGCGGAAGAGTTCCACCTCGGCATCGTCGAAGTGCTTGCGCACCTTCTCTACCATCCAGATGTTGCGGAAGAACTCGGCACGCAGGTTACCATTGCGCACCACCGTCTCGCGAATCATGCTCAGGTGGGTGTAGATCAGCTCAATGACCTTCTCCTGAGGACTGATCTTGCGGGCTGCTACCTCATCGAGCTTGTCGCTGAGACGCTCCAACTCGGTTTCGATAACGGCGTAATAGATATCCTCTTTCGACTTGAAATAGGTGTAGAGCGTGCGGCGCCCTTTGCCTGAAGCTTGGGCGATATCATTCATAGTCGTATTCTCCAGACCGTTCTTGGCAAACAGTTGTCTGGCTACGTCTACAAGGAGTTGTCTAGTTTTGGATATTGACATTGCACACTAATTTAGATGTGTGCAAAAGTACGGCTTTTATTTCAAATGACCAAGCTTTTGGGCTGAAAAATGGGTAAAAATGAAAAAAGATGCAGAAAAATTTGGTGTTTAGGAAAAATAGTAGTACCTTTGCACCCGCAAAACAGGGGAAGCCCCTTGAAAGCATAGAAATAACATCGCGGAGTGGAGCAGTTGGTAGCTCGCCAGGCTCATAACCTGGAGGTCGCATGTTCGAGTCCTGCCTCCGCAACTAATTAAGAACGCTTTGGCGTTCTTTTTTTTGTTTTCGGCAGTCCTCTCACATGCTCCCGGTCGCAGTTCTTCGCAGAGCGAAGCGGCAAAGCCGAGCACGAGTCCTGCCTCCGCAACTCAGAAGCCCGAATTGATCGGGCTTTTTTCGTTTCTATGGCATGTAACAGAAAAAGCGCAATCTCAACTGAGGTTGCGCTTTTCTTGTTTTTGGTTATGTGAGTTTAGAATTCACAAGGGTCATGATTTCCACTTCGTGGGTGTTTGCGCGGTTAATGAGTTCGTCGGCTTCAGAGATTAACTGTGCAGCCAACTCTCGGTCTTCCAATTGGATGGCGTTGCTTTTTACCTTCAATCCTGCTGCTAAAACGGCAGCGCGGGCAGCCAAGGCTCCTGCGCCGGCATCGCTGATGCACGATGGGGTGCCTTCCTTTGCCATGGCTTTGCATATGAGGAATGCTTGTGAGGCAACCTTCATGGTGCGAAGTGGAACTTGAGCGGTAAGGGCTGTGGGATGCTGGATGGCTTCTGCGCGAGCTGTTTTCTCTTCGTTGACAAGTTGTAGTAACTGGCGTACCATGTCTTGTCCCATGGCTGCCCAGTCTGAGAACTCCTGCCACCGGTCTTCCCAACCAATTTTAGCTGATGAGATATTTGCTACCATAGTGCCCACGGCTGCTGCTAGTGCACCCATATAAGCTGCCATGGCACCTCCACCGATAGTGCTGCCCTCGCGCGAGGCCTCCTCGGCAAAGTCGTTGATGGTGAGGTCTGTGAGCTTTGGCTCGTGATGATATTCTTGGTATTCGATAATCATTTCATCGGGAATGAAGGGATATAGGTCGTCAAGTCCCATTGATCTGACGGTCATTCGGATGATGTCTGTCTCGGGTATTCCTACTGAACAATGCTGTTTCTCCAGGAAGTGCTTACCTGCCATGATGAGCACTTGCTTGTTGACTGGTGTTATGAGTTCGGCGCCCGTCACGCGGATACCACGATACTCAGCGCAACGGCACACTTCTTCAAAGGCTGTGTGAAGTGGCGTGGCGGTAAGGTCGCTGATGCTTAATGATATCTGGGCGATATCATAGTCTTCGTTATAGATTCCAGTGGCCATAGTACCCTTTAGCATGCCTGGCTTTGCTGGTGTCTGACCGTTGTCACTCACGTTGGCGGCTATGTCGTTGGCATGGCGTACTGATGTGGTATTGAGATTGAAGTTCAGTTTTACGATTGCCATATGATATTATTTAGGTAGTTGGTTATTCTTGTATGCAGCAAAGGTACAATTATTTTTCTGAATAGCAAATAATTACGCAATAAAAAAGTCCGGTTGCCAGGCTTTTTGCCAGACAACCGGACTTTTTTATAGCATCTTGTGCAAATTGTTCTCTTGTGAACGTTTGCGGGGCACTGTGTGCCTACTTCAAGTGTCGCATCACTTTCCTGTAGTATCTGTTGGTGCCCCTAATACTGTAACGCGGGCCACCGTTCCACAAACGTATTGCCTTTTCGACATCGTTCGCCTTGTTGTGATACGACTGAATCAGGAGGAACATCTGTTTTGACTTCTTGACATCGTAACGGTCGTTCATCGTGTAGCGTAACTTGCTTCCGCGTTTCTGAAGAATGATATTGCATTCTTTGACGCAAATAGGCGTAATCTGCATGGCGCCTACCGACTTTCCGCTCACGGCGTTTGGATTTCCTCCGCTCTCTACCTGGATGATGGCCTCCATTACGGAGTTCCAATCAAACGGTGCTGAACTGTTGCCTCTTGTGACTGCCCCAACGCTAAGGGACGTCATGAGTAAAATAGACAAGTTCAGGCTTACCAGCTTCATTAATCTTGTCATAAGCTCATTTTTCTATTATAGACCCTTCTGATAACTGAGCGAATACCATAATGGCTGCATCTGTCCGACCTTCACTTAGGTTGAACACACACATTTGTTTCGCGTATCAAAAAAGAGTCTTTTGGTTATGTAGTTATAGATCTTGTTGCAAAGATAAGCATTATTTTTTTAATATGCAAATTTTAGGCAAAGAAAAAATCCGGTCGCCAGGTTGGAACCTGTCAATCGGATCTGTTTATAGCATTTGTGCAAAATGTTCTCTTTTGAACGTTTGCGAGGCATCGGCATGCCTACTTTATGCGTCGCATCACTTTCTGATAGTACTTGTTGGTGGCCTTTACACTATAGCGAGGACCGCCATTCCACGAACGTATAGCCTTTTCGACGTTGTTCGACTTGTTGTGATACGACTGAATCAGGAGGAACATCTCTTTCGACTTCTTGACATCGTAACGGTCGTTCATCGTATATCGCAAATCGCTTCCGCGTTTCTTAAGGATGATATTGCATTCCTTGACGCATATAGGAGTGATCTGCATAACGCCTACCGAGTTCCCACTCACGGCGCGTGGATTTCCTCCGCTCTCTACCTGGATGATGGCCTCCATCACGGAGCTCCAATCAAACGGTGCTGAGCTTTCGCTTCTTGTGGCTGCCCCAACACTAAGGGGCATCAGGGTTAGAATTGATAAGCTCAGACTTACTAGCTTCACTAATCTTTTCATATACTCTATTTTAAGGGGCTTTGCCAAGGCCCTCGTTTCTATGCTTTCAGAGCGTATGCCCGTCACGGGTGACGCCAGTTATCCTGAATTGCGCTGCAAAGATATGAAAGATTTTGTAAACTAATAGCAAAAAAGAAACGGCTTGTGCACGTGCACAGCCGTTTTCTTGACTTATCTCAATTTAGTGCTATTCTAACTCTACAACGGTTATTCCTGCGCCTCCAAACTGTACGTGCTCGTCGCGGAAGTGGCTGATATTCGGCACAGTAGCTAAATATTGACGGATGAGTTGACGTAGGATTCCGGAGCCTGTTCCGTGGAGAATGCGTACTCTTGACATACCCATTAGTATGGCGTCGTCGATGAAGTAGGTGACGGCGTTGATGGCTTCGTCACCGCGCATGCCGCGTACGTCGAGGTCCTGACGGAAGTGGGTCTTGCGTTCGTCGATGGTGTTGCGCGTCATGCGTGAGGTTTGGATGGCCAGACTATCGTGTTTGTTGGATGCGCTCTCGGCGTTTGCCTTTGCTTTTTCTTTCTCTGAGACATGCTCCAGTCTGTCCATACGCATTTTTGTTCGCATGCCACCGAAGATGATAGTTGCCATCTGGCCGTCAATCTTCTCGACTTCTCCAATAGAGGTGAGCCCCTTGATGCGCACAACGGAGCCTACGACAATAGGTGCGCTTTCCGTTTTCTTTGTGCTGGCTTCTTGGTTTGCTGGAGCTATAGTAGCCCCCTCGGGGACAGAATGGGGGGCTTGTTTTCTCTTTTCCTCTTTTCTCTTCTTGCGCTCCTGAATCTGACGCATCTTGCGTTCGATCATCTCGTCGTTAGCGCGCGTGTCAATATCGGAAACTTCCTGTTTGAAGGTTTCCAGTTCTTCGCGGATGCGACGGGTGGCTTCTTTCTCGGCCTGCTGCTCACGAATCTCGCGAATGGCATTCTCTATCTTCTTGTTGGTTTGGGCCAATAATTCCTCGGCTTGCTCTTTGGCTCGACGCAGAATCTGCTTGCGTTCCTGTTCTATCTCTTCAATACTTGCCTCCAGCTTCTCACCTTTCATCTCAAGGCGTTTCTCGTGCTGGTGGATGGTTTGGCGCTTGCCTTCCCAGTAGCGCTTGTCGCGCACAATGTCCTGCAGGTATTTGTCGCTTTGAATATATTCTGTTCCTACAATCTCCGAGGCATCGTTAATAACCTCTTCGGGCAATCCTGTATTACGGGCTATCTCGATGGCGAACGAAGAACCGGGTTGACCGATGCTGAGCTGAAAGAGGGCTTTCATCTGGTGACGGTCATAGAGCATGGCTCCATTGGCTACTCCCTCGTGATCATCGGCGAAGTGTTTCAAGTTCTGATAGTGGGTGGTGATGACGCCAAAGGCTTTTTTCTTCCAGAACTGCTTCAGCACGGCTTCGGCAATGGCACCGCCAATCATGGGTTCTGTACCGCCGCCAAACTCATCTATAAGTAGTAAACTGTGCTCGTTGCAGTTGCGAATCATCTGTTTCATGTTCATCAGGTGAGAAGAGTAGGTTGAGAGATCGTCCTCAATACTCTGTTCATCGCCTATGTCAATCATGATGTTGCGGAAGATGCCGCATGTAGAACGATCGCCCACGGGAATGCTGAGGCCACATTGCAACATGTATTGTAATAAGCCAACAGTCTTTAAGCATACTGATTTACCCCCGGCATTGGGGCCTGAGATGATGAGAAGTCTTTTGCTCAGTGTGATGTCCAGTGGCACCACTTTCTTGTCTTGCTTCTCCAGAGAGTGGGCGAGCAGTGGGTGGACGGCCTGTATCCAATCTATTGTGGACAGGTCTTTTACCCGTGGTTCGAAAGCTTTCTGTGTTTTTGCCAGTTCGGCCTTAGCCCTGATGAGGTCGATGATGGCCAGGAACTGATAGGAATCCAATATCTCCTTCACGTGAGGACGCACTTCGTCGGAGAAGACCGTGAGGATGCGGATAATCTCTCGACGCTCTTCAGCCTCCAGTTCGCGAACGCGGTTGTTGGCTTCAACCACTTCGGTGGGTTCAATGAAGACGGTTTTACCTGTGGCACTTTCATCGTGGACAATACCACTGATCTTTCGTTTCAAACCTGGTGCAATGGGAATCATCAAACGACCGTCGCGAATGGTTGGTGCGGCATCCTTATCTACAAGGCCGTCACGCTGAGCTGCGTGTAATATACTATATAAGGTACGCGAGATGCTGCCTTCTGTTCTTGCCAGTTCATGGCGAATGCTGGCCAGCGTCATGGTGGCACCGTCTTTGATCTTTCCGTATTTGTCGATGATGGAGTCTATGCGACGAATCATGGCGGGGAATGTCATGATGTCAGTGGTTAGGCGCTGAAGGGCAGGGTAGGGATAGACTATTGTCTCGCCTTTCTCTTCTCCGTTTTTGTTCAGGTATGCTACGATATTACTGATGGTCTCTAATGAGCGGCGCAGATCGAAGAGCTCCTGTTCCTCGAAATGTGTGCCAGCCATGCGGATGCGCGCAACAGCTTCGCGTACATCGAAGAAATACTGCAGGGGAAAGTCGTCGGTGGTCTCCTGCAAACGGCGGAATTCGCGTATCTGTTCTAGCCATTCGTTCACTTCTTCTGCTGAGTCGGAGAAATGAACTTCGTCAACTTTCTCGCGACCTAGCGAACTGAGACAGTGTCCGCGCAAGAGCGAACGAATCTCCTCAAATCCTATCTTATGTTCGTAGTTATTAGGGTATATCATGGTGCAAAGGTACTAATAAGCGAGCAAAAAGCAAAGAAAAAATGCATGATATTGCAAAAAAGTTGCTTAAAAATTTGCAGGATTAAAAATAAACTCGTACCTTTGCACCCGCTTTGAAGCAGTTCGAGCACTGGAGAGATGGTAGAGTGGTCGATTACAGCGGTCTTGAAAACCGCCGTGCTGAGAGGCACCGGGGGTTCGAATCCCTCTCTCTCCGCTTAGAAAACGTAACTATTCTGATTTTTGGATAGTTACGTTATTTTTATAATCGGATACTCCCAAATTTACCCCCAAAAATACCCCCAAAAACTAATTTCTGTATTTGTCGTATCACAAAAAGCATATAAATGATACTTGATGGGTGATAATGCTTCAAGAAGGTGAACATTGGTAGCATCATTATTCTGATTATGCCTTTCCAAGCCCCACGAAGATTAATGTGAGGAGCAATGCAAGGATGATGAATCTTAACCAATCAATCATCCAAATGATTTTTTCAGCCTTTTCTCTTTCCATAAACAAATTAATTTTGTGCAGGCAAAGGTACTATCATGATATTACAAAAAAGTTTCAAATGTAAGACATCCTAATTACGAGGTTGCTTGTAACAGCATTGTAACATTAGCGTAACGCGAGCGTAACAAGATTCCATTACCTTTGCACAAAAATACAAAGAAATGGAATTAATCATCAACATTTTCTCGCTCGTCGGTTCGCTGGCTCTGTTCCTTTTTGGCATGAAGACGATGTCGGAAGGTCTGGAGAAGTTTGCGGGCGACCGCCTGCGCAGTATTCTGGCGGCGATGACTAAGAACCGCGTGATGGGTGTGTTGACGGGTATTCTCATCACAGCACTTATCCAGTCATCGAGTGCCACGACGGTGATGGTGGTTAGTTTTGTGAATGCCGGACTGATGACACTCGGCCAGTCGATTGGTGTCATCATGGGTGCCAACATTGGTACAACAGTGACAGCGTGGATAATCTCAGCCGTAGGATTCAAAGTAAATATTGCGGCATTTGCCATTCCCCTGCTGGCCATAGGAATGCCATTGATATTCAGCAATAAAGGTAATAGAAAGAGTATTGGAGAGTTTGTATTCGGCTTCTCTTTTCTGTTCATGGGTCTGGCATTCCTGCAGGAAGCGGCCACAGCGATGAACATTGGCGATATGGTAGCTAGCATGCTGTCCCATGTGCCGCAGGATTCGTTCCTTACCATACTGCTGTTCGTCATCGTTGGTGCACTGGTCACCATGATCGTTCAAGCTTCGGCAGCCACAATGGCCATCACGCTGATGCTCTTTGGCATGAACATCCCCGGCTTCGGATTCGAACAGGCAGCGGCATTGGCTATGGGTCAAAACATCGGAACGACTATCACGGCATTTATGGCCTCGCTCACTGCCAACACACAGGCTCGCCGTGCAGCTCTCGCCCACATGTTCTTCAATGTGTTTGGTGTCGTGGCGTTCCTCATAGTGTTCTATCCCGCCTGCGATGCTGTCAGTTGGTTTGTGGATAGCATTATGGGCGGTGGTAACGACCTCTTCAAACTCTCGGCCTTCCACACTGCCTTCAACATCATCAACACGCTGCTGCTCATTGGTTTTGTCCGCCAGATAGAGATGCTCGTATGCCGTGTGCTGCCGATGAAGGCCCAGGAGGAGGACTACCGTCTGCGCTTCATCAGCGGCGGTCTGCTATCAACGGCCGAACTCAGCATCATGGAGGCCCAGAAGGAGATTCACCATTTTGCCGAGCGTTGCCAAAGGATGTTTACATTCGTACCAGAGTTAATGCAGATACAGGACGAGACGGAGTTCAATAAACTTTTTTCACGCATTGGGAAGTATGAGAATATCACCGACTCGATGGAGATGGAGATTGCTGCCTATCTGAACAAGGTGAGCGAAGGCCGCCTGTCGGATGCCTCGAAGAGTCAGATACAGAAGATGCTTCGCCAGATAACGGAGTTGGAGTCCATTGGCGACTCGGTATATAATCTCGGTCGCACGCTGAACCGCCACCGCATGCACTGTCAGGATGACTTTACGCCAGAGCAGACGCAGCACATGCAGACGATGCTACAACTCGTAGAGGGCTCACTGGATGAAATGATGAAGCGCATAGACCTGACCGCACCAAGAACCAACATCACAAAATCTATCAATATAGAGCATGAGATCAACAACTACCGCAAGCAGCTGCGCAACCAGAACCTGCACGATGTGAATGCCGGTCTCTATAGTTACCAGCTCGGTGTTTTCTACGTCGATTTCATTTCTGAGTGTGAACGCCTGGCCGACTACGTGATGAACGTGGTACAAGCAGGAAAGGGTCTGAGCAACGACTTCGAGGACCGCCCGCGAAATGGGCAGGGGTAGTTAAAAACGTGCGAGGGTGAAGCGGATGGTGAGTCCGCCGCCTGGTGTTAGAAGTGCAGTTGTGGTTCCGCCGTGGGCAGCAACTGCATTTTTAACAATGGCAAGGCCGAGACCTGTGCCGCCAAGTTTGCGTGAGCGGCCCTTGTCGATGCGGTAGAAACGTTCGAAGATATGATCCAAGTGCACTGATTCAACCCCAGGGCCGTTGTCGCTGACGGTGAACTGGTAGAAATGACGGCCTTCAGTCGATTGGTGCTCACCATCGCCTTCCACCTCAGTGCAGTTGATATCCAAGCGCGATGCCCCAGTGGCGTAAGCTATTGTATTGTCGATGAGATTGCGAAAGATACTGTATATGAGACTATGATCGCCCAGAACCTCGATATGCTCTGGCACACGGAGTGACGGGATGATGCCTTTGTCCTGGAGATAGAGAGCAGTATCATCGAGGGCATTCTTAATAATCTCCAGCACATTGACCTGACGGTATTCACGACGGGCACTGGATTTATTGTCGTCCATATCGTCCAACCTGGTGAGGGCACTCATGTCGAGTAGCAGTTTGTTCATACGTTCGCTTTGGGCATAGCAGCGCTCGAGGAAATGTTTTTTCTTGTCCTCTGGCATGTCTGGATGGTCGAGGATGCTCTCCAAGTAGCCGTGGATACTGGCAGCAGGGGTCTTTAGTTCGTGAGCGGCATTTTGCGTGAGTTGGCGTTTGATACGTATTTTTTCTTCTTCAGAATGACGAAGCTTCCAGTAGAGCATAATAATGGTGTGACTGATGTCACCCAACTCATCGTCGGGCAGACGTCGCTCCAGTTCGTGGTCAAGTTCTTCGCCCTCTTCGGCCTTGACGGCAAACTCGCGCAGATAGCCGATATGGCGGCTGATACGACGGGTACTCAGGTAGAGGACGATGCCAAGCAACAGGGTAAGGGCAACGGCAAAGTAAATGTAGGTGTTATCGGCCTGCAGCGATTGCGTCAACTCAGCAGAATAGGGTACGGCAGTACGCACGATGACGTTGCCAAAGCGGGTGGCAGAATAGAAGTAGGTCTCGTGGGTGGATTGAGACAAACGCTTGATGTCGTAACCATTGCCATCATGCAGGGCCTGCTGGATTTCGGTTCGCTGAAGATGATTGCCTAGCGAATCCACTTGTGGCTCGTAGCTGTCAAGGACAACTCGCCCGTTCTTGTCTATAATAGAAACGCGAAGGCCTTCCATGCTGTGCCGCGCTACATAGTCGCGAAACAAACGGATGCTTGTGAGGCTGTCCTCGCCCAACGTCTGTACCATCTCGTAGTTGTACATCTGCAGTCGCGAGTGAAGGATGTCAATCTTGTACTCCTTCTCGCGCTGATACTGATATACACTGAAGCAGACGGCGAAGAGCAGGAAAATACCGCCAATGCTGAGCAATAGATTGCGCTGGAACGATTTACTTTTCGCCTCCGGCGCAAAATGCTCACGCTCGGCAGAGCTCAAACGAGTTTGGTTCTGCTCTCGCTTAATCTCATCTTTCAAAGCAGTAGCCATAGCCTACACGTGTTTTAATATGTTTACCATAGCGGCCAATTTTCTTGCGCAGTCGGGTGATGTTCACGTCCACCGTACGGTCAAGCACCAGCACGTCCTGCGGCCAGCAGTATTTCAGCAGATCTTCGCGCGAAAAAACCTTCCCAGGGTGTTGTAACAAGAGTGACAGCAGTTCATATTCCAACTTGGTGAGCGAAAGATTCTGGCCATCAAGTGTGGCCGTCTTTGCATTATGGTCAAGTGTAATGCCTTCGTAGCATATTTTGTTATCAGTGGTAATGATGGTTTGCAAGAGTTGCGGCTGAGACGATCGCCTGAGCACCGCTCTCACTCTGGCTTTCACCTCTTTCATACTCAACGGCTTGGCGATGTAGTCATCAGCCCCAATGTTCAGCCCCTTTACCAGATTGTCCTCGCTGTCGAGTGCCGTGATGAAGATGATGGGAATCTGCGCTGTCGCCGTATTGTCCTTCAATCGCCGAGCCATCTGGAAACCTGACATCTCGCCCATCATCACATCCAGCAGAATCAGCCCAAACTCCTGTAGGGGTAGTCCGAGTGCTTCTTCTGCCGAATTGGCGGTCACTACCTCATACCCCTCTGTTTCGAGGTTGTATTGCAGTATCTCGCAGATGTCCTGTTCATCATCGACAACAAGAATTCTCATAAATCAAGTACCTTTTTGGGGTGCAAATATAGTGATAATTGCTTAGAAATAAGAATGACTGGTATTACAATGTCGTTACAATCTTCCATAAACGTAGTGTCATAGAGTCTTTATAACTTTGCAGGGGTTGCCTACTGCAATAGAGTTCGAAGGAATATCTTTCGTCACGACGCTACCAGCACCGATGGTTACGTTATCACCGATGGTTACACCTGGCAGGATGGTCACACTGCCGCCAATCCACACATTATCGCCGATGATGACTGATTCTGCCCACTCCCTACGGCTGTTGCGCTCTACGGGGTCAGTACTATGACAGGCTGTGTATATGCTGACATTCGGGCCGATAAAGCAGTCGTCACCAATGGTGACTGGGGCTTCGTCGAGCACAGTAAAATTGAAGTTGGCAAAGAACCGCTTGCCCACACTAATCTGCTTACCGTAGTCGCAGTAGAAGGGCTGGATAATCAATATCTCATCGTCGGCGATGTGTCCCAAGAGACCTTTCAGGATCTCCCTTGCCTTCTGCTTCTCCGACGGGCGCAACAGGTTATAGTCGTGGATTATCTCCTTCACTTCCGTCAACTCTTCAATCAGCTGCGGGTCAACGGCGGAATAAATCTCGCCCGCCAACATCTTTTCTTTTTCTATCATATCATTCTCGTTTTCTAAATTCTTTTGGAGTTATTTGAAACATGCGCTTGAATATGCGGCAGAAATGGGGCACATCGTTGAATCCGCATTTGTAACAGACCTGCTGGATGGTGAGCGAAGAATGCCCGTCTCACTGACGTGAAGCTGATAGAGCACCAACATCGACCACTTGTCGCCAAAGCGACTTAATACATTGCGTATCGGGCAAGCTTCGACACCCCCGTCATCATCCGTTTCCCCTTCGAGCATATTTCACGAATTTATGGGTTACCTTTCGGAGAAT
>Ga0265301_10005324_pt1 | contig 12669 bp, 13 predicted proteins | sample AusTroGonzalo_MG_2_FD_193488 | JGI IMG/M metagenome (GOLD analysis project Ga0265301, IMG submission 193488) | Bovine rumen microbial communities from tropical cattle in Woodstock, Queensland, Australia - Gonzalo_04 | ecosystem: Host-associated > Mammals > Digestive system > Stomach > Rumen ...
CATGTGGCCAGCGGAACCAGGGATGCTTTCTCCAAAGGACTTACCTCATTGTACTTCGACATATTCCTGATCGCGATCCTGCAGGTGCTGTTCTACTTCTCCTACGACTTCGTGACCGAGTGGATGATGGCGCACTTCGGAGGAAGCGATACCCTCTGGAGGACCATCATCGTAGCAGCCAACTTCCTTGTGATCCTGTATCCCTGCATAGAGATGGTGAAGAACCTGCGTCTGGTCGTGTACATCCTGAACATGGGAAAGAACAGGACCAGCAGATCCAAGTCTGCAGAGGAGATCAAATTCTTCGAGACCATGAACCCGCTGATATTCGCAGGAATAGTGGACATCGTCATCATCATTCTGGTGCCCAACAACCTCGGTACAGTCTATCATGTGGTGGTGGCGCTCGTCATAATGCTCGTCCTGACCTTCTACTTCCTATGGAACATGATCTTCAGGAAGAAGGTGTCCGCACTGCCCAATCTGCCTGATGAGAAGGAGGAGCCCGAGCAAGTTGCTGAAGAGAAGGAAGCTTGAGCATCAGAGTAAATACCTGCATCGCCATATGGGTGTGCCGGGCATAGTCATCCCCGGAATCAAGGAGACATAAACATGAGCGACGAAAACGGTAGGAACTGGGGCGCCATAACTGGCGCTGTGGTCTTGATAGCTGTGGCTGTCGGACTTATATTCTTCTACTACACGGGACTGTGGATCCCTGCAATCGGACTTCCGATCCTGATATTCGGAGCCTACGAACTCTTGTCAGCATTCGCCAGGAGTAACGAAGCGGACCGCTGGGGAACCTCCGATTCCGGTGCTGCATTCCTATTCGGTATCATAATGATCGCAGTGGGAGGAGCCCTCGTCATCTTCCAGTACATGGACAACATCATCTTCCCGATCGTTTACGCCATCGCACTGATCGTAATCTACCTGCTTGCGACCGCGATGCGCAAGAAATCCCAATGAATTTTACAAAGGGGGAGTCGTTCCCCCAATTTCTTATATAAGTCGCATACTACACCAGCGATAGCATTCAATCAAGGATTGATAACCATGTCTGAGAAACTCAAGGTAGGTATTCTGGGAGCCACCGGAATGGTGGGGCAGAGATTCGTGTCCCTCCTGGCGGACCACCCCTGGTATGAGATCGTCGTGCTGGCAGCCAGCGAGCGCTCGGCCGGCAAGACTTACGAGGAAGCCCTCGGCGGACGCTGGAGCATCGAGACCCCCGTTCCCGAGAAGGTGAAGGGCATGGTCGTCCAGAATGTCGCTGACATCGACGATATCTGCTCCAAGGTGGACTTCGTGTTCAGCGCCCTCAGCATGTCCAAGGACGAGATCAAGAAGATCGAGGAGGACTACGCGAAGCGCGAGGTGCCTGTCGTATCCAACAACAGCGCGCACAGGTGGACCCCTGACGTTCCCATGATCCTTCCCGAGATCAATCCCCAGCACATCGAGGTCATCGAGGCACAGAAGAAGCGTCTCGGAACCAAGCACGGATTCATCGTCGTCAAGCCCAACTGCTCCATCCAGAGCTACACCCCCGTACTGGAGGCATGGAAGGAGTTCGAACCCTACGAGGTCATCGTCACCACCTACCAGGCGATCTCCGGAGCAGGAAAGAACTTCGACACCTGGCCCGAGATGGTCGGCAACGTCATTCCCTTCATCTCCGGAGAGGAGGAGAAGAGCGAGAGGGAGCCCATGCGTATCTGGGGTAAGGTCGAGAACGGAGAGATCGTTCCCGCGACCGTTCCCAAGATCACCAGCCAATGCATACGCGTGCCCGTCCTCTACGGACACACCGCAGCGGTCTTCGTGAAACTGAGGAAACAGGCCACCAAGGAGCAACTCATACAGAAGATGGAATCCTTCAAAGGCGAACCCCAGGATCTCAACCTGCCCAATGCGCCCAAGCAGTTCATCAAATACTTCGAGGAGGACAACCGCCCTCAGGTCACTCTCGATGTGAACTATGAGCACGGGATGGGAGTCACCGTTGGAAGGCTCAGACCTGATTCCGTCTACGACTGGAAGTTCGTCGGACTCTCCCACAACACCCTCCGTGGTGCGGCAGGAGGAGCAGTCCTCTGCGCAGAGCTGCTCACCGCCAAAGGACTCATCACCAAACGCTGAAATCAAAGGGCACGGGAGACCGTGCCCTATTATCATATTCTATTATAGAGGCCGACCCGGTCCAGAATTATTGCGATGCATGTTCTTCTGCATCGATGCCTTTCTTCTCATCGTCTGCATACTTGAACTTGAAGGAATCTGCCATGTCCATAGGTATGTTGAACAGGTAACGAATCCAGACCTTGATTCCCGGTGTCTCCATCAGAGGAGGGGTGTAGAACTTCCTAACCTGAGGAAGCATCATGATGACAACGACAACCACCATCAAGATGGCCATCAATCTGATGTCGAACACCACACCCGAGAGAAGTATGTTCCTATTCTCAAGATACTCGTATAACCCGTTCATGAAGAACAGGATAATGGCTGAACGGACCACCTTGCGCCATGACTGCGGTTTAGCTGAAGGGACCCCTATGATCGAGCTCACGGTCATCATGGACATGATCAAAGAGACCACTATTGACTGAAGGTTGGCCCACACCTGGATCCATTCGCCTTCTGTGGGCGATACCATGCTGGTGAAGTTCAACAGATAGCGGAGAAGGACAATGGCGAGAAGGAGTTCCCCGACAAACAATATTGGGGGCATCTTCCTGAGGCCTTTCCTCAGTTCCTCATCTTCCTTCAGGCTGTCAAACATCTGGAATCAACAAAGAAACAGTTTTCTACAACTATAAGAATTATTGACATATGACCGATGCCGGAGTCGATCGTTTCCTCACATGCGTCATAAGACGCTCAGAAAAGGATACGATCATCCGTGTCGGAGCGCTCATTCTCATCATGATCGTCACCCCGGTAGTTGCGATACTCCTCACTCTGGATGCGCTATGGGTTTACAACAACTACATTGCGGATCCCACGGAGATCATCGAATTCCCGAATTTCGTTTTGAGCCACCTCGATGACTTTGCGGGCGCCCATATGATGGAGTACTCGATAGGCACATACATCCTCTACCTAGTCTTCAGGTCGTACCTTAACCACTGCGAGCGCGACCTTGAGTGGATGGATTCGTTGATCGCTTACGCGAATCACAAAGGACGCAATACCGAAAACTTGACCAACATCCGCAATAAGGGTTTCATCGAAAAGACCAGACGCGTGACCAAGTGCTTCCTGATTTGGTTCATAATCGTTCTGTTTGTCTGCGGGTTCCAGGCCGTGTTCATTAGCCTGAAGGACATGCAGCCTCAGCTCGCGGTCATGACGATCAACATACTGATCTTCGTAATGATCTTGCAGATGGCGTTCACGACCATCTACATCTACCGCCATATCAAATACCATACTGAGGTCCAGCACGAATTCACCACGGAGTTCGCCAAGATCATGCCTGAGATGGCTCCTAAAATGGAAACGACGGAATGCTTCATCAAAGATGTCGCGCTGTGGAAATTCCTCGTACCTATGATCCTCACATTCGGTCTGTTCTCGATCCTTTCCACGATGATGTCCATACATCTCATGAACCATCATATCAGGGACCAATGGGTATATGAGGAGAAACTCGTCAGAAGAATTGCCCATGAGGAGAAAGCTGTAGGTGTCGAGAAAGTCTTCTCGGACAGGGAAAAGACCCTGGCCGAGAAGGTTTTAATGGTGTTTTCCCGCTGAAGTTTTCACTCCAGTCCCTGGAACATCCTGGAGACGACCATCCTCAGCAGCTGGTATCCGGTGAGGTTCTCGTAGACGTCCCTTGAGCTCTCGGTGCTGTACTCCAGATCCTCCATGAACGCCTTGTCCATCTGCTCTCCAATCTCCTTGGAGATGATGAAAGCGTTCGTCTCGAAGTTCAGGACAAGCGAACGGTCATCCATGTTGGCTGAACCGACGGAACAGTACTCTCCATCGACGACGACCGTCTTGGAGTGCACGAATCCACGGTTGTAGTTGTAGACCTTGACCCCGTTGCCCATGACGAAGTATGCACTGCGCATGTTATTCCAGAACACGAACATGTGATCGGGCTTATCCGGGATGATGACCCTAACATCGACACCTCTGCCAACTGCCATCGACAGCGCGTCCATGACGGACTCGTCCGGGATGAAGTAGGGCGAATGGATGTAGATGCTCTTCTTCGCCTTGTTGATCATGGTGAGGTACTGCATCCTGACAGGGTTGAAATCACAGCAGTCAGGTCCTCCGGAGACCATCATGACACGGGCATCGCCGGTAGTGGGGTAGTCCGTGTTGCAGTAGTACTTCTCGTAGTTGGAGGCATCGCAGAGAGGCTCTTCGGTAGCGTACTCCCAGTCCATCTGGAATCTGAGCTGTGTGGGCAGTACCGCTCCGCCTGACATGCGGACCGCGGTGTCCCTCCAGAATCCCATCGGACCCTTTCCGAGATACTCGTCACCGACGTTGAATCCTCCGCAGTAGCCGATAACACCGTCGATGACGGCGATCTTCCTGTGGTTACGGTTGTTCTTCTTAGGGCTGAACAGAAGCCAAAGGACGTTGTGGAAGGAAGCGAACTCCCCTCCAGCCGCCTTGAACTTACTGATTGATTTCTTGGGACCGGTGAGGACACCGAAGAAGTCAGTGAGCAGTTTGACCTCAACTCCTTCCTTGACCTTCTCCGTCAGGATGTCCAGAAGCTCGTTTCCGAGCTCGTCGTTCCTGATGATGTAATACTCGACGTGGATGTACTTCTTTGCTGCCCTGAGGTCTGCGTAGAAGTCCTTGAACTTGTCCTCTCCAAGCACGTACAGCTTGACATCGTTGTTTGTGCTGTATCCCACTCCTCCGAGTTTGCCCACAGCTTGCATCGTGGTCCGATAATCCTCGTTGGACTCGGATTTGAGATCCTCCATGCTCTCTTTCTTTGCCTGCTCCACATTCTCGTCCCTAATTCCTTTCAGACTGAACTTGCGTTCCGAATAGAAGGACTGTCCAAGGATGATGTAGAGGATGAATCCGACGAGCGGCAGGATGATGAACACCAATCCCCACATGATGATCTTAGAGGGAGTTCCCTTCTCCGAGAATATCAGGACTATGAAGAAGATGACATCCATCTCAAGCGCTATCTGAGTAAGCCAATCTATCATTCTACCCCTCCGCTCTCGATGTATTCGATGAACTTGACCTTGAATCCCATGGCGGCTCTGACCTCTGCGCTGAAGAGCAGGATCAGCATGAAGACCGATATGATGAGATAGGCTATTGAAACGATGAGGGTAAGGTAGTCGTCCGCGGGGAGTACTGACCTGATCAGCATCACACCGAATGAGATTACCAAGATCACCCAAATGATCTTCTTGAGAAGCCCCTTCTTTCCCTTTGCGATCTTAAATGAGACCAAGAGCATGATAAGGGCCACGATTATGGCACCGACCACTACCATCATGGATGTCTCAACTTCCACTCCAACATAGACCTGAGCGGCGCCCAGACAGCCGTAGACAATCATCGATGTTACACCGACGATCGCAACATAACTGGCAAGGACATTGATCCTTCCCAGAATCTTTCCTTTCATAACCTTATCGGCATTCCACCAATAGATCAGTGCTGCGACAACCTGGCCAAGGCCGACTATGAGGTAAAATGTGTACTCCACATCCTCCTCAAAGCTATCTGGCATGACCAGCGGTAGAACTAATATCAGGATACCGACTGCCAGCTGGATGATCGCAACGATCCAAAATAAAATGCCTAAGGCCCTAGTATTGTCGAAGAACCACATTTTATCTGGATTGTAACCATTTTTAGAATATTTAATTGTTAAATTAACCTGACTGGGCAGATTCTTTTAGTAATCGTCAGAATCCGTAGATAACGGTAGACTGGGGCGGGGGCAATCAGATCGATCTTCGATCCTTTCCCTGCCGCCCCAGCATTATTGGGGTTTACTTTCAGCTCTTCTTCTGGATGTTCAGCTCACGTCCGAAAAGCAGCGGAAGGTTCTTGCTCGGCTGGATTTTATCGAACACGAGGATCTTGATCGCGCGGAAGGAGAGATAGTCGTTGCTCCTGACCAATATAGTATGATTAAGAATACTGAACAAACCAGTTTATCTATCGATGTCGCTACAGCCCTTATGGATAGAGAAGAGAAGGGGGAATACTGCCTCGCGGTGTTCCGCATAATGGTCGGATGGATAATGCTGTGGCCGTTCTTCGACAAGCTGTTCGGCCTGGGATTCCAGACGCCCCCAGGTTCCGGGTTCATCGATGGCGTTTCACCCTCATCCTTCGTGGTCTACGTCACCGACGGTATCTTCAAAGATTTCTACACATCCCTGGCCGGGAATCAGATCATAGACATCATCTTCATGCTCGGCCTGCTGGCGCTGGGCATCTCATTGATGTTGGGAATCGCCTCCAAGCTCTCCACCATAGGGATAATCGCATTCCTTTTCATCATGTACACGCTCCGCATACCTCCTGAGGACAATCCGATAATAGACTACCATCTCATTCTGATCGCAGGAATGGTCGCGACATATTTCCTCGGAGGTTATGAGCGCCTCTCGCTGAATAGCAAGTGGAAGGAGCTGTGGATCGTCAAGAAGTTCCCCATATTGGAATGAAATCTTTACATCCTAGCCTGTGTGCAGCTTCCGAATGATGCGAGATCACAGGCTAGTCTTTCTGACGTAGTACTTCGCGAATGCTACCGATATGATGATGGTCAGAGCAGCTCCGATCAGCAAAGATAGGTCGTAATCCAAAGACAGCCCCAACGGAGAGTGCAGTATGAAAGTCGATACGACCATGGTCATGAATATGGCCGGCAGGGCTGTAATCAGAGCGTAAGACCTTGGTTTGCTCGACAGCAGCAGGAACACAGTGGCGGTCCAGAGCATCACACATGCCATCGTCTGGTTCAGCCAAGAGAAGTAATTCCAAAGGATCGTGAAGTCTATTGAACATAGGAATATGATGGGGACCATCAGGATGCATGTAAGAATGATTCTGCGTTTCCTATCATCGAACTTATTTTCGTACTCATCCTGTATCATCATCCTCGCGGATCTGAGAGCGGTATCGCCTGATGTGATGGGGCATATGATGACTCCAACAACGGCCAGAATCACCCCAATAGGTCCTGCCACTCCCAGAGATATCTCATAAACTACTCCTGACGCACCTTCCATGCCCAGTGCATCGGCCAAATGGGTTGTGTCACCGTAGAACGCGAGTCCGGCCGTGGCCCAAAGTACAGCTATCACCGATTCTATAACCATCGCACCATAGAACACGGCACGTCCGTCCCTCTCATCCTTGATGCATCTGGATACCATCGGGGCCTGTGTCGCATGGAATCCTGAGATCGCTCCGCATGCTACAGTGATGAACATATCCGGTAGGTACTCCTCCCCTTTCGGATGCAGGTTCTCAAGGGTGAACGTCGGAAACTCGAAACCACCTGCTATGAGCCCCACAAGGACCGTCACCGCCATGAGGATTAGGAGGATTCCGAATACGGGGTAGATCCTTCCGATCAACTTGTTGATTGGGAGCACCGTCGAGGCCAGGAAATAGATGAGAATGAGGATCACCCATACCGTTTCCGGCACCTCGGTGATCATTGCAAGAAGATCGCTCGCACTTCTGGCGAACGTTGCAGAGACCATGATGAGAACAAATAGGATCAATATCACGAAGGGGTACTTGGCCCAGCTTCCTAGATACTTGTGAACAAGGTAGGATGTGGATTTGCCGTCGTTACGCGCAGACATCATTCCGCACATATAATCGTGGACAGCTCCTCCGAGTATTGTTCCGGCCACGATCCATACGAATACGATAGGCCCCCATTTAGCACCCATGAGAGCACCGAAGATTGGTCCTGTACCTGCTATGTTGAGCAGCTCGATCAGCAGATTCGTCCTCTTGGATAGCGGGACATAGTCCATGCCATCCGACATGCTTACTGCTGGAGTGGTGTCTCTGTGCGGAAGAATCGCTCCCTCGACAAATTTGCTATACACCAGATATCCGAGGATGAGCGCCGCAATGCAAACGATCAGCAGTAGCATCGTTGCGGGAGATATGGTCAGAATTAATACTGGTTTCTCTCGTCAATCATGGAATTGATGAAAAAGGGTGCAAAAGTGGGCCCGCCCAGATTTGAACTGGAGTTACGTGCACCCCAAGCACGAAGGATACCAAGCTACCCCACGGGCCCGACAGAATCGGGGTAATCTGTTTCTGTTTAAATGTTTATTGATTAAGGAACCCGCCCGGACATGACATCCAGACGGGTTTTGATAGTTTTATCCTAGAGGCGCGATCTCGCCGATCAGATCAGCATGGGAGACGATCATCCTGCGGCAGCAGTATCTTTCGAATCCGAGGTCGTCAAGGACGTCCTTGGGGTTCTCCCCTGCCTTCACGCGCTTAGCGTACTCGGGGTAGGCAGAGCCCACGACCTTTCCACATGTGAAACATCTCACGGGTATTATCATGCTATCACTTCAACGGTAGGACTTCTGCTTCTTTGCACGTGCTCCAGGTCCCTGGGGGTTCTTAGGCAGCTTCCTCCTGTCATCGTTGATGATAAGAGTCCTGTCATAAGCCCTGAAGACAGCCTCGAGCTCGTCATCCTTGTAGAACTGGACAAGTCCCCTGGCGATGGCGGTCCTTGCGGCTGCCGCCTGTCCCATGACTCCTCCGCCGTTCACAACGACAGCGATGTCGACTTTCTCTGCCTTCTCAGGAACGAGACCGAGGGGCTCCTCGATCTTGAGCCTTGCAAGTTCAGGTGTGAAGACCTCGATAGGGACCTTGTTGATGGTGACCTTTCCGGTTCCTGCCTTGACGACAGCCCTTGCGATGGCGGTCTTCCTCTTTCCACTTGTGTTTACGCACTCAACCATGGAATCATCTCACTTTTGAACCCAGGTATTTGGATACGGCTCCCAGGGTTGTGTAGTATCCGCCGATCTTCTTGACTGCGCCCTCAGGCCTCTCCATCTCGACTTCCTGGAACTGTTTGGGGGTTCCAACGAAGACGTGGAGTCTCCTGTAAGCGTCCCTTCCGCTGGTCGATGTCCAGGGAATCATTCCCCTGACGCACCTCTTGAACAGGAGGTCTGCCCTGCGGGGGTAGAACGGTCCTTTCCTCTTGGTGGTGTCTCCGCGGTCGACCTTTGCCTTGAAATCATCGAAGGTGTTCTCCTTCTTTCCGGTGATGACAATGGCCTCTGCGTTGACGACGACGATCTCCTCGCCGTTCATGATCCTCTTCGCGACAATGGCTGCAAGCCTGCCGTGAATGAGATTCCTTCCGTCGATAACTGTAACCATCCAAATCACCTCATGATCCTGACACCGGTTCCCTTGGGGTTCTCCTTTGCGAGTTCCTCGAGGGACAGCGTCTTTCCGCCAGCGGCTACGATTGCTTTCGCGGCAGCATCGCTGAAGCTGTAAGCGGCTACTGTTACCTTCTTGCTGATGCTACCTGCTGCGAGAACTTTACCGGGGACGAGGATTGTCTCTCCGTCCTTGGCATACCTCTCGATTTTGCTGAGATTCGCTTCGGCCCAGTTCCTCTTGGGTTTCTCGAGCCTAAGCGCGATGTCTCGCCAGATAGCAGCGTTGTTGTCCCTTGTGATTGCCTTCAGATTATCAATCGTGGCAACCAACTGGGGGTTCGTCTTTGCTGTTGTCATATTTCTGACTCTCCCGACATTTGGGTAACCGCTCGTATACAGGACCCTAATATAAAGGTATCCGTCGCGCGTTTACTTATAGAGATGTCAACGACACTGCTTGTACTTTAAGACCTTTTCCAAGAAATTGTACGGGACGTCGGGGTTCGAATAGAAGTACAGATGAGGATAACCTGCGACGAGATTGCCCTCCTCATGCATGCATGTGTACTCCGTTCCGTTGGTCTTGACAGCCTTCCAGGAGGATCCGCAGTTGTCGCTGTCCCAGTAATGGAACTCGTGACCCTTCACAGGACCGTCCTTCAGGATGGAATCGGGATCGTCCGAGGACACCGTGATGTAACCGAATCTGGAGAGCTTTCTGGTGTTCTTCACCTCTCCCTTGATCACCCCGCATGCATCGTGCATGGTGCCGTCGGCGTCCTCTAGCCTCTCATGGAGGTACATGAATCCGCCGCATTCCGCCAGACAGGGCATGCCTTCGGAGACCTTCTTGCGTATGGCCTCGAGCATGGGCTTGTTGGAGCACAGTCTGCCGGCATGGAGCTCGGGATATCCTCCGGACAGGACTATGGCGTCCACGTCTGGGAGCTCCTTGTCGTTCAGGGGGGAGAACTCCACGATCTCCGCGCCCATCCTCCTCATCATCTCGACGTTGTCCTCGTATGTGAAGCAGAAGACATCATCCTGGGCCAGACCGATCCTGACAGGGGACTCCAGCTTCTTGACCTCGGGGACCTTGTACTCCAGATCGGGAGCGGATTTCGCCAGCTCCAAAAGGAGATCGATGTCCAGGGAGCCCTCGAGGATCTCCGCAAGCTGGTTGAGCTTGTCCTTGAGCTCAGCTATCTCGTTTGGAAGGACCAGACCTAGGTGCCTGCTCTCCAGGATCAGATGACTGACCTTGGGGACGTATCCGATCGCCTTGATTCCGAGCTTCTCGACCTCCGGCTTGATCATGTCGAAGACCTTCTGCGACATCTGGTTGAAGATGACTCCCTTGATGTTGTTCTCTGTGAAGTTGAGGAACCCTTTCAGGGTCGCCAGGTTGGAGATGCTGGCGCCCTTGCTGTTGATCAAAAGGATGACAGGAGCATCCAGCTTCCTGGAGACATCGTGCGAGCTGGCCTCCATGCTGAGCACGCTGTTGCCGTCATAGAATCCCATGACGCCTTCGATCACGGAGATGTCGTTCTCGGAAGCTGTCCTTGCGAAGAGGTACCTGAGCGTGTCCTTCCCGACGAAGTATGCGTCGAGGTTCTTGGACCTGGTCCCTATGACTCTGCTATGGAACATGGGATCGATGTAATCTGGCCCGCACTTGAACGACGCTACCTTCAGGCCGCGGTTGACCAGCGCCTGCAGGATGCCGCAGGTGATCAGGGTCTTCCCGCTCCCACTGGAAGGGGCCGCTATCAGGAACCTCGGGAGGCTCATCTGCCCCTCACCACTGCGATGTAGACCGGGTTCTGAGCGGTCATCAGATGGTATTTGCCAAGCTTCCTGGCCTTGGATACGTTGATGCAGGTGATCTCCTCTTCCACCAGGTTGAACTGCTTGATGACCTGAGTGGTCTCTTCCAGAGTCTCGATGGTGACCGAGTTGATGACGATCCTTATGTCTGGATTCTTGTCCAGAAGGCATGCGATGATGTCCTTGAGGTTTCCTGATGAACCGCCGATGAATGCGTGGGTCGGTGCAGGGAGGTCCGCCATGGCCTCCGGGGCCAGTCCTCTGATGACCTGCACGTTGGGGGTCTTGAACTTGACCTTGTTGACCTCGATGAGGTCCGCTGCGGGATCCTCCTTCTCGATGGCGTAGACCGAGCCGTTCACGGCCACCAGGGCCATCTCGATGGACACAGAGCCCGTTCCTGCTCCGATGTCGTAGATTATCGAATCATCGGAGAGCTTCAGCTTCGCCACCGACAATGCCCTGACCTCGCTCTTGGTCATCGGGGCGTCACCTCTGGTGAACTCCTCGTCGGGGATGCTGATAGCGTTCGATGTGACCGGTGAATCGTTCTGTATGAGTGCGACGCAGAGCTTTCCGAAGCTCTGCTCCAGGACGTCCTTGGGAGATCCCGTGAATATCCTCTCAGTCTCGTAGCCGAAATCCTGTCCCACGGTGATCGTGACATCCATGTCGTAATCGATGAACTGCTTCGCCATGGCGTGGACGGATTCCTCTTCCGATAACAGTGTGAACACTTTGGAGTGGATCCTGCTGAGCCCGACCAAATTGGCCTCCCTGCCGTGTGCGCTGGTCATGTAGACGTCCTGCCAGGATGTTCCGATCTTCGAGCAGAGGTATACTGCGGAGGATATACCGGGTTCGGTGTGGACGTCGAACTCGTTGCGGTCCAGTTTGTCCAGAAGCTTCTTCGCTCCGCTGTAGAAACCGATGTCCCCCGACATGAGGACCGAGATGTTCCTGTACTTGGGGTTCTTCCTCAGGTAGTCGATGATCTCGTCGGATCTGTATTCCTCCAGGACGTCCTTTCCGTACGCTACGGATTCCACCATCCTCTTGGCGCCTACAAGCAGGTCCGATTCGTCGATCCTCTGCTTGGCGGTCATGGTCAGGCCGCTGCCTCCCATGCCGATACCTATCACATTGACGGTCCTCTTTCCAGAATCCGCTACCTTCTCCATCTTCAATCCCAACCTCTCTTCCAGTATCGAGACCACTTCGTCGTAGGTGTGACCCTCCTCCTTCGGTCTCTCGATGAGGACGACTATGGCCCCGGCCCTCATGGCCGCCCTGACCTTGTCCTCGTATCCTCCGGCCGTGCCGGAATCCTTGGTGACTATGTACTTCGCGTCGATCTGCTTGAGCGTCGCGTAATTGGTTTCCTCCGAGAACGGCCCCTGGGCACAGATGAGGTTCTTGC
>Ga0265301_10005325_pt1 | contig 12668 bp, 10 predicted proteins | sample AusTroGonzalo_MG_2_FD_193488 | JGI IMG/M metagenome (GOLD analysis project Ga0265301, IMG submission 193488) | Bovine rumen microbial communities from tropical cattle in Woodstock, Queensland, Australia - Gonzalo_04 | ecosystem: Host-associated > Mammals > Digestive system > Stomach > Rumen ...
GTGCCCGAGACGAGCAGGGGCTGCTTCGTCTGGACGGCCTCGTAGATGGACTCTATCGCCTTCGCGGAGAAGGTCTCGGTGAGGCTTTCGATGGGTATGGGCGTGCCGAGGTCGGAAACGCTCTTGACGGAGGTGATCAAGCCGCCTCCACCGCTTCCGCCCTGGCCGATGCCACCGGCGGAGAGCCAGCCCTTGACATACAAGTTCGCATACGGCTCCTTCAAGGTCACGTTCCCGTCCGCGTCCAACTCGAAGAACGAATCGGAAACGCTGTTGCCGACGGACTGGATGCTCTCTTGCGTGGCGTTGGAAACGGGCTTCGACGAGATTTCCGTGGCGCTTCCCGACTCCGTCCAAGTCTTGCGCTTGCGGTCGCGGAGCGTCACCTTGTAGGTCGGTATCGCGGCCTCGCCCTCGTTGATGGTGAGGGAGTCCACCAGCACGGCGATGGCGGACGATCCGATGATGTCCGCGTCCTGCAAGGTCATGTTCTGCCCGGCCACGATCGTGCGCGAATTCTCGACCATGAACTTCGCGTCGATCTCCGGGATGTACTGCCACCGCTCGGTCGCCGTGTCGGCGAGGAGTTCCTGCGCGGCGCGGAGGAGTTTCAATTCGGCCATCCGGACGTAGATGTCCGGCATGGCTATGTCCAGGAGGACGAACTCGTCGCCCGGATACTCGTTGGATTGTCCGGCGTTCTCCAGTCCGCGAACGGGATAGTCCGCGTTCGGGAACCATTGGGAAAGCGACTCGTCCTCGCTTCGCCAGCACTCCAGCACCCAGGCGTCGTTGGTTGAATCGTATGAGCAGGACTTGATGGAGAAAGACCGACCCGCGCATTTGCCGGAGCGCATCGCAATCGTCTTTCCTTCACCAAGCAAGGCTTGCTCCGTGATGTCGAAACCGACCTGGCGGATGTTGACGAAGAATGTCTTTTTCCGCGACCACATCGCCGAGAACGACACATTCGGCGAGACCGAGTAGGAATACGACAGCGATGCGTCTCCGCGAGTGTTCGTCAGGAACAACGAAACATACACGCGGATGATGTCACCGCTGGACAATTCCGCATTGTCGACCCGCACATACGCATCCTTCATCACGGCATCACCGTCGGCGTTGAAGGGGAGATCGAATGACCGCCGCCTTATCTCCGTGAAATTCGTCCCGTCGCCCTTCTGGATGGAGATTGCAAGGTTCGCATAGCCGCCAGTGGCCGAGAACGAGATCGCCCCGCCGCCGGACACGGACACCGCGATGTCGGTCTCCCTTGTGCTGGTGATGGTGTAATTCTTCGTGGACAGGATTACGCTCGCATTCAACCCGGACTGTATCGTCCCGCTCCCGGTCAGTTCGCCCAGGGTCTCCGACGAGGAGACGGACGCCGACTTGCCCTCGTCTCCGGCAAGACCGGAATCGAAACTCGCCTGTGCGGAAAGCAATCGGTCTATCCTTTGGCTCGCGTCGGTGTAGATGGTCGGGGAAGGGTAGTATTGTGCCGTAGAATCGCCTATCGCCTCCCGGACCATACCGATGGTCGTCTCGCGGATGGAAGGGTAGATGTCGGGCAAATCGCCCGTCCCGTCGAAGTAGCAGGTCTTGGGGCGGAGGCAGAGCCTCGCTTGCGAAACGGAGTCCTCCACAAAAGCCTTCGCCGCGTCGGGCTTCATCGTCCCGCCGTCGAGCGTCTTGCCCCAGCCTGGATAGTAGTCGGTCGCTCCGGGAGTCCCGACCGCGTCAATCGGGAGCATCAGGTTCTGGATGTCCACCGATTCCGCGTCCTTGATGTTCTGCGAGTTGTACCAGCGGGGGAGCATGTTGCGGGACGAGCCGTAGGCGAAGATGCGGTTGGCGAACTCGTCCGCGTTGGCGACCGTCCTGGTGATGGAGAGGAGGCCGTTGCCCTTGCCGTACAGATAGGACGGGGTTGCCGACAACCCACCGCCGCCGATGGTGATGACGTTGCGCCAGACGAGGGAGCCGCCTATCGTGACCCGTTCGCGGGTGAACACCCAGCCGACATCCGGCCACACCTCGTACACCTTGTCGAGAGCGCCGAGAAGCGACACCCCCGACACGGTGAACTCCCTCGCCTCGGCCATCAGGTCTACGAGGTCCTGGGACGCGCCCATAGCCGTGGTGGCGAGACGGACGTACCACTCGTTCGGGTACATGTCGTCGAGGCAAGCCTGGAGGCGGCGGGCGATCCCGTCCACGCCCTCGAAGGTGCTGATGCTCGGCCGGGCGGAGAAGTGGATGCGGTTGTCACCGGCAACGAGGTCGCGGAACGGGCAGATTTCAAGTTGCTTGCTGTCGTCGAAGAACTGGACGCCCTGGTAGATGTACGCACCGCCGTAGGTGTTGCTCCGCGCTTGTTTCTTGAGTTGCGGTACGGTGTAGAGGCGGTAGGTGAGGCCGGTTCGGGTGTATACGACGTAATCGCCGACCTCCCATCCGATGGGGGACGGGGACGCCGCCTCGCGGAACTCCAGCATTCCGGGTTTCATGTAGGTGCCCGTGAATGTCGGTGTCCCGGAATACTTCGCGCTCCCGGAGCCGGATTTCGGTATGACGTCGAACCTTGCCATCTGCCTATGACTGCGATGCGGGCGCTATCGTGTTGTTGGCCGCGTTGTAGGCCATCGCGGTCGCCGGATCGTTGACCTTGAAGGTGACGGAGAAGATGACCCTCGCGGAGCCGCCGTCTATCTCGCGGTCGGCGGAGTCGGCGTCATCCTTGACATAACGTACCTTCTGGAAGCCCGTCTCCTGCCAGGAGTCCCACACCTTCATTTCGCCGCCGAGCAGTTTCGCCCGGAAGTCGGCGATCTGGCCGTTCAGCACGGATATGGCGGTCTGCGGGGAATTCCCCGTCACGGCGTAGGTCTTGACATAGAACTTGACCGTGAACTCGAACGCCTTGCGGCACAAGGTGGAGGGTATGTACTCGTCGTCCCCGTGCTCGTCCTTCCAGTCGTTCTTGTACGGCTCCTTGACCTCGCACTTGTTCAGGAACGGCTGCGTCTGCGCGACCATCCCGTAGGCGCAAGTGTCCCAGGCGGTCGAGTCTCCGGCTGCCTGGACGTAGAACGGCTTGTAGTTCCTTATGGGCGGGACATAGGGGCTTGGCATACGGTGCAAATATTAGTATTTTTTGCCGATAATTGGCAATAGATATTGGTTTTTATTGATTATCAGTACGACTGGACCCGCACGACGGAGCCGCTCGTTCCCGGTGCTCCGATAACGGACTGCAACTCGGAAAGGATGCGCTGGGTGTTCTGCGCCGTGTCGTAGGTGTTGGCAGCGACCTGATTCAGATAGTCGTTCAACGTGGGCATCGACGCGCCGATGGCCGACACCTCGCTCCAGCCCTTCTCCTCCATCACGCGCATATAACTCACGTCGGCGCGGATGGCGTTGATGTAGGAGGCGAGAAGGTTCGCGGTGTCCTCCGTGATGGACTTTATTCCGGAGCCGAGTCCAGACCCGGACGAGCTGTCTGAACGATTGAAATACGGGTCGAACGCGGAAAGAATCTGCGCGAACACGGGTTCCATCTGCGCGAGTTTGTCCATGTCGCTGGCGATGGCCGACATTGCCTCGTCCGTCCTTCCGCTCGCGAACATCTCGGCAACCCGGTCCGCCTCATCCGGATTCAATACGTTCTTGAGGATTGACGACTTGATGAGCATCTTCGCGTAGTTCCTCGCAACGTCGTCCAGGATGTCGGCGTAGTCCAGCGCGGCGTCTCCCGCTTCCACCCATCGGTCGATGATGTTGTCGGCGGCGCTGTTCGCAATTTCGCCGAAGACAGCCTCCATTTCCTCCTTGACGTTAGCGACTGCATCCTTGTATTTCTTGACATCTGCTATCGCGTTCTCTATCCATGCCTGCTCGTCGGATGTAAGTTTGTTGTATTGCTTGGAAATCGCCTCAAGGGCATCCTCTCGCAGAATCCCGTACTCGTCGAAAAGGCTGTCGAAACCGAGCGACTTCGCCATGTTCTCAAGTTTAGTCTTGCGCTCCCGCAACGGGCGGTTGCCGTCGTTCCCGCTGAACAGCCATTCGAACCAAGACATCCGTTCGCTCGTGAACTCTTTTGTCTCAAGTTGCTCGCGGTATTTCTTCATCGCATCAACGGCCTCTCCGATGTTTTTTGTGGCATTCTCGATTTTCTGTATCGAGTTCTTGCCGAAGACGCTCTCCACACCGGCATTCAATGCGGCCTCGTCCATCAACTTTCTCGTCTCGCGGACAGCGTCGTTCATCCTGTTCTCCGCCTCCTCGTAGGCGGCGGCGTACTCGAATAGTTTAGAATAGACCGACACGACACCGCCGATGGCCGCGCCTATCCATCCTCCGGCTTGGAACCCTGCGGCGGCATCCTTCGCTATGTCGGCGACGTCCGAAAGGCCCTGCGCCGCATCGGAAAGCCCGGCGTCACCGACGGCGTCTCCGAGTTCCTTGAATGAATTCGCAAGTTCGAGGACCTGGCCCGCCGCGTATTTTGCGAGTTTGGCGATTGATTTCTTTTCCTGCTCGTCAAGGTTCTTCAATCCTTTCTTGATTGCGGATTGAATCTTCTCTTGCAGGGTGTCCAGGGATATTCCCGTGTCCTTGATTGACTTTGCGAAACGCACGAATTCAAGCGCGGACTCCGGGAGTTTGTCTGACAACGCCGCGAGATCGTCCTCGGTCAACGTTTCAAGGCTGTAACCGAGCGATCCGAGGAACCCATCTATTCCCGTCACGTCGGCCAACATCCGGGTGGCGTCGCGAGAGATTTCGCCCATCTCGGTTCGGAGGTTTTTCAGTTGGGCGAACGACATGCTCCCGAGGTTGTCCATGTCAACCCCGCGAAGGAGGTACTGGTCCTTCAAGTATGACTCGGCGAGCTTGTTCACCTGCTCCTGCGACCTTGCGCGGACGTAGGCCATTTCCGCATCGCGCAACTCTTTGAGCCTTTTGGTCTCAGCGGCTATTGCATCGGCATTCCCATTGTGCGCCTCCTCGGCTTGCTTGACTGCTTCGATGTACTTTTCTTCGACTTCGCTTATCTTGGTGTTGTATTCCGAGAATGCCTTGCTGATGTCATACTCGAAGCCGGTCCCGCCGAGATTGAAGTCCTCACCCATCCACTTGCGGATGGTCTTTTGGTACTTTTCAAGGGCCTTCTGGGCCTTTTCCGCCTCCTTTTGCGTCTTGACGAACTTGGAAACGTCGTCGAGACCGAGGCGGGCCTCCGCCGCGTCTGCCGCCTCTCGTCCTTCCTGGCCGAACTTGCGAAGGGTGGCGATGAGTTTTTCGAGGTCGGCGTCAAGTTTTGTAATGTCATATCCCATGTTCTTGAACACCCACTCCTTCGCCGCATCCTCGCCTATGAATGGCTCCAGTTTGTCGAAGGCGTCCCTATATTTCTCCAAGAGCGAAATACGGGACTTCGTGTCGCTGATGGCGTCCGCAAGCGGGTTCTTCGTGCTTCCGCCACCGGGTTTGTTGTCCTTGTCGTACTTGATGCCGAGGATGTCCTCGTACAAATCGGCCTCTTCCTTTCTGGCCTTGATGTAGTTGTCGAGCACGTCCTTCTCCTCCGCCGAAATCTTGCCCTTCTTCGCCTTGTCGCGCAGGGCCTTGATGTCGGCGTCGTACTTCTTGATGGTCTCGACGATATTCTTGATGTCGTAACTTTCCGTACCGGCGGTTGTCCCGATTGTCTCGGCGATTTCCGCGTTGATTGACGCAATCTGGTTGTCGATGTCCTGGAGTTTCTGCTTGGCGATACCAAGTTGTTGATTTGTCCTTGTTATGTTCGCCGCCATTGGAACAAACGCATATCCAGAGACCGATGCGCCCTGAACGCTTAAAGGCGCATTTGCCGGGATGTTGTCGGCGGCGGTCTGCGCCGTCTCTAATTCCTTATTAACCTCCCTCCGTTTCTTGTAGAGTTCCGTCAGTTCGTCTTGCGCCCCCTTCATCTTCGCCTCGCGGTTGAGGGCTTCGATGTACTTGTCAAGGGCCGCCTTGTTGTTGTTTATCAGCCGCCCCTCCTCGGTCAGTTGCGCGTGATAGCCCGGAACGATGGTTTTCAGTTGGTCCAGCGCGGCCTTCCTTGCATCATAGGCATTGTTCGTGTTGGAAAGGACCTTATACAAGGATTCAATCTTGGAAACCTCCGCATCGACCGCGTTGTTTTCCCGTGCGGTTTCATGGATTTCGTCAAGTTCCTTCCTGAATTTCTCCAACTCTCTATTTGCCTTCCCGGTGGCCTGGATAAGCGAAACGATAATCACGATTGCGGCGGAAAGGGCACCAAGACCGACGGCAACGGCCTTTGTCGTGGAGCCGAACACCCGAAGGGCGGCGGTCGCCAGGTTCGTCCTCTTGGTGAGGATGATAAAATACTCGACCGCACGGGCCGCACCGACCACCCACTTGCCCATCGCCGCACCGGCGAGCGCGAGTCCGTACATCCCAAATCCGGCAATCACGGGTTTCAGGGCCGCGCCGATCTCCTGCAAGTGCTCGACCATGAACCGGAGCGCCTTCACGCCGCCTTTCAAGATTCCGTCGTTCGCCTGCCCGATGGCATAGAGCGCATTCTCCCACTTGCCCTTGAGGATGTTTATCTGGCCAGCAAGGGTCTTGGAAAGGACCTCCTGCATCTGGTAGAACTTGCCACCCTCCGAAGTCATGCGCCGGAAAGCCTCCTCCACCATCTCGAACGGGATCTCCCGTTTCATCATCTTGTCGAACACGTCTCCGAGCGAAACGGCCTTGCCCTCTATCTCGGTGAACATCTTGGACAGTTCCTCAAGGATGGGTACGCCATTCTGGGAGAAGGAGCGTAGTTGGATGCCACGAAGGAAGCCGGAGGATTTGACGTGGCCGTATGCGAGAATCAATCGGTCCATAGATACTCCAACGCCGGAGGCTACGTCGCCGAGCATCTTGGTCGTTTCCAGAAGGTTGTCCTTGCCGATGTTGAAGGCGGAGAGTTGCTTCGCGTACTTGGCGAGTTCGGAGAACCGATAGGTGGAATCGGACGAAAATTCGTACAATTGCCGGAAGATGCGGTCTGCGGCTGCGACATCCTGGAGCATCGTCCGAAGCGCCATCTTCTGCACCTCGAACTGGCCCGTGATGTCGATGAGAGAGGATAGGAAACGGCGGATGCCGATTACCGAGAAGGTGGCCCCCGTGAGCTGGGCAAGCGTCCGCATCACGGACGACATGGAAAGCAGTTGCGAGTTCGTCCCTCTCGCCGCCGCCGTGTGTTGGTTCTGCTTGTTGATTATCTTGTCGAGCCGGTCCGACACCTGCTGCAAGGTCGCGTTCAACTTGTCCGCGTCGCCGACGAGCAAGCCGCCCTTCGGCATGGTGGCGAGTTTCTGGTGAATCTGATCCAGATAGAGCGCCATTTCCTTTGCGTTCTGGACGCCCTTGTCGGAAATAATCTGACGGGTCCCCTTGATGGACACGGCCTTCGACAAGGTGGTACCAAGTTTCTCTGCGAGTTTGATGTCCGCGTTGATGACCTTGTCGAAGTCCGCGTTGTCGAGAATCACCTTGAAATTCAGGTTGTCTATGTCGGCCATTTCTATTTTTCGTTAAAAAGTTCATCCATCGTGTACTCCACCTTCTTGCCCTCGGCCTCCAGGCGCTCCTTCCGGCGGCGGTTGGCCTCTATCTGCAACTGGATGGCCCTGTCGTTCTGGTTGAACTTGTAATTGTCGTTGTCGCCTTTCTTTCCTCCCTTCTTTCTCTTGTCCTTGTCGCGCAAGTACAAGGTGTGCGGAAGGTCGGACTGCATGATTTGTATCTGCGGAATCGTCAATATCCACCGATACCCGAAATTGATTTCCCACTTTCCGAGTCTCCGGCGGGGGATTCCATAGGCCGGGAAGTCTTTGACGAAGGCTGCCTGGGAGCCGAGGCTTGTTCGGCTTGGTATCGCTCGGCTTCCTTCCTCGTCATCGTCACCCAGTCCGTCCTTGTATCCATCGAGTACGCCATAGTCTCGTAGTGTGCCATAAGCGGAAGTTTTTTTTTACCTTCCTTGATGATCGGGAGCATCTGCGACTCCGTGTATCGGAAGGCCCACCAACGCCACAGAAACGGCCAAATAAGGCGTAGTTTGATGTCGTGGTTGAGGTAGTACGCTGCGGCCTCCTTGAACGCGAAATACGGCTCTTTTGCAAGGTCCTTGGCGACATCCGCGCCGTCCTTGATATTGGCCGCCGCAAGGTCGCGCTCTATCCAAATCTGCGTTATCTTCTCAATCGTACCGGGGTGTAGTTCGCGAAGGACGACGCTGCGCTTCGTCCCCGGAATCTTAACCCGGCTCGGCAATGCGCTTTCGTGAGTTGCGTACTCTTGTCTTTGCGCTAAATCCGGTTGATTCTTTACCATCTTTTTGTTTTTCAAAGAAAAAGGGGCAGGGCGCTTTCACACCCCGCCCCAAAGGATAAGGTTCGGCCCGCTTCGTTAGGAGGCGGAGACCGCCTTCAGGACGAAGAAGTCGCCCATCAGGTTGTCGCCCTGCTTCTTGGCGTTCGGGAGGATGAATCCCGTCATCGTGAGGTAGAGCGGGTTGGAGTTGTCGTCCTTCTTCGGGCGGGACAGGACCATCTTCACGTGAGGGAAGAGGATGGCCGTGTTCTTGGTCTCGGACTCGGCGAGGACCGCGACCTCCACCACAAGCGGAGTGGCGAGGTAGCCCTTGCCCGTGTAGTAGGCGGCTCCATCGGCGCCCGTGACGCCCGTCTTGTTGGAGGCGGTCCCGGCGGCGATGGTCGCACCGGCATCGAAGAACTCGTCGAAGACGGCGGCGGCCTGGGTCGGGATGTTGCCCGTCATCACCCAGTTTCCACCCTTGTCGATGGAGACGTCGATGATTTCCTTGTGCTGGTCGATCTTGATGTCGCTCTGGGACGGGTCGTCGCAGGACAGGTTGAAGGTGTCCTCCAGGGTGAAGATCTGGCCGCCCGTGGAGAAGTCCGCACCCGTGGGGTCGAAGCCCGTGCTCGGATAGGCGAGGAGCGAGAGGGATGCGTTGCCGATGTGGAGGTCGTCAAGCATCGCGTGAGTGAGGGAAGAGAGTGCCATAGGTTATACTGCTTTTATGTATAAACGGAAAGTGATGATGCGAGCGTGAAATCCGAAGTCGTCGGGAGTGTCGCCCACGATGCGCGGGTGCCCGTCCATGAGGACTTCGTGAACCGTGGAACCCTCGGCGGGCTTTATCCAGAGCGGAAGCGATTCGAGGGCCTTCTGCATGACCGAGAGCCGCTTGGCGTTCTTCATCTCGCTCACGTCGCGGGCGAAAAGGTGGACGGCGATCCTCGTCTGGCCGAAAGCGGCCTTGTCGGAGACGCCCCCCGTGACCTTCACGACCACGAAATCGTCGATGGAGTCGTCCGTGGCCTTCGGGCGGTTGTTCCAGACATGGGCCGAAACGCCCAGGTTCCTGACGGCGTCCGAGACGAGTTTCTCGACGTCGGTTATGTCGAAGTCGTTCGTCATGCGATTGCCTTGAAATACTTTGTGAAGTTGCTCCGTATCTCGTCCTTCGTGAGTTCGAGAATTCCCATTTCGTAGTCCACCTCGAAGTACACCGGCTTGCGACCGCTGAACTGGAGCACCATCGAGGCGAGAAGGATTCCGACCCATCCGACCTGCGACACGCTTCCGGCGACCTTTCGCAACTGGTCCTCCGCGTCGGCATGTCCGTGGCGGCCCCCGTTGACTTGGATGTCGACGATAGCCCCGTCCTTGACAATCGCCCAACCGTAGGAGTTGTCGTGGATGCGGTGCGCGAAATGGTTGTGGTCGTGGCTGGTGACGGCAAGCGTCATCGCCTCGCGGAGCAACCGCCGCATACCGTTCTCGATGACCGGGTCGGACCGCTTCTTGAGCCGGTTGAAGGCCCTGCGGATGGTCCTTTCGTTCCTCTGCGCGTAGTCCATCAGTTCTTGATGTTGTCCACCCAGAGGTCCGTCCCCCAGTTGTACGTGGTCGACTTCACCACCTTCACGCGGAATGTGTGCGCGTAGTCGGTCATGCGGAGGACGGTCCCGGAAGGAAGTTCGTCGAGGAGCATCGGGGTGGAAATCTTGTAGTCCGCCACCCAGACCTCGCCCGATGTCTTCATGCCGCCCGTGGACGTGCGGTAGCCCCAGGGGACCTCCACCACGCTCTCGGTCTGGAAAGAGCCGTCGGGGCGTCGGCGCGGGTTCCATTGTGGGTCGTACACTATCCTGCGGACGGACATGCAACCAACCTCGGGCTTGCCGGAGGCGTCCGTGACCGGGAGGCCGTTCTCGTCGAGAGACTCGGCCATCACGGTGAAGGTATGGGGCCAGCGGGGGTTGTACATCAGTAGAGGTCCTTCATGCGGATTTTCGGGTTCGGGTCGGCGAACGGCTCGCCCCACTTGTCGTAGAGGTCCTTCGCCATCTTCATCAAGGCGTCGCGGGAGACGACGTTCTTGATGGCGACATAGTGGGTCCAGCCGCCGTCGGCCTCGCCCTGGGTTCCCGATTTCACGGAAGAAACGGCGGCACCGTAGTAGGCATCGGCAAGGATGAGGTCGCGGGTCCTTTCGTCCACGTCCGAGACGAGGGTCTCATCGTCCTCCACGCCCCTGTGCAGGAACGTGGCCCAGATGAAGTCGTCCGAGAAGTCGAGGATGAGTTCGGTCTTTGCCCGGAACCATCTGTCCAGCGTCATATTGTCTGCGATGCTTGCCATTTCTTCCGTCGGATTTTCACGTTGTCAAAGAGCTGTTAGGATGCCGCCTGGTTCGTGGACAGGTACAGGACGGTCTGGATGGCCTTCGGGACCGGGAGGCAGATGGACTCGATCTGGAAGGCCAGGCCCTTCTTGCCACGGTCCTCGCAGATGGCCATCGAACCGCCCTCGGTGTACATGATCGGGGAGTCGGCGGTCGCGAGGATGTTGTTCGCCCGCTTCCACTGAATCTCGCCGAACTTGCCGGCGGGACGGAGAACGACGGTGTTCGCGTCGAAAGCCTCGGTCTCCACAGTCTCGAACTTCTTGCTCTTGGGGTCGAGCAGGGTGCCGAAGCCGTAGTAGGACACCACCTCGACGACGGGGAGGCCCGTGTCGGCGATGTACTGCTTGAGGTCGGTGTCGGTCACGACGTAGGCGGCCAGGGAGCCGGAGGTCGGGCCGTACTTCCACATGGCCACGCGGGCCTTGGTGTCGGCGTGGGCCTTCAGCACCTCCCACTCGGAGGCGCTCATGCGGAACACGGAAGCCTTCGGGTCGCGGGGGATGATGCGCATGCGCCATCCGTAGTTGAACATGTCCTCCAGGTCGCCGAGGGGCTTCGCGCTGGCGCTCGACCAGGCGTTCTTCGTTCCGTGCTGGAAGTCGCCGAGCCAGAAGCCGCCGCACTTCTTGCGGTTCTCCGCGATGGGGTTCAGGTTGATCTCGTAGCCGACGATGCCGCCGTTGGAGGTGGCGAGGGTGGTCACGTAGGAGCCCTTGGACTCCACCTGGAAGCCGGTGAATGAGCGCTGGCTGTGGATGCTCTGGATGAGGTTCATGGTGTCCTTCACGAACTGGGCGTAGTAGGCGTCCTGGACGTCGACGCCCTGGCGGGCGAGCATCTGCATCTTCTCGTAGGCGTCGATGTCGAACGCGACGCCGCGACCCATGCGGGGGATTTCCCCAGTCTTCTTGGAGACACCGGCGGTCGGGAGCAGCGGCCCCTCGGCCTCGTCGGAGAGGTAGGTCGCCATGATGGGGACGGAGCGCTCGCCGATCCTCTGCTCAAAGGTGCGGGCGGGGTTCTCGAACGGGGCGAGCGTGTAGATGGACTTCCACGCCTCCTCGTCGAACCAGTAGTTCGGCTGCTCGGCGATCCACTCCTCCAGGGAGGCGTAGCCGCGAGCGAGAAGGCTTCCTTCGAGAAGCTGGTAGAATTCGGTCGAATAGAGACCGGAAATGAGAGATTTTGCCATGATTCAGTCCTCCTTTGTTAGTCGTTGGCGGGCACTTCGGCGAAGTACTCGGGTTCGATGAACTGGCCGATCTCGCGGGCGGCGGCGATGACTGCGGCGGGGATGCCGTTGCAGGTGTTCACGTAGCAGTAGACCTCGCCACGGGCGACGTCCACGAAGTTCTGGCCGTTCCCGGCGCGGAGGTCGCGGGTGAGGACGCCGTTGGCCTTCACCTTGAGGGCCTTGGAGCTGCCAGCCTCGACGGCGATGGAGAGGAAGTCACCGGCGGCCACGGTGTCGAAGTTGGCATCGGCGACGGTGATGGTGACGGTGCCGTCCTCGTTGTCGGTGACGGTCCCGGCGGCGACGGCCTTTCCCGTGCCGTTGATGGACGAGGGGACGACCATCACGACATCGGTGGAAACGAGCTTCGGAGCGAGCCAGTGGGCGGCGAGGGTGATGTCCGTGGTGTCGTCCACGGTCCCGGCCTCGACCTTCACGACCTCCCAGAGCTTCATGAAGTGGGCTTCGTGCTTGACGAGATCCACCTCGTAGGGAGTACCGGCATGCACGAGCTCCTTGTCCGCCAGGGAGTCCTTGACGAGAGCGCCGTACTGGCGGTACTTCACCTCGTCCGGATGGCAGAGGAACGGATTCGCACCGCCGAAGGATTCACTGCGGCGCGAATAGGCGTTG
>Ga0265301_10005326_pt1 | contig 12667 bp, 14 predicted proteins | sample AusTroGonzalo_MG_2_FD_193488 | JGI IMG/M metagenome (GOLD analysis project Ga0265301, IMG submission 193488) | Bovine rumen microbial communities from tropical cattle in Woodstock, Queensland, Australia - Gonzalo_04 | ecosystem: Host-associated > Mammals > Digestive system > Stomach > Rumen ...
GATTGTATTGGCATCTGCCAAAGCCAACTTGCGCACGTTGTTATCATCAAGCAGCCATGTAGCGTTTGCCTTGTTGGTATGGAATCCATGTTCAACAATCATGTAAATAGGGCAATTAACGCTCTGCGCTCCGTGCATTACACCGTAATACTCATCATTACCGCCCTTTTTATCGCCGTTTCGGTCATACTCGGCATCACGGGAATAAACCTTTGCTACCTGCTTGCATCCCATAACGGCTTTAATGTTTGCTCCAAGGCGGTTTCCAAGGATTGTACAAGCTTCAATATTAACATCGCCCTCAACTCTGGGAATAATGATTGATGGATGGTCAACGGACTCTGTACCGCAAGCGTTGGAGTGAAGCGACAAGAAGATAAGACAATTGTTTGCCATCTTTCCGCGCTTAACCAACGCAAGGTCTTTATCCTTGTTGGTTCGCGTATCAATAACCTTGATGCCGTGGCTTCTCAAATTGTCACCGAGATACTGTCCGATTTTCCAAGTGAAATCTGATTCGTAATATGATGTTACAATCGGGCTTCTGTTTGCTTTCGCATAATGCCCACGATCAATACAAATCGTTACGTTTGAAAGTTCCATTTTTCCCCTTTCCTTTTCATCAAAAAACTTCTTTAATTCGTAAGCGTGGTTGATGCGGTTCTGGATTGCAGGTTCCTTGGTTGCTTCGCTCTGCATTGACTTAGGTCTTTCGTACTCTGTGCAGATTATACGGGTGCAATCTTCCAAGCTCCAACCTTCTTTAATTGCCTTGCGCACGTTACCGTATCCCGTAGTCTGTATCTCGGCTTCAAACATATAGAGTGTGCCGAGTAAATCACCAAGGCGGTAGCCGTGTTCTGCAAAAAAGTTCCAATAGAAGGACTTGCGCCCGTTCTTAGTGTGCTGAAAGAGTCCGAAGCCGATTTTATCGTTGATAAAGTCTACTTCACCGCTATACACCTTACGGATATACTCTTCGTTGGTGTAGCCTTTGTTCCTCTGTACTGTCTGAGGGTCAAAGGTATTCGCTGTCTCGGTTTGGATATTAGCGCACACCGCAATCGCAAATGTGCGCCCATATCTTACCTTCATAAAGTTGTAAATCTGAATGAGGTTTTCTTCGTTCTTATACATAAATTATGCCTTCGGCTCTTCGTAGGTCATTGCAAGGTCTGAATCGCTAACACCTGCGGTTGTGGGGTCATTTACGATACCGAGAATACCGAGTACAACGAAAATACCCTCGATGATATCGCAAATCTGTGCTTCAAGTGTGCCGTACTCAAAGTGTACTCCAAAGAGTTCAAGCACCTTTGCAAGCAACGCAAAAAGCGCAGGTACGAACGTGAACCAGAATACCTTGTTTGCAAATCTTACTTTCCAATTGATTTTCTTCATGTTTTCATCCTTTCCCTAACCCCATGCAATAGGGTTAGATAAAACTAAACTTGTAACCTTGATATCACCACTCTGGGTGTAATCTTCATATGATGTACAACTTACCGACAACGAATGTGTGCCATCGTTAAGCTGCACGGTTCTATATGCTTCCGAACCGCCCGTTTGCCAATCACCAATTATGATACCGTCTATCGAGCCTTTACCAACTTGCAAATTGCCCGTTGAATTATTATTGAAGCCTGAGCGGACGGTACAAGATGCGGTTTGGTATCTTCTCTTAAGAAGTTGGAAATATGTAGTACTGCTCTTAGTACTCCAGAACGCACTTACGCTTGTGTAAACACTTCCCGTCACGTAATCAGAATTGATAATAGATCCGTTGGAAACTGCCGTTACAGAATTTGCGGTATATATTGCGTAAAGTGTCATTGGTTCGCCGGACGCAACAAGGCTTTCAACTCTCTCAGTCGCATCCGAGGTTAAGCCCCAACCATAAAGGGTGTATCCTTCCTTTGCTGTGGTAATGTTAGGTCTTAATACATCAACACCCTCGTCAATCTCCTGCGTGCCAAGAAGGGTTTCTCCGTCATAGTAAGATACGATGCTTGCACCGCTCCATACTTTATCTGTACCCTTGTATATATACTTAACCTTGGTAGTGCCTTTAAATAATTTGACTAACTTGCTCGTTCCTTTAAAGGTCATTTGACTATACCCCCTGCAATAACTATCATCAAGCCGATTACCAAAGCTTCAATTACCACCTTAACTACCGTTTGTATCATGGTCTTTTTAGCTTCGTTTACGTCCTTAAGCGGTGCTTTCTCGATTTCGTCCATGCGGTTGTTTAATTTAGCGTTGTTCTCACGCATCGAAATCAAGCTTGTTTCTTGTAAATCTCTTATCTGTCTTACCATAATGGGCAGGGTGCGGAGTTCTTCAACGAACGTATGCAACTCGTCAACACGTTTCTCGGTTCTTCGCATCGAATCATCAATCCGTCTTGCAAACTCGTCATGTTCCCTTCTTGTTAAATACTCTTCCATAAAGTTCCCTCTCCGATGTTCCTTGACCGGGGCTAATACTGCTCCCCAATCGTGTAACTCAATACCGTACATTTCACCCTATAACCCTTTATCTTTAGGGGCAAGGCTTTAACCCTGCCCCCTTATTTAAAAAACCCTTTTAACACTTTGCACAAAAATTTTCAGCTGTTCCCGGAATGAAAATTGTGCAATTTTTCCCGTACTCAGTAGACCCCTTAAATCTACCGAGTACGGAAGTAATTTAGCTGTCTAAGTAACCTATCTGCAATCTTGCGTTAACTGATACGGGGAATGTTGCGGTACTACTTGAAGATGCTCTGAAACGTGCGCTAATAGTTGAGTGATTACTTGTCATCTGTGCGTCCGTTGAAGTGCCGACTACTTGAAGTTTCGTCCACGAGGTAGCATCTTGTGTGTAATTCATTACAGTTTCACCGCTTGATGAATTGAAAGATGATACCGTCTTAGCGTTAACTCCAACTTCATGCGCTCCATCTATACCCGTAGGTGTTCCCACGAATCTGTAATACAGAGCCTTGCCCTGGCCTTCCGATGCATCATGTGCCGTGTAGTACACATAGTCACCATTAACTATACCCTTGCTATCGTTAACAGTAGGTGTCACCGCACCACTCTTAGCCGAGATAGTACCGTTGAATGTTGCATCAAGGATAATGGTCGGATTAACACCGCTTGATGATACTGTAATATTAATGGTTGCACTCTTCGTTACACCATCCTCTGCATACGATACTCCAATAGGATATGTGCCTGCCGTTGACATATCAACTTGTGATGTGTCTATCTGCACACTTGAGGATACATCGGCACTCGTTGAGTCCGTATAGGTTGCCGTAGCCGTAATATCGCTTGTATCTAAGTTATCCCCTACTGTGTACTGAACCACCGATTTAGAAGCACTCAGACTTGCTAAAGCCTTTGTCTGCGTATCTGCAACAGTAATGCTTATCGATGCGGTCTCGGTCACACCATTGAATGTGTAACTTACTCCGATGTTATATGTACCCGCAACAAGCATATTTACATTCTGTGTATCGTAAGTGCCTTGCACCGTCTCACTCGATGAGTCTGTGAAATGTGCCGTGGTAACGATATCACTCAAATCTAAGGTATCGCCCACGTTGTACGAAACGTTCGTCTTAGTGGCCGTAATCGAGTCGAGTACCTTAGTCTTGGCCGGTATAGTCTCAATATCATTCTCAATGATGTATTCACACAATCCGTAGAACTTTTCGCCGGCGAAATCACGGGAACGCAATCTTAAGCAATTCTCATACACATCACAGATAGTACCTTCCGATTCTGCGTATACATACTCTGCGCTTCCCTCGATGATATCTCTCGGAACTGTCACGGATGATAAGTGTACAAGGTAAGCACCGCCACCCGTCTGTCTTACCACGTTCAAGTTGGGGTACTGTTCTTGGTAGTAATATCTGATGTGTGTGTGTCCTGTTACCCAAACCACGTTTTTGTAGTGGTCAATCAAGTCGAGCCAATCAAATCTATCTTGAAGGGTATCTGCATCCGAATATCCCCATGACTTGTAAGAGTGATATACACCGTTGCAATCGCCAAAGCCGTAAGGCTTATGAGCGTTATTCGGCAAACAATGTGACCACAGTATTACACGCTCATTGCGGTGTTCTTCAAGCACATTTTCTACCCACGCAAGGACTTCGCTTGAGAACATCGTATTACCTCTACTATCAAGAACACCTTCGAATATCGGTACGAATACGTTAAGTATTCCGTTGATAGTCTTAGTATAGTAGTTAACGGTTTCCCCGTTGTAATCCGTATCAATGTACTGTCTTAAATCGGACGGATTAGTTACACCAACGGATGAAGATTGTATTGACTCGTGATTACCATTAACACCGCATACGGGCGTGTTAACAGCATATGTATCTCTTGCGGTTTTCCACGCTTCTAAGTGGCTCTGTGTTCCCTTGGATGTGTAGTCTCCATCAATTTTTATTACGTTGCAATCTTCTCTTTCATCGCAATATGTGAAGCACCTCGCCCAATCATCCGACCCCGTGTCGTACTGATAGTGAACATCACTAAGCCACCCCTCAGTACCTTTCTTATTACCCCAATCACCGCTCTGCCAAAGTTTGGAAGAGGGAATATTGTAGGTAGCCTTAATCGCCTTGTCATTGTCCGATGCAAGAACGGCTACAAGTTTAGTAGCATACTTTGGAATAGCGTTGTACTGATTGAACTTGTCGAATACTGTCGGTGTGCTTGTGTGGTCTACCGCAAGAACTGTAAGCATATTCAACTTGGTGTAGTTAGGTAGTATGCCATCATCATTCGCCCAATAAAGGTCGTAGTTTCCATCATGTGCGGAATCATAAGACGTAAGCGTTACTGTGCCGTATGCGTTACTTGCCTTGTTGTTACCGAAAGTGTAGCCGAGTGTAAGTGTAGGACTCTCGCCACCACCGCTAATACTTTCGATTTCGCTCGGAAAGTCTGACGGGTCAATCAATGCCGATGTACCCTTCTTAGCTCTGATTGCATCTGCCGTGTCTACAAGTAAGCCGTAGGATATAGTCAACTTGTCATTTCGATTCATAGGCTACACCTCGATTCCTTCTGCACTCGGTAACTCTGCAAGCACTATATCCGCTATGTCCGCTTTGTCTTGGGCGGTGAGAACGTAGTCGTCTCCGGGATCACCTTTCATACCTTCGTAGATTGTGCCGTTTATTTCAAGCTTGTTAAGCTGCGCTGTTGCTGTTCCCGTAGGATTGGGAACTACTTCTGTGCCACTTCCACCGCTCGGCAAATTGTAGGTTACGCCGTTAACTTTTATCTTATTAGCTGTTGCGCTCGCGGAATCGGAAGGGTTAACAACAACGGTTGACTTGGTGGCTAACGCTCCCGTTAACTGTTCGTACTGTGAAGGTGTAGGGTGCTGACTTTCTTCGCCCTCGGAAAAACCGCTTGCGTAAATAGGAACTTCCACGGTATCTGCGGTAATTCTATACTCATTCGCTCCGTCACCGTACACCGACACTTTAAGCTTACCGGCTCTTGTGATTTCCCAAGGTACTACGCACTTGTTTTCTGCATCAAGTATTACTGTGTAAACATCAACACCGTTTCTAAACGTTGCGGTCTTGGTGGTATTATCCCAATCGGACGAATCAAAATTGAACTCTGCCGTTAAGTAGTTAACAGAATCGCTGACGGGTGCGTTTCCGTCCGTGCGCTTTATGCTCTGCTTAACAACGTGAAACTCTAACTCCATGTTCATGTGTTTTCATCCTTTCTTTAAGATTCTGTGATAAAGTAAAGTGTGCTGCTATCGTAAGTACCAAGCGCGTTATACTGTGCCTGCGTACCACTCCATAATGTTAATCCGTTCAACTGTGAATCCACGGCGGTAAAAGCATTATCAATACGTGTTTCCAGAGCGTTCATGTTTGAAGCGTTCCAAGCATCGCCCTCTTGTGATACTGTACCGATTGCTCTTACTACTTCAACCGTAGTTACCGAAGCGGTGTTTGATACATCTGTGATAGTTCTGCGGTTGGGGTACTGTGCGATAGTGTCTTTCCATGTTTTCTTGACAAAAGCCATTGTTAAACTCCTCTCTACAAGATTAATCCAACCTCATCACCCATCGTTATGTTATCGATGCTCAAGTAATAGAAGTTGCTCTCTATAATGTCGTGTACGTCTTTTAAAATCTGTTCTACATCGTTTATGTCTTTATGGGTGTACTTAATCGGTGAAAAGCCACCACCCCCGTTATATCCGGGTGTAGGCGGTGTAGTGTCATACGTTGAGTACGCATCCCTTATCAATTGCACTCGCCACAACACGTTAAATGTGAACCAATCCCACACGGGTGTATACGGTACTGTCTGTGTGGTAGGCGGTATGTCGAGTTCAAGTACCTGCCGTAACAATTCAATGTTGTTTAAGATTCTCGATAAGTCCGATGCATTTAAACACCCTTTAAGTCCTGCGTTCCACTCGGTACGCTCGTCCTCTGTTAAGTTTGCATAGCCTTTGTTGATTAAGTACTTTGCGCGGTCAACATCTGCCGGTGTTCTGTCTGTAACGGGTTCTATCCATGTTAAACTCATTTCTTATCACCCTTTGTCTTTGTAGACTTCTTCTTTTTTGGTGGGTTATCGTTATAAGGATTAAGCGGTTGTAAGTTCATATGATGTATACCTCGTCCATAATCAAGTCATCGTTACCCATTTCGTAAAGCGGTGTGGTCTGCTTGGAATATCCTCTGCACTTCGCCGTAGCAATAAATCCACCCGTTAGGTCAATATCTTGTGACTCAATCATGGTTACGGCAATCTTGAAAGCTTCCCAAGTGTCCTCAACACCAACCCACTCGCCTACCTTTTCGACACCGCACAGATATGACATTGATAACGTCTGTCTTAGCTTGTGGTATTCAAGAAGGTTGCTTGCGATATATGGAAGCAGGTCTACGTTGTACATCGTAAGACCGCTATACTCTTTAATCTTGGGTGTTTGTCCGACTTCGGCTTCTTCCTCGGCAACAATTGCGAAATCTGCGGTATCATATCCGTATGCCTCAACAACCACTTCTTCTGTGGGGTCTGTCGGCTCTACCCATACATAAAACGGTGTGCCTTGATGAATGGTAGCGTTTGTTGCGGTTGCATCCTTAATCGGTTCTGAGAAGTATATATCGTGTCTGCCTGCCGATAATTTACCTCGGAACACTTCGGTTAATTCGTTCTTAAGCAGGTATCTTGTTACGTTGATTGATACACCGTTTACATACTCGTCTAACTCACCGCTTGACTTACCTTGAAACTTTCGATTTCTCGTAACCGTGGAATCCATGTTTCTATCCGGGTGATAAATCTTGATATTTTTACCCCTGGAATCGTCTATCACCGCGCCGATTGCAAAACACACTTGCTGAATCGCATCTTTAGCGTTAATTCTCGGTATTACACCTTGTACATATTCTGTAATATCGTTTGCAATGTCGAAATCTTCAAAACCTGCTTCGGTGAAGATGCCTTCCAATATCGATGCTGCACTAACGGGTGTAGTCCATACCCAACCGTCATACGTTGCCTTTGCAAGTAAGCCTAAAGGCGATACGCAATTAAATGTTGCGGTTGCATCCTTGTACTCCCATGAATCAATGTAGAATGTTCCGAGGTTAACGGTGTCCCCGTCCACATCTTCGTATGCGGTTAACGGCTGTCCGCTCTGAATGTATCTCCATGCGCCCTTTTCGTTCTGAGGGTTAAACGTTCCTTTGTCATCGTTAAGCGTAAAGGTAAGTGTGTTATACGGTGCGGTGGCGCCGGTAACATCCACTTTCTCCGAAAGCTTCGCGCTCATAATGGTTTCTTCGTCATATGTCATGTTCAACCCGTAAAGGATATATGATACCATTACCGCTCTATAAGGTGCGCCCGACTTGGTGAAGGTAATTAATATCTCGTCATAGTTGTTGCAAGGTTCGCTACACCAGAATGTGTAACTTGTCGCGGTGTATTCCTTGGAACTAACCTCATTACCGTTAAGCTTGTATGTAACGGTGAATGTCGGAAGATCCTCGGCAAACTTAAGTGTTATGCCATCGGAACTGTGCGCTTCGTTAAAAGTGATACTCAAATACGTGTCCGTAAAGTCGCAATTTGCATCCGATAACCCCAAAATCACGGGGTATGAATAGTTATTGGGTGCAATTGATGCATTACCGTCAAGTAACCATTGATTTAAGGCGGTACGTGCCACCAAAGGGTAACTGCCATCCTCGGTTAACAACTCCGGCATGGAATAATTCTGAAACGGTGAACCGTCAACATATGCATCCGATAAAGCCGATGTATCAACAAATTGTACGTTTCCCCATGTTCTTGTCATTTTCTATCTCCTTGCAGGGCTTTTGGCGGTAAATTTCGCGGTTAAGCCTTGGAATGATGCCGAATTGCTCTTTATCTTCATGTATTCATCGCTTACGCTTGATATGTATGCGGTGAATCTGTAAACTCCGTTAATATCGGGTAACTCTACGGTGTGAAACTCGGTAGGCTCTGTAAGCTTATCCCACAAGCTTTGGTACACCGCAGGGTTTTCTACAACCCCAACGGTCAACGTGAAGTTGTAGTACACCCCTATAATTTCTCTCTTTAAATCTCCGTCCTCGGTTCTGTTTGCGTACTTATCGAGTACATCCGCGTTACGCTTCAAACTAACCAAGGGAATATCAAAATATATGTTGTCTATCTTAATGCCTTGTGTGAAGTCCATTAGTTAACCCTCAACTGTGTTCCGTTTCGCTTCGATACCGCATCAAGTGCAGGCTGCAAAACCTCTGCCAACTGTGCCAAACTGCCCTCAAACTTGATTGTGATATCTCGGCTTAATCTTTCGCCAAGTGCATCTAAAAACTCTGTGTTGTTTTCAAGTGGAATAACGGCTTCTTTGCCTGCTTCGCCTATCATTGCCATTGTAGGACGGTTTACGATGCCACCCTCTGCAAGTAACGGGATGCGGTCAAGCTTCTTGATGTTAAATCCTACGTGTCCGCCACCGAGTATTCCCGGAAGGTCAAAACCAAAGCCGTTAAGCTTATCGATTAAAGCGTTAATGCCATCGATAAACCAATTTATGAACTTTGCAAAGCCGTTACGGATCTTCGTGATAAATGCCTTTAATTTGTCGCTCACGTTGGTGATGGTATTAAGTACACCCGTCTTTATCTTGGTGCCGAGCGACTTAAAGATATCGCCTATCGCGGTTATCTTGTCCTTGATAAAGTTATAAGCGGTTGTGAACACGCTCTTGATTGCATCCCAACCCTTCTTAAATGCAGCCTTGATTACATCCCACTTGGCAATAATCAAAGTTACAACTGCGACAATGCCTGCAATGATAAGCGGTAACCAATTACCGGTAATAAGTGATAAGCCTATACCGATTGCAACGATTGAAGCTTCCAAAACGATAAGCATTTCATTTGTGATGTAGCCTTTTTCAATCCAATCCTTTAAGGCAACTACCACACCCGTTACACCGGCTACGATAAGGGCTAATCCAGATACGATGGGGTTAAGGTTACTTAAGAAGTTAACAACCTTCCAAGCAAGCAAGCCCGCGCCGATTGCTGCAACTGTTCCGAGAATCCATTCAAGGTTTTCTTTGAGCCAATCAACCCATTCAAACTTTGACTTGTCGATTTCGACTTCCTCAAACATATCTTTCGCAGATGCTCCACCGCCCGCACCGCTACCGTTGTCTTTATCGAGTACATTCAAATCATCGAATGATGCAAGCTTCTGCGCTTCCTTTGTTGCCTGCCCTAATGCCTTGCCGTACTCCACAACCTGCGCTTTCGCCTTGGTGTAGGTTGATTTACCGCTTAATACCGCAAAGAACTGTGCAATTGCATCTGTCGCAACGTTAAGCCATGATACAAGCTTTGTTAATGCCGGAAGCAATGCGGTTAAGATGGGAGCAACCGCCGTTGCAAGTCCGTTCTTTAACTGTGCGGTCTGCGATTTAAAAGCACTCATTGCCTTTTCATACTCACCGCCGTATCTTGCGAGGTTCTGCAAGCCTTCGCGCATAGCCGATACCATGCTTCTAAATCCTCTCGCAATTACTGAGAATACGAAAACTCGCTTTGCAAGCCCCCATACCCTCTTGGTGAATTTATCAATAATGTTGTTACTCTTCTTGAAGTTGTCCGCGATCTGCGCAACGTTCTCTGCTTGATGGGTTGATGCGTACTGTGCTAACGCTTCTTTTGCCTTAACCAACTTCTCATAGCATTTCTGCGTTTCAATATCGAGTCTGCGCATCTGCACGGAAGTTTCCTTGATGCCTAATCTCTGGTTAATATCTCCGCGCTCTTTAAGCTTTGCAAACTGCTTTTCAAGCTTCTCTACTTCGCTATTAAGTTTCTTAAAATCGGTTAAGTCAACCGCCGTGTTAACTCTTATCTGCGCATCGTATGCCATTTACTTCGCTCCTATTGCTTCTAAGAACGCGCGTGTAGCTTCGTCCTCTTCCGGGGTCATCGGCTCTTCTGCCTTAAGTGAATATATCTTTTTGCCTTTCTTATAGGCTTCTTTCTCTTCCTTTGACATCTTATTGGTGAGTTTCTTGCTTCTGATATCGATTACCCTTGTAAACGCGCACTCTTCAAGGTTGGAAAGCAATATCATAAACTCCCAGAAGTGCATCTTCGCCGTGTTAAGATTGATGCGGTACTGACTCATAAATGCGCTGTATATGCGCCCGTGGTCTACATCGAACGATACTATTGTTTCGGTGCTGTCGCTCTTTACGTGGTTATCATAGTTCCAACCATTAAAAAACCACTCGCAGCACTCGGCTATCTCTTCAATGTCTGCCCCGTAATCTTTAAACAATAGCCTTGCGATGCAGTAATATCTTTCGGTATCATTTAACTCTGGGTCTGTCATTGCTTGGCTTATCTGTATGCCCGTCCTAAAGTCTGTATTAAGCTTGTAGCCGTGCCATTCAGTAGGTAAAGGGTCTAACAGTATGTTAAACATTATCTACCGCCTTTACGGGGCTTGTAGCGGTCATTAAGCCACTTTTCGCGTGTTGTACGATTCTTCTTAACAATCGGCTCTAACTTGTCAAAAAACTCAATGAACGCAAGCGGTGAAGGTAAAACCCCGTCACCAAAGACTTTGCGTGTCGCCTCTACACCGAAAGTCTCATCAAACTTTGCGCTCATTTTCTCCATTACCTCAACTGTAAGCTTCATGCCCTCGATATCGTCCTTAACATCGGCTTCATCGATTCTCTTTGATTCCTGCTCACCAATTGAGATAATCTCTTTTAATGCCTTGGCAAAATTCAAATTGTCGACGTCGACAACGATTGTTTCGCCACAATCATTAACCTCTATCTCTATTCCCCTTGATACTCTTAATGATTCCATAAACTAACATCCTTTCCTATGGCTCAGAGATGCGGAAAGGTTCACCCCCGAGCCTATGTTAATTTGCATTAACACCGTTATGAATTTGTTGTGAAAACTCCCGTCTGTACATTGAATGTACCCTGCACACCATCACCCTTACCGCCGATGGTGAAAGAGTTCATAAGTTCGCTGCCTGCATCACCGCCGATAGAGTCAATAGAGATGGTGCATTTTCTCTTGACTGCGTTGTACACGCTTGCGGTTACTGTGGTATCGAAGATATTTAAGCGGATATAATCGGTATCAGCATCACTACCGGTAGGAAGTGTCTTAACCATGTTATCAAGCCAAGTCTGCAACTGTTCGTCTTTGATGTACTCTTTCTCAACTGCGATTGAGGGAGTATAAGACTTAACGTTGGTTGTGCCGTTAGCCTGATTGATGTACTGCTTTGTCTCGGTTTCTGCGTTAAACTCTTCTGTAAGTGAGGTAATACCATCACCAAGAAGCACGTAAGATGCAGTAGTTGCCGAGCCGATGTTAAGATAGTGTCTTAACTTCTCTCTCATTTCTGCCATTGTCTTAATCTCCTATTGTGTAAATGATTTCAAGTCCGACTTGATAGATTGATGTATGTGCATCTGCCACACCCACGTAAAACGAAGATGTAACACCAACTTTTCTTACCCCTTCCACGTTGGGAAGGTTGTCTGCGTTGTACTGTTCCTCAACCCATCGCTCCAAGCCTTCAAACCATGTTCCATTGTCGATTCGCTCTGTATTCTCCTGCGATTCAAGCCGTGCCGTAAACAAATAGTTCTCGGTCACTTCTCTTGTGCCGGATAAATACCGCTTAATGTTGACAATCGGTTCTTTGGCTAAAGCATAGGTCACGGCTCTGTCGCTCTGTCTGTCGGTATCGATTTTTATGTTTTCGTAGCCCTTAAGCCACTCAATTAATGCGGTACTAACTGTCATTTGCTTGCTTCTTTCCTCGCCATGCTCTCTATCTTCTTAAGTCCACCTTCTTGTAACATTCTGTCTACCCAATAACCACCGCGCCTTGGTGAGCCTTGGAAGTTATATTCTGGGTGATAATATAGCCTACGTGCATACGGTGTCTGCCATACAACATCCGTATCCTCTAAATGTCCGCTATCAATTAGCCTTCCGGGGTCATCGTACAACCCCTCTACATCAAAAGGTACATATGGTTCGCTTAACATTAAGACCGCTTCAGTAACTACTTTCTGGACTCTCCCCATTG
>Ga0265301_10005332_pt1 | contig 12654 bp, 14 predicted proteins | sample AusTroGonzalo_MG_2_FD_193488 | JGI IMG/M metagenome (GOLD analysis project Ga0265301, IMG submission 193488) | Bovine rumen microbial communities from tropical cattle in Woodstock, Queensland, Australia - Gonzalo_04 | ecosystem: Host-associated > Mammals > Digestive system > Stomach > Rumen ...
CACCGCTAAGCTTCAAGTTAATCTTTTCAGTAGAGAATTCTCTCCATTTGTCGATTTCCTTATCGCTATAGACAGCTACTTGCACCCAGTCAAAGAATGGAAGGATGTCTTTTACGGTTTCTACCAATCTTGCATTAGTCGAGATCACTGAGCTAAAGTTATACTTTCGGATAAGATTGGCAATATCGATAAGCCTTTGAGTTCCAATCAGGGTAGGTTCTCCTCCAAGGAGCAGGATCTCAAGCTTATCTTCAGGATTCTTATAGTGCGGCTGCACGTGCTCATGCTTAGTGAGCAACTGCAGGAATCGTTCAACAAGAGGCAGCTGGATACGCTGTTTGTTAGCGTTATCTCTAAACTTGTCTACACAATACCTGCAGTTCATGTTGCAGTCATGACATACTACGATGTCAGCATGATCAATTTGCATTCATTATTCCTCATGTTTAACAGCACCCTGAACAGTCCAGTAGACTTCTTCAGGGCTGAAGGTATAGCTACTACCTGCACAATCAAAGAAAGCATTGATATTCATATTCCACCTAAAGGTAGAGAATATCGTTTTAGTTTCCTTATGCATGATAATAGTCTGAGCCTTCAAATCAGCCGGAGTTTCTTTGGCTCCGTCTTTCCAATCGATTATTGTTCTCATTATGTAAGCTCGCTATTAGAATTTACAGTCGTAGGAATGTCAACAGAGAAGTTGAGTCCTCTGTAGTTTTCGATATACTTCGGAGGTTCTTCCTCGATCTTGATAACAGAGTCAGCTACAAGATTGACGCTATCCGGAATTGCAAAAGCCATACTTCTAAGGAGCGTAAGAAGTTCCCTAGCTATAGCTTTGACGAGTTCAGGATTATATTCAATGGAGTGGTGATTCACCATTTCAAGAATGATACAGTCCGGATAGATCTCTTCAAGTGCACCTTCGAATTCATCATTCTCGTTACGCAAGTCTCCAGTGTATCGACATATCCAAGGAACATCACAACAATCTGAATCAATATCCTTTTCAATAATATACACTTTTGCAGTCTTCTTTCCAGCTTTCTTAATTTCTTGAAAGCGTTTGGCGATATACCCTGCACAATCCTTATCAACTGCACATTTTAGTATAGTCAGTTCAAAAGACTTGAACTGGTCATATCGACTATTGATATAGTCAAGGATTTCTTGTTTCTTTAACATTTTTCCGCCACATTGCTATGGGTTTTAAGCCAGTCTTGGAAGTACCAGAGTTGACCACAGCCACCTCCGATATCATCCTGACCAGCAGGATTGAAGACCCTAGTCGAAGCTCCCTTTTCCAAGAGAAGCTTGTTAAAGCCGTTAATGATTTCCAACTGACGGTCGATGGAGTTCTTTACAGATTCATCCTTCTCGCAGATTACAGACAAAGTGGTTTCCCACACAGCCGGATCAAAGAGCTTGACGAGTCTTTCAGCATCTTCCGCAGTATTATTCCCTTCATGTACACAATAGTTATAGAAAGGTTTTCTGCCCACATAAGCCGCCCACATCTCGCCGAGAGAAGCAATTTCTCTAAGCGTAGAAGTCTTTGTGGGAATGAGCTTAGCTCTAGCTTCATCTGTACTTTCATGAACAGAGAACTGAAGACCGACCTTATCGATATCCTGAGACAGTTCAATGAAAGCAGGTAAGAGCTTGTACATAGTGTTCGGGGCAGAAGTACTTACAAGCAGAGCTGCATTAGGATACAGCTGATTAAGTCTTCTGATTGCTCCTTCAAGTCCGATATAGTTCCAGAACGGTTCGCCCATAGACATGAACATAATCTGGAATTTCTTAATCTTGTCAGGATGAACTTCCTTAATTACAGAATCGGTCATCACAAGCTGGACTTGTTCAATGATTTCATTGGCAGTAAGGTTTCTAACATAGAAACTTCCTGTTCCGCAGAAAGTGCATCCGACAGGACAGCCAGACATCACCGAACAACAGATGACTGTACGTTCTTCATAGGATCCATATTTATAGAGCACAGCCTCAGCGACTGCGTCCTTCATTTGGTTCTCTCTGAAGAACATTTCAAACACAAACTTCTTGACATTGCTGTCAGAAGAATTGAAGACCTTGTATTGCATGTTTTCTCCTATATCTCTTCGACATAATTTGTGGAAGATTTCAAAGCCAACGGAAGAAGATAACCTTCTTCCTTCAACTCCAGAAATTCCCTGAACTTCTTGAGAAATTCACCAAAGCTTCTGAAGGTAATGAAGTAGCTCCCTTCTCCAGTAGTTCTAATGAATTCAATCGTTCCTTCATTCGGAGAGACTGTCGTTCTGAATGCGTTGTAGCTATCACATGAACCTCCGTCATGCAAGCTCTCGCATACTTCTTTTGCTGCTTCTACGAAGTCAGCACCTTGTTTGAGAACAAAATAATTACTCACTATTTCAACCTCCTTATGCTCCTCCGGCATAATCATACGGAATGGTTTCTTTTCTCTAGCCATAGCTCTGAGTAAGAACTCGTTAGACTTCGCTGAGTATTCCTTCAGAAGTTCTGCATCGTCTATCCCATTAAAGTTCTTTCTTGCACTTAAATCCGCATAGACCTTACTAACTTCTGCATCGGCTTTATCCTGCTCTGAAATTTGTTCTTCTCTGAGACGTTTGCCTAATACATTAGCAATGGTGTCAAGTGTTTTAGTGACTTCAGGTCTATCAGTCCAAGCTCTCTTGAGCTCTCCGATAGTGAAATCATCATCAGTCTTTGTTTCTTCTGTGTCTTTAGTAGTTATTCTAATAGAAAAGTCACCAATTTCTTCTTTAATAGTACTAGCTTGAACAGATATGAAATTTAAAAACGTATCAAAATTGGCAATGGCGAGATTCATAGAAACTCGTCTTTCGTCATCAGGAAGCTTCGAGCTATACACATATTTTAGCGTTTTTCCTGTTACATTGTTATAATAGTTAGCCAGCTTCCTAAAGAATTCCGGAGCCTGCGATTTAATTATACACTTCATTTACCACTCCTTGAGGGCGATTTCAAAGCCACCCATTGTCCTATGGATATAATCCTTATGGCAATGGATAAAGTTAACAAAATCCATAACACTCTTATCATCATTAAATGTGACAATCCATGTGTGCCACGGAACGGGTATGGGACAGCCATCGTCTTCGGGTTCTTTCATCTCGAAGTCGCAAAGCTTCCCATTAGTTTTCTCATACCAGAAATTAGTAAAGTCAGTACAAAAGTCTGGACTTTCTGCACAAATTACATAAATCATAATGTACCTCATCTAATTATATACAAAAAAGAAAGGGGCTATACTATCTGTATAGCCCAAGTATTAACATTTTACTATGGAAGGATTAATGCTGAATCACAGTGAGTTGAGGAGCATAAGCGTCAATCTTGATAGACTTACGTTTAAACTCCATGCGAGCGACTCTTGCATCAAGTGCAACTTTTACGCCTTCCGGAACGGCTTCGAAGTTTTTCCTGATGTAGTTATCGATCTGCTCATAAGTGAAACCCATCTTTTCCTCGTCACTGCGACCACTTAATCCATCGGCTGGAGTCTTCAATACAAGATTCTCAGGAAGACCTAACGTCAAGCCAAGTTGACGAACTTCGGTCTTAGTGAGATTTGCGATTGGAGCCAAGTCGCCCATATCGGCCCACTTTGTAAAGTAGCCCATTACGAGCTCCGACAAATTGGCTGTGCAAACAACTGCGGACTTTTCGGGAACCGTATCTTGAGCGATACAATATTCGATTGCAGTTCTTACACGAGGGATAAGGTTGATTGCGGCTTGGACCGAGAGATTGTCATGATGCCCCCCTCGCAGTACAGTAGCCTCTGCTGCCAATACTGCGAGTTCCAGATTGACTTCTCTTGTTAATACCACGCCAGCAGCCTTAGCAGCTGCTCTAGCGTCATCTATATCTGGCTGGATTCCCTTGGGCATAAAGATACCATAGACATGGTCTTTGCCCAGAGCTTCGGTAAGGATTTTACTCATTACCGTGCTATCAGTTCCGCCAGAAATTCCTAGGAAGGCATCTGTCATGCCATTTTCATGAAACCAGTCGTGAGTCCACGTCACAATTTCAGTGGCAACTTTATTCATATCATTAATCTGGTACATAGATACTCCTATTCGATCACTTCGATCATTTGAGCCCTTGCGATAGCCTTTGCTGCTTCATGGCCCGGCTGATTACCATGTTCATCCGGAAGACCTGCAGAACAGGTCGAATCCCAAATGATCTTCTTGTCAGGGAATTTTGCCCTAAGAATGATGAGATTTGCGATGACACAAATTTCGCTCACAAAGCCGATAACAGTAATGCTTTCAGCCTGAGTGAGAATCTTATCCTGCATCGGATCATGGTGACAGCCTGTATCATCCCAATCGATACAACCGAAAGTATCCTTTTCAAGAGTGGTGATGTAGTTACCAGAATCCTTAGCGGCATTCCATGCATCATCAGCAATTTCCCAACCCTTAGTATCCTTTTCAACGCAGCAATGGAGAGGAAGAGAACCTTCCATAGTGTTCTTGAAGAGTCTAAGGTCATGAGTGTCCTGAGTGAAGATCATGGGGCCATCCCAATTCTTGATCTTTTCAACAACTTTCGGCATCACTTTCTGTGCCAGAGGGTTTGCCAGACTACCTGTGATAAAGTCATTCTGGATATCGATACCAATAAGGGTATGCATAGTGTTGTCCTTTATTTTTTGAAGGGGTTGTTTGCAGAATGGAGGAAGTCTCCTACAATCTGTGCGTGGTGGAATGCCAACGGCGGAAGATTGAAGATCGGGAACCACTTGAGTTCCATAGCATCATCTGCCGCCACAGCCATCGATTCCATTTCATCAGGAATCCATACAGAGAAACCCGTATCGATAATCCTGAGTCTTGGATCAAACATGTGGCTATAAACCTTGACTTGGTTGAAATTCTGCAAGTTCAAAGTCATATCCAGACCTGTCTCTTCAGACAGTTCTCTAGCCGCTGTAGCTTCAAGAGATTCGTCACTCAGTTCAAAGAATCCACCGGGCAATGCCCAGTAGCCCTTAAACGGAAATCCCTTTCTGCGTACGAGCAAGACTTCTTCGGAAGAGGTGTAAGCTACGATTGTAGCTGTACAAGAGGGTTCGTGCCATCCATGTGTCACAGCATCCTTCTTGTATTGCTCAATAAAAGCTTCTTCTTCCTTCTTGTACTTATCCGCTTCATATTGGTTATACAAATTGTTCTTAGCGATATACTCCAGAACTTCTGTCATGACAATAACTTCAACGTCTGGATGGCAGAATCGATAAGAATTTTCATAAGCTTCAAATGGATTTCTTTCAAGTAAATCTCTAGCCTTAGAGGAGGACAGGCCAAGTACATAGCGATCGTCAAATTCAATCTTTGTGATTCGTTTAAACTTGTCCTTAATGGCATCAAACCGAGTCTTTCCAAAGCCACGATCGAAGACAATGAATCTACATTTGTCTCTCAACTCGCTGCTATGTTGCCATTTATCGTTAGCGATATTAACCGCTTGGTCCATACCGATAACGATAATAGCATCTTCGGGAACGATGCCGAGAGTATTCTTGATAGTGTCAAGCATTCTGGCTTCCTGCATGACGATATCATAATCGACCTTTGCAACTTTGTCGAAGGCAATCTTTGCCATAGCCTTACGATGTTCAAAAGAGGTCTTATATACCTTTTCGTCATTACAGGAAATCAAAACCTTGATTACGTAATCCTCATCAACAGGTCCCATGGCATACTCTTGAATCTTCTTAAAGATAGCCACATGACTCTTTGTAGGAGGATCGAACGCACCACCAAATATGATTGTTCTAACTTCTCTTGCCATTATCCTCTCCAGACACGCTTGAGTTGATGTTCCTTAAGGATACCCTTGACATATTCAGTAATGGCTTCCGGATTATCCTTCATCCAGCTGAGTTCCGACAAGGGCTTGTACTTGAATGCACGCTTCACTTCATTGATTTGGTCTTCGTCATGGCTATTGCACTTGCCAGCGTCATCCGACAGCTTAATAACCTTGATACCGTTGACTTCATCAAGCTTCATAACCATATTCAAGGGATTTCCGCCAACATTGTTGGTAAGGAATGTACCCTGTCCGATGGCTACCTTGATGAGCTTAGCAAAGGCATATACCAAGTCGACAACGTTATCATCTTTAAGGTTGTCGCTGAAGCACAAAGTCTTCGTAAGCGGATCGATCTTCATCTGCTTGAAAAGCTCAACGAAAATCTGACCCCAGAGGAACGGATCTTGGCTATCATGACGGACGCCATCCGAGAGCTTTGCATAGAACAAGTCAAAGTCACGGAGGAATGCATCAACGCCATAGGTATCAGTAAGGAAGATACCGAGGAGACCACGGAATTCCTTTACCCAAGCATCAAGCGTTGCACGCTGAGATTCACAAAGACGGATCTTAGCAATAGCCTGAAGAAGCATGAACATCTGGTGAGCGATCGTACCGATTGCCGTAAGTCCATGCTTCATAGCGAACCAAACATTCGAAGTACCGACAAAGGCTTTGCAGTTCTTCATCAAGTACAAGATGACTTCTTCCTGCCAGTCAAAGCTGGCACGGCGGCGAGTACCGAATTCACTAAGAGTGAACTTGTAACCTGCATCGTAAACCTTGTTATACTTATCCACTGCAGCTGCGAGCTTCTTTCTACCAAGGTCGTAATCGGTAGGCTGATCAAGCATCCAGAGTTCCTGAACAATCGGCAGAGTCAGGGTTTCAAACCAATGAGTCTTAACTTCTCTACCTTCAGTCCAGATACCAAGAGTATCGCCATCACGGGCGACATTAATATCCTTGCGGTTCAACCTGAGATCACGAAGCCATTCAATATAGTCTTCAGAGTACCAAGGCTTGTCAGCAAACCAGTTGAGTTCGTCATCACCGTGCTTGAGTTCACAGAGGTGATCAAGCTGGTATTCGACTTCGTCCTTCAAGTAAGCTGTCTTCACGTTGGTGGAACGAATTGTGAACAGCCACTTACTGCGTTCGTTAGGGAATTGATGGAGCAGAACTTGCCCCATGTTATACTTATAGACATCGGTGTCCGATAAGTGGTTCACGATGAATTTGTAGTGCGACATAGTTTTCCTTTGTTACATGATGGTTATGTGGTTAATTCCTCCAAATCCGCATCTAAACATCCCAAAGCCCATACCCCAGAACAGCATGTTCATAAGCATAGGAAGGATGGTGAAAAGCAGGATTACAAGCAGAATCAGCAACAGGGTAGATGTTCGTTTGAGTTTTTCTACCTTTAGAAATAAGATTATAAAAATAACGAGTACAAGAGTTCCTGAATTGATTATCATATGTACCTAAATAAAAATAGATATATAGCTTTAGGCTATATATCTTCAAAAAATAATATATAGCTCTACTTTAAGTAGAGCTATATAATGACTAATGAATCAAATGACTCTTCTTCCGTCTAGCTCTACCGAAGTAGAGCTGATGAAAAATTGGCTACCAGAATCATCTTTTTCATTTTGTCCAACCTATTCGTAAGAGGTAAAAGAAGGTTTTCATTATTTAGTTCGTCCCATAAGGTTAAAAGGGAGAATTTTACGATTGTAAAGATTCTCAACCTCTCTTCCTTTCATGAGAGCTTCCTTAGCTTCTTCCGAAATTGGCAAATTTTCGTATTTAGCAGGATCATAACCGTCATGTTTCATCTTCCAAGTCCTCGTCTGTAGAGTTAAGATAGAGATTAGCAAGCTCAGAAATCTTCCCATACTTTTCGCTATTGGCAAACTTTATAGGATCTTTTCTGACAAGCTCAGCCAGTTCTTCTTTTCCGTTCTGCACTAAAGACTTCTTTGCATCTATGAGCTTTTTCGCACCTTCCTTCAGCCATTTAAAATGATTGGCGATATCGGTAGCGAGTCTTTCAAGCTCACCAAATTCATTAAAGGCTTTTAGCGGATCATAGATTTCTCTCTTATACGCAATGGTAAACTTGTTACCCATCTCCGTTTGAGAGAGGTCTATAATGTATTCAGGATTCTGATTCCCATACTTTCCGCTTGTGACTTCTTTGCCGAACGGATACTTGTATTCAGGATTGAACGGATGCAAAGCTACAGGCAAGAATGTCTGTACTTCTTCACCTCCAGTTACCCTTACACCGGGAATGGAAGAAATGACGTCCCCAAGAATTTCCCTTTCATCTCTGAAAGCCTTCTTGGAAACAATGAAGAGACCATCATCCTTATTCCAGTCAATGTCGAACAGTTCAGGACAGTGAAGATACATACGTACATAAGAGACCCAAGAGCCTCCATCAGGCCAGTGTTCCCAGCCATATCCATATCCACTATATGCCATAGAGATTTTCTTTGCCTTATCTGTTCTGATTCGCTTTGTAAGTTGATCACAGTCGGCATCCTTACATTCCTTCATACGATTGTAGACCGTACTTGGCATAGTAGGACTCATATCAAACTCTCCTTCAAGTGTAAAAGATTCCACCTTGGGAGGATTGAGTTCATCCGGCCTGTCGCTGATGCAAGTAACTTTCGTTTCTTGCAGAGTCATGACAGACGGAGCCTTATACATTCCATAAATCGTGTTAGATAGAAATTCAGTCTGACGATCATTACTCAGTACAGATGCAAGGATATTGCTAGCAAGAATGCTGTTTACGCTGTTACCAAAGCTAGCATCGTTCATTCCAATTCTTGTCTTAGCAGTTCCACGAACCTGATTAAGAACAATCCTGTAATTGATTCTGACAGCCCTTCCCTTGGTAAAGAACTCAAGAATTTCGGTACTGAAGTTCTTAATAATATCGACAGGTCTGCCTTCGTATGTGAAAAACACTGGGGCTACTACTCTTGTCGTATACTCCTTAAGATGATTTGTAGCCCAGCTATTAAAATCTGCTAAAGTACAAGTATCAGGATCTACCCCAGCCATAAGCATTTCAAAGGTAAGATCGACACTAATGTTACAAGTTATAGGCAACTTCTTTGGTATTCTGATTATTGCGTCTGATTGCATGTTGTTTTCCTTATGAAAAATAAAGACTGCAGTTTTACGTGCAGCCTTAAAGTCATAGAACCTCTGAGGTTTAGAACTTCTTTCGCTTTGCTTTTGCAAGTGCCTTCGTTAGTTCGTCAACTTTCGAACGCATTGCTTCAAGATCTTGTTCCAAGCTTGCACAACGTTTGTGCAGGTATTTGGATTCATGTCCGCAAATTTCGATCGTACGCATAAGCATTTCAGAATCGATGTCCCCTAGATCCATCGTTCCTTTTTCGCCTTCTGGTGTACTTTCGTCATCTGCAAACTTCTTGACGCAAAGATAAAGTTTGTTCATGACGCCATGAGCTTCTCTTGGTGTCTTGATTTCTTGTGATGTTACAGCTTCTTCTTTTTCCTTCTCATTTTCCATGTTTTGTGTGTCCTTATGTTGAAAGTGAAAATACTTTCTATAAATAATATAGAATCGTATTTTCACTATTTCAGTTTACATGGATTCTTCCTTATCCTCTTCTTCTGCATCAGTGTCTTCAATCTCATCGAGATCATCGAAATCAATTTCAGACTCAGCTGCATTTCCGAGAATAAGCTTGGTGATGTTTCTGATATTCTCAGGAACATCATCCTTTCCTTGGATACATTCAGGATCCGCAATGATTTGCTTCTTGATGTACTCACGGAAATATTCGAAGAGCTCCGGCTTAGGCCCATCTTTCACCCTAGCACGGAGAGTCCTGAACTTCTTGAACAACTTGGCAATTTTCTCAAGGTCTTCCTTGGCATCATTCAGGCACTTAATGTAAGCCTCAATGTTCCAGATAAGCTGGCTTTCCCAGCGTTGCCACTTGGAAGTCACCAACTTGATCTCAACATTATTGTCACTGCGGTTCTTAAGTTTAGGAGTATAGGAAATCGTTTCTTCATCACTTCTGCCGCTAGAGCGATTTCTTACAGTCTTGAATTCCTCTCCATCACCGATGAAGTAAAGGAATTTCATAATGTTAGTAAGATTCAGTTTCTCTGCGGAAGGAATGAGAGAATGGAAAGCGGTATCAACGATAGATCCACTATCAGAAGGAATAGTTATAACCATGTCATATTCATAGTTATCCTGTTCTGTCTTCGGATGGAACTTCACTTCATATTGGTCAGGATACAGAGCGAGCAAGAAGATGAGCAACCAGTCCTTAGAGTCAGAAGGCCAAGAAGACCAACTATCACACTTGTTAGGATTTGTCCAACTGTCGGTAGATCTGTAACTGATTCTCATACCGGCACAGAGTTTGACATTATTAACAGCGATAAAGTTATTGACGTTTTCCATAGGCGATCCGTATCCATTTTTGAATGCGATATTGTAATAGGAATCAATCAAGTAATCGCCGAAGAAAGTCTGGCCTGCGGACCGGATATCGTTATCACTCTTTTTGAACTTAGCGTTATCAAGATTAGCAATTTTCTTGATCTTGAAATCGTCATACCTTTCTTCGTTAGCCAAGCTATAGAGCTTTTCCTTAACATAGTTAAAATCTTTCTTTTCAGATTCTTCTACGCTAAGCAGAGGAGAGTTTAAGACGATGAAGTGATGAGTAATACAAACTGTATTGCCATTTATATAATTGCAAATCGCCTTGCGGTGCTTGTCAATCCAGTCATAAGAGAAACGAGTATAAGAGTAAGAAGTATTCACTTCAACCATCTTCTGAAGGAATTCATCCGTTTGTGTAGTCCGGGTGAAGTAATTCTTCAGCTGTGTAAGAGAAATCTTCTTTGTCTCTGTGTCAGGTTCCATGACTTGCCTATTAATGGCAGCTCTGAGGAACGGATCGAGGTTGAATACTGTTTCAACGGTAATACCGAAATCGGTTTCTTTATCTAGCATGTTTATTCCTTAATAAAAATATCTCCTAGGTTTCCCTAGGAGATACTGGTTTTACTTCTGGTTAACTTTATTTTCATACAAACGCTGTTGAAGGACATAGCCCTCAAGCATCCAAAGTTTACGCTTAATGTTATCCAAACAAAGCTTCTTGCCAAGTTCAAAGTTGTAGTTCACAGGATCTACACAAGAAGAGCTTTCAGTCAGCTCAAAGCCATTCGGAAGAGTGATACTGACGAGAGTGGTCTTTTCGCCAACAGTCGTAGCATTGATGACACTCTTGGAGATAATCTCATCAATATCTTCCTGAGTGACCTTGTTCTTCTGAGTAGCCTGAAGCTTTGCAACTTCTTCAAGTACAGGCTGCGGCTTTTCAGGTTGTGCTGCTTCCTTAGTGTTATCCATCTTAGGATTTTCAGCTTCAGTAGGCTTTTCATCAAGAATCACAGTCGGCTTACCTGTACGACCGAGGAAGTCAAAGAGGCTACCAAAATCAGTCTTTACTTTAATTTCAGGCAATTCAGCCTTCTTAGCCCTATCTTCATTGCGATAAGATTCACAGAGTCCTCTCACAACAGCTTCATCACTGCGTCCGAGCAATTCCCAGAACGGAGACTTATGAACAGCAACGAGAGTATCAAGAATTTCAGTTGCACGCTGTGAGGACTTGCACAATGTTTCCTTAGTAGCCTTGATCACAGCCAAAAGCTTATAGTGATCACCTTCAAAACTTACTACCAAGAAGGCAAGGCCATACTGTTCAGTGTTACGAAGGAAGATACCATACTTACCTTCAATTCGAGAATAAGTGTAATTTGTCATGTTTGTTGTTTTCCTTTGCTAGGTTAGCGGAAGATGAGGGACTCGAACCCCCAAGCCTTACGACGGCGGTTTTCAAGACCGCTTCCTTACCAGTTAGGATAATCTTCCAATTGTGATTACGTCTATACAGTAGCCTTTATTACGTCTTGTCGATTTCCAAGCGTTGCATTGTTGAATAAAACGGAGTACCAGAAATCTTGCGGTGGACCTTATCCGGCTTCTATACTCATTTATGAAGACGGGATCATAGACATCATCACATTTTTAAGTTAATTAATTATCGGTTACATCTGGTTCTACAACTTCAGTTTCTGTAACTTCAGATATGAGCTGCTTAGCTGCATTACCTGTATATTCGTTATCTGTAAATAATATAGGATTTTCCATCACAGCTTTTGTAAGAGCATCCAAAATTTCTTTTCGCTGATTTCTAGTCTTGAAATACTTTCTTATATAGCTAGCTTCATCACGGATTTTAGTAAGACTTTCTATAAGGTTGTTCAGATCTGTCTCAATAATAGAAACATCGTGAAGATTGGCAAGAAGCGGAACTTCGACTTCAGCTATCCTATTGCCCTTAAAGAAAAATGAGTTCTTTTCACCGGGCTTCTTAGCTATGGTGTATTCTTTATTTTCGATAAGAGAAATAAACCATGCAGCTTTGGGCAAAGTCAACTGTACCTTGCTTATATTTGACTTGAGTATATCTCTTATTTTGCCAGCTTTATCAAGGCTATTTACTTCTTCTGCTACCTTTATGATACAGTTATATGGGCTAGTCTTGTAATCTCTGACTATAACAAACTTATCAAGATTCTTAAAGAGTGCATAAACACAATCAAAGGGAATATTATCAACGATTAGAGATCTTCCCTTCTGCTTTGATAGCTTCTGAATAGCTTTGTTCATATCAATAG
>Ga0265301_10005336_pt1 | contig 12649 bp, 14 predicted proteins | sample AusTroGonzalo_MG_2_FD_193488 | JGI IMG/M metagenome (GOLD analysis project Ga0265301, IMG submission 193488) | Bovine rumen microbial communities from tropical cattle in Woodstock, Queensland, Australia - Gonzalo_04 | ecosystem: Host-associated > Mammals > Digestive system > Stomach > Rumen ...
AATAATAGTCTTCGAGTTCGTTTTGAGCGATGCGAAGGTCGCCGATCATCATCGAATAGCGTGGGTATATCATGTTTGCCACCCAGTTGTTCATCCAGAATGCCGACTCGAAGCTGAATTCGTTGCGCGGGTTGTTTTCGGGACGGAAGCAGTCGGGCACCTGTGTGATGCAGCAGTAGAGTGGCACGTATGCCACCATGTCGGCATCGTCGCAGTTGAACCATGTGACGCCGCCCACGTCGTCAGGCAGCCATGAGCGCATCTGGCATGTCATCGTGAAGCCGCTTTGTTGTGTTGCTATTGGGCGTTCGCGGTAGTAGTCGGTGCTGTCTGATGAGCGGAAATGCATCGGCAACGGACGTATCGGCATTCCCCACGGACCGGCAGTCATGTCGGCAGTCATGTCGAGAGGCGTGCCTTCGAAGTGGTCGCGCATGTCGTGTTGCAGGTCTCGCAAAGAGAGCGGAGCGTCGGGTTTCACCCACAGAGGCATGCCGTCGAAGACGTCGAACTCACCGTTGATATAAGGCAGATACTGGTCCATATCCGAGCAGTGATGGCGGAAGAAGCTCCACACGCGGGCGTCGGCGTAGCGCACATTCTCGAAGTCGATGGGGCAGTAGGCGTCGCGGAAAGAGAAGTCTTTGTCGCTGCCTTCATAAAACCCTTTTTCACGGGCAAAACTGATGACATCGTGGGCGTAGACGCATTCGATTTCAGGTTTGTTGATCCTATTAAGTTGTTTGCTATTGATGCTTTTCTTCTTATCCTGCGGGAACTGTCTTATTCTGCTGAGGTTGGCGTGTGCCGAGATGCAGTCGTCGGGGATGCGTAACGCCACCCAAACGGCACCTTTGCGGCCTTCGCCTTTGCCTATTATCTCCATGATCCAGGCCTCGTTGGGGTCGCACACGGTGATGCTCTCGCCGCTGCTGTTGTAGCCATATTCCTCGACGAGTTCCGCCATGCATTTTATGGCTTCGCGTGCTGTCGATGAGCGTTGCAAAGCGAGACGCATCAGACTGAAATAGTCGAGGAGTCCCTCGCGGTTTACGAGTTCCAGACGTCCGTCGAAGGTGGTCTCGACAATAGTCACCTGACGTTCGTTCATCAGTCCGACGACGTTATAGGTGTATTCCACTTGTTTCACATATTGTCCTTCGTGTGCCGGTCCCCATCCGTGGATGGCGATGAGTTCGTCTTTGTCGTGTCGTCCTGCAGGGCTGTAAAACAGCGATCCTGAGAATCCGAATCCGTCGCAGTTATAGGTGCACATCACGCTTCCATCGGCTGATGCTTTCTTGCCGACGATGAGGTTGGTGCAGGCGAAGGCGCCGTAAGTGAAGGCGAGAAGTAGGGCGAGAATTATTTGTCTTTTCATACAGTTAATTAAATGTTTTTGCAAAAATAGCATTATTTTTTGAAATTTAATAAAAATACTTTATCTTTGCATTGTCAAATTTTTTAATTTTACTAACATGGAAAAACGTAATTTTGTGATCGCAATCAACCGCGAGTTTGGATCGGGCGGTAGAGAGATAGCTTGTAAATTGGGCAATATCCTCGGTATTAATGTTTATGACAGGGATATTCTCGACAAACTGACGAAACAGTTTAACCTCACCGTGGAGGAGATGGAGAGTATCAAGGCTAAGAAGACCGGATGGTGGGGCGATTTCTGCCAGTATTACAGACAGTTTAGCTTGAGCCGTGAGCTGTGCAACACCGTCACTGAAGACCGTGAAGTCACCTCGAAACAGATTTATTACGCTGAGGCTCAGATTCTTCGCGAGGTCGCTGAGAAAGAGTCATGTGTGATCATCGGACGCTCGGGTTTCCATGTGTTTAAAGATAATCCGTCAGCATTGAAGATTTTCATCATCGCCGACCTTAACACACGTGTGCGCCACATCATGAACCAGTATGCCCTCGATGAGGACGCCGCACGCAAACGCATCGAAGTGGTCGACAAAGCCCGCGAAAACTACACCAAGACCTTCGCTGGAGTGTCGCGTTATGACGCACGTAACTACGACTTCGTCATCAACGTGTCACAACTCACAACCGACGACGTGGCAAAGTTCATCGCTGACAATATCAGAAAGAAATATCCGCATATTTAGCCATTAGCCATTAGCTATTAGCCGTTAGCCATTAGCCATTAGATATTTGACTCTCAAAATCTAATGGCTAAAATTTTATACCAAAATCCAATAATGAAAATAAAAATTTGTATCTTTGCAGCCGATTTTTAACGATCAGGGGTACTTGAAAACCCCCTTTAACAAAACAAGGACATGATAAAGAACACAGAACCGACAAAAGATTCGGTCATTATTTATTCCGGCGGACTCGATTCGACCACGCTTCTGTATGAGGAGCGCGGGCGTATCGCTTTAGCCGTCACCTTCGACTACGGCAGCAACCACGCTGCGCGTGAGATAGCCTGCGCCCGCTGGCACTGCGAGCATCTGGGCATCGAACATCTCGTCATAGATTTAGCCTTCATCGGAAAATACTTCGACTCCTCGTTGACAGCGGGCGCCGACGCCATCCCGGAAGGCAACTACGACGACGAGAACATGCGCTCGACAGTGGTGCCATTCCGTAATGGCATCATGCTGTCGGTGGCTTGCGGCTTGGCGGAAAGCCGTGGCTTGAGACGCGTTTTGATAGCCAACCACGGTGGCGACCACGCCATCTATCCCGACTGCCGTCCTGAGTTCGTCAAGGCGATGGATTCGGCAATGACAGCAGGCACCTACGAGGGCGTGAAGCTGGCGGCGCCTTACACCAACATCACCAAAGGCGACATCGTGAAAAAAGGCGTCGCGTTAGGCATCGACTACGGCAAGACATATTCGTGCTACCGCGGAAAAGAACGCCATTGCGGACGCTGCGGCACATGCCAGGAAAGAAAAGAGGCTTTCAAAGAAGCCGGAATTATTGACCCAACAAACTACGAGGACTGAAAAATGTATTACATCAAGAAAACGATAGAAGTGGCGGGTGCACATCAGCTGACGCTCGATTACCCCAGCAAATGCTGTACATTGCACGGACATAACTGGATCATCACCATCTACTGCAAAGCCAAGGAACTCGACAAAAACGGCATGGTGGTCGATTTCTCGGAGATAAAAAACCGCATCGTCGAGGCTTTGGATCATAAAGTCGTCAACGAGGTGCTGAAATGCAACCCGACGGCTGAAAATATCGCTCATTGGTGCTGCGACCAGATCACCAACTGCTACCGCGTCGACGTGCAGGAAACCACTGGAAACATTGCCACTTACGAAAAAGACGAATGATGCGCGTCAACGAGATATTCTATTCGCTGCAGGGCGAGGGCTTCAACACCGGGACGCCAGCCGTGTTCATCCGTTTCAGCGGATGTAACCTTCAGTGCCCGTTTTGCGACACTCAGCATCAAGACGGCAAGGAGATGACCGAAGGCGACATCATCGAAGAGGTGTCGCGATACAAGGCGAATCTTGTGGTCGTGACAGGCGGCGAGCCGGCGCTTCAACTCACCGAGTCATTGGTGGAGATGCTGCATTTCCTGGGGAAGACGGTGGCTGTCGAGACCAATGGCACCGTCGAGCTGCCAAAGAATGTCGACTGGATCACGCTTTCGCCGAAAGACGCGTTTTTAGGCGAGAAAGCGACGCCGGTTTTGCGCGAAGCCGATGAATTGAAGGTGGTTTTTGATGGTGAGAATGAACCGAAATTTTATGGAAATATAAATGTAAAACACCGTTTTTTGCAGCCTTGCGACACCGGCGACGCTGAGAAAAACGCCGAGATAATCAAGAAAACAATTGAATTTTGCAAAGAAAACCCTGAATGGAGATTGTCTTTGCAGACACATAAAATATTAAATATCAGATAGTTATGAATAGAGAGAAAGATAATCTGCAGTCATTGGGCCACAAGGCCGAAATACCTGAGACATACGCACCGGAGGTCCTCGAGGCCTTCGAAAACCGTCATCCTGAGCGCGACTACTGGGTGCAGTTCAACTGCCCGGAGTTCACCACTCTATGCCCGATCACCAGCCAGCCTGACTTCGGCGAGATCAAGATTCTGTATATTCCAGATGAGAAAATGGTGGAGAGCAAGAGCTTGAAGCTGTATCTCTTCTCCTTCAGAAATCACGGCGATTTCCATGAGGATGTGGTCAACATCATACTCGATGACCTCGTGAAGCTGATGAATCCTCGTTACATCGAGGTGGTCGGATTGTTCGTCCCGAGAGGCGGCATCAGCATCCATCCTTACGTGAACTACGGTCGCAAAGGCACGAAATACGAGGCGATGGCTGAGGAGAGAATGAGGAATTATCAAATTCGATAAAAATCCGTCTAAAAATTAAATGAATAGAACCAAAGAGATATTCAAAGTGACAATCATCGGCAGCGTTGTCAACGTGCTGCTGCTCGTGATGAAGTTCGTGGCAGGCGTGCTGGGTCACAGCTCTGCCATGATAGCCGACGCAGTGCATTCGTCGTCTGATTTTCTGACGGATATCGTGGTTCTTGTTTTTGTGAAAATCAGTGGCAAGCCGAAGGACAAATCGCATGAATATGGTCATGGGAAGTACGAGACTGTAGCGTTGACTATCATTGGGTTAATGCTCGTTGTGGTGGCTCTTGGCATCATCTGTGACGGCGTTCTGAAGATTGATGATTTCTTAGAAGGTAAGCCGTTGGAGGCACCGGGCATGCTCGCATTGTGGGCGGCGGTGGCGTCGATAGTGCTAAAGGAGGCTGTTTACCGTTATTCGATTATCAAGGCGCGGAAGCTGCAGTCGCAGGCTCTGGAGGCCAACGCATGGCATCATCGTAGCGACGCGCTATCGTCAATAGGCACTTTGGTTGGCATCGGCGGCGCTATCTTCCTCGGTCATAAATGGGTCATCCTCGACCCGATAGCCTCAGTGGTGGTTGGCGTTTTCATCGGTAAGGTGGCGTTCGATCTGCTGAAAGACGGCTTCGGCGACCTCACCGACAAGGCACTGCCCGAGAGTGTGGAGCAGGAGATTCTTCAGATTGTCTCGGAAGTGAAGAATGTCGGAAACCCGCATAACCTCAAGACTCGCCGCATCGGGAACCACTATGCCATCGAACTGCACATCAAGATGGACGGCGACATCACATTGCGCGAAGCCCACGACAAAGCAACAGAAATCGAAAATCTTTTAAGAAGCAAATACGGCAAAGAGACTCATGTCGGAGTACATGTCGAGCCGTTTGAATAGATATGAACGTCAAAATTACAGCGATAAGAAAAGCAAACTACTCGGATTTGCAGGCAAAGTATGAGAATCCGATTGAGCATACTTGTGATGTGTGCGAAGGCCAGTCGTGGATTTCTGTCGATGGCGCTAAGCCTGAGGGAATGTGCGAGAGCGCTTGGGAGTCGATGCGTTGGTTTGTGCAGGAACTCGCTGCAGGTCGCGGTAATTTCTACGACGGCTGGATGAAAAATCCTAATTCTGCGATGATAAGCTGCAACGACGGATTCCGCCCGGTAAGTTTTTTGATTGAAACGATGTAAAATTTGTTTTTTCAAAAAACTATCGTATCTTTGCAGTCAGATTTAAATCTAAAAAGTTATGAAAACAAGAATTTTCAAGGTTATGATGGCAGTAACGATGCTGCTTTTGGTGTGCGTCGGCTGCAAGAAAAACAATGGTAGCGACAACGGTCATGGCTTGAGTAACATGACTTTCAAGAAGATGGACCTCACCCATGCTCAAATGCTTGCTCTCGCTGACACTCCAGCGAAAGATGACCCGCAATACACACCTTTGTATATCGTGAATGACGAAGGCATACTTGAGTCGGTGGAATACACCATCGAGGTGGAAGGTGACGAAGGCGTTGCAAATCTTGTGAAAGCCAACCTCCAGCTGAAGGTTCATTACATCTATCAGATTGGCGAAGACTGGCTGTGGCTTTTCGACTGCCGTCATTATTATCCTGGAATTGAAGAGCTTCCCGCCGCTGATCAAGAGGCTATCAATAACCTGATTTACTTGTATGATGGAATCCATTATCTCGTAAGAAAGAGCGATGGCGCTATCTTCAAATGGTCTTTGGAAGACGGACGTCCGTGGAACGAAGTGAATTATGGTACCGAACGCCCAACGGATTATTACGGTCTTGTTGAGCAATATGGTGGCGATATTGTTAACGTGAAGCATGATTTCGATGGAAGTCAGATTTATTATCTGAAAGATAATGGCAACAGTATTCAGGTAAGCACAATGATTCCGGATGGCATTCAGCCGCATAGCGTTTATCCGGCGAAAAACGACGGTGTTGTTGGCGCTACGATAGCCTATAACATAAGTCAAGGTTATTTTAACTACCTGCCGTTTGTGATTTTCCCAGGATCATTGAAGATTGCGCAGGTGATAGTGCCTAATTTCAACAATGCGCTGGAGACAATCAGCAAGCTGTTTTCGGTAGACGAGCGCCTGTATGTCATGGTGACAAACATCTATGAGCAGTATACGGTAACAGATTTCCGTAAGGTTGAAGTCGATTTGAACAATGAGACAGTCAGCGTGAGTGCCGCGATAGCAGATGTGGATTATCAGGTTAAACTTGAACCGAATAGCATCGGCTATTATAATCCTGTGTTCCATGACGATCACATGTTCTGGCTGCAAAACAGCAATATCAACACTTTGTATCCTGAGACAGGATATTTTGTCACTCAGGCGTTGCCGGTTTATTATCCAAATGACGCTAAGGAATATGTCGATGGCGTGGCTTATGTCCTTGATAACCAAATGAATCCTACGTTATTCAGAGTTTGTGACATGTCTGCCATGATGGCTGTAGATCATGAGATTGTTTGGGACGACATCAGTCAATATGAGAGTCAGATTGTGGTTGGCTCTAATGCAGAATGGGAGTTTAACCATAACTCATTGGCTTTCACGAGCTATTGCATGCTTCTTGACGGTCGCAGACTGAATTTCTTCTTCAGTGTCATTGGCGATGATGCCGGTCAGGTTCATGTCATAACTGAAGGCGAGGGCGGTGGTGCAGGTCGTGTGATATCGACGCTCATCAGGTTAAATGGAGGAAATTAATACTATCATGCATATCTACAAGCACGAAATCAGATATTACGAGTGCGACCGCATGGGAATCACTCATCATTCCAACTATATCAGAATCATGGAGGAGGCTCGCATCGACTATCTCGACAAGCTGGGCTGGGGTTTTGACAAGATTGAGGCTGACGGCGTGGTGTCGCCTGTCGTTTCTGTCGAATGCAAATACAAGAGCCCGACGACGTTCAAGGATATCGTTGAGGTGGAGGTGAAGATAGGAAGCATGAGCGAGCTGAAGTTCGAGTTTTTCTATACCATGCGAAAAGAAGGCAAGCTCGTCGCCGAAGGTCACAGCGTGCACTGCTTCACTGAGAACGGACGCCCGGTGATTATAGAAAGAAGGCTGCCGGAACTCTATGAAAGGATAAAGAAATCAATGTAACCCGTCATTTCGAGCGTAACGAAGTGAAGTCGAAATGACGTTTCCTTTAGTCGTTTCTTACAATTCTATAGTGCGGGTTGTAATTATTCCGAAATTCATCGCTGTGGCGGACAGCATATTTGTTTGCAGCGGCTTCCATCAGCTCGGCTTGTAATTCAGCGTCTGCCCAGTCGGGGTTGACTTTCAACGCTATCTTCTCAATTTGTTGCCATTCCGATGCCCAGTCATCGCTGAAGGCGTTGTCTTTGCCGGCGGCGCCGATAAACATCATAACGAGCTGTTCCTCAGTGAGATCGCCATCCACGATATTTGAAAAGTTGATTCTCACGAAGCGATGACGGAATCCGGTAGACTCACGTTTGGGCATGAGGCTGAGGTCGGTGTCTTTACACTGCTCGAGCTCATAGTTGATGTAATATCTCGCTGCGGCGGTGTCATTCATCAGATGTTCAGCACCGAAGAAATCCTGATAACACGTCTTGTAAATGTCTTGCAATGTCGCCAAAGGATATTGATTATGAATGTATTGGCACATCTTACGGATGGCGCGGTCGTTAGAATCTCCGCATGAGAGCATAAATATCGAGATAATGCAGATTGATAATGCTTGGAATAGTTTTTTCATATCGACAGTTTTTTCTTGATTTCCGACATGTTGCTTCTCGAGACAGGGATGGCGTCGTCGCAGTGTTTGATGACGAGGAGCATGCCGCCAGGTTTTGACACGATGCGCTCGACCTGCTGCATGTTGACGAGGAAGGCACGGTGGCAGCGTACTATCATAGGGTAGGCGCTGAGGTCGTCCTCGAGCTGTTTGGAGGTGGCGCGGAGCATGTCGGAACGCACCTTGCCGTCGTGCAGCTGATATATTTTCACGTAGTTGCCGACGGTCTCGATGTATAACAAATCCTGAATATTCAATGAAACAGTCTCGCTGGTGGTGCCGGTGAGTGTGATGTCGTCGGAGACCGGCGCTTCAGCTTTTAAAACCTCTGACTGCTGCGATTTCTGCAGCTTTTCGTTCATCTGACGGGTCTCGTTGAGCTCGGCGGTGAGGTAGCGGCTGCGAAACTGAAATCTCCAATAAATACCAATGATAAATGAGCAAAACGCAATGATGACGAGCGTTTCGAAGAAGTTACCCCACGAGAGGCTGTTGCCCGCCACGCTGACACTCATCACAAAATGACGGTATAGGCATAAAATCAGCGCCACCAGCGGCGTGTTGATGAGCTGAAAGCGCATGTTGCGTTTGATGATGTAGTCGACGCCGTTGTCGAGCGATGTCGGCATCTTAAAGATGTATCGAAGGATGCATTCCGTCACAAGACAACCGACAAAACCTATCACGAACATCGCGAGAAGATGCATATAGGCCTGCCACTGAGTCAAATCAAGGCCGAAAGGCTTGAATATGGCTATTGCCAGCACCGTGAAACCTGAGCTGATGATCCTAATGCGTATCGTTTCTTTCTGTTCGTTTGTCATTGCGAATGCAAAAATAAGTATTTTTTTGCCATTCGTCCCAAAATTTTACATTTCATCACAAAAACGTGCAGAATATCCCAAAAACTTGCGCCGTATTGAATGTCGCAATACTTTTGCAGAAAAATTCAAACGAAATAATAGGATTTAAAATTTATAGCATCATGACAAAAAAAACATTTTGGGGAATCATTCTGATTGCAGCCGGTTTGTTAAAGCTGGCTGACATGTGGAACATCCTGCATTGGGAATGGCTGTGGAGCCAGCCATGGACAGAGTATATCGCGCCGGCGCTCCTTATATATCTCGGCGGCGACATTATCATTAATGGCTTCAAACGCAACCGCGACCAGTGGCTCGACCGTCCGGTGCCGGTGGGAGAGGATGGCAAGCGCATCTGCTGTAACACGAAATACGGCGGCGACCAGTACATCTATCATGGCGAGACCTTCCACGGTGCCAAGCTCGACGCTTCATTTGGAGGCATCAAGTTAGACCTTCGCGAGGCTGTGATAACAGAGGACGAGGAGATAGACATCCACACCTTCTTCGGCGGCGTTGAGATTTACGTTCCGACCAACGTCAACGTGGTGGTCCAGAGCCGTAGCTTCATCGGAGGCGTGGGCGACGAGACCTACAAAGGCATGAAGCCTGAGGCGAAGACGCTGCACGTGGTGGCAAGCAATTTCTTCGGAGGAGTTCATATTCTTAATTAACCCCCTCGGATCGTCATTTCGACCGACCGAAGGGAGCGGAGAAATCTCCGGCTATTAAATGGTATAGATTTCTCGACTCCATTTTATTTCGCTAAAAATGACAAAAAATAAATTGAAAAAGATAACATTAAAGTTTAAAAAAATGAAAAAGATATTAGTAGTATTATTGGCGGTGTTCGCCATGGGGATGTTTACAGAGACATCATTGAATGCACAGGATTTGAAGCATTACAAAAAGATCGTGAAGGAACTGAGTTCCAAGAAATACCAGGGCAGGGGATATGCCAAAAACGGCGCCAATATGGCGGGAGATTATCTCGTGGAAGAGTTTAAGAAAGTGGGAGCCGACGAGGTGGTGCGCCAGCCTTTCAAAATCGATATCAACACATTCTGCGGAAAGATGGATATGTGGGCTGACGGCAAGAAACTCACTCCTGGTGTAGATTTCTCTATGAGAGAATATTCACCGGGTGTACACGGCGAATTCCCTGTGTATCATGTGGATACGCTGAATTTCGACGCGGAGAAGATGTATGCCGATCTGGCAAAGCCTGAATATGCCAATTGCATGGTGGTTTGCGACTTCTGGTTTATGTATACTCACGAGGCATTCAAGCCATTGCATAAAAAGGATTCTTCTGTAGGAGGTTTTATCCAGACATGGACATCTCCTATCAAATTTTATAAGGCATACGGTAGCCGTGTGATGGGCAAGCCTGTCGTTTGGGTGACACCGGAAGCTATCGAAGGTGTGAAAAACGTGAAGTTTGATATCGATAACGAATGGCTGCAGGATTATGAGCTCTTCAACGTCATCGCGAAGGTGAACGGCAAGAGACACGACAGCTGCTATGTGTTTACTGCACATTACGACCACCTCGGCAACCTTGGTGAAAAAGTGTATTACGCCGGTGCCAACGACAACGCTTCAGGTACTGCCACCATCGTTACCTTGGCTGAATATTACGCAAAGAACAAACCTGAATTCGACATGTATTTCATAGCATTTTCAGGTGAAGACTCAGGTTTGAACGGCTCGGAGTTTTATGTCAAGAACCCGACGGTGTCGCTCAAGGAGATTAAATATCTGTTTAACATTGATATGATTGGCGACAACAACCCTGTGCAGTACTGTGAGATCAGCGACGAGGGCGTCCGCGGATTTGCTTTGCTCGAGAAAATCAACGGTGAGAAGCATTATTTCGAGGCTTTGCATCGTGGCGAGTTGGCTGCCAACAGCGACCACTATCCGTTTGCTGAGCAGAAGGTGCCATGCATCTTGTTTGAGAATGAGAATGGCGACGCTTTCAAGTATTATCACACTATCTACGACACATACAAGAACGCTATCTTCGTGACTTACGAGCCTATTTTCAAGATCATCACTGATTTTGTTGAGAAATATTAATTTTTATAAGATGAGAAGACATTGGATTGATAACTTACGTTGGGTGACGGTGCTTCTGGTGCTGCTTTACCACGTGGTTTATTTCTATAACAACAAAGGCGTTTTCGGCGGCGTGGGCGGCTTCGGCGACGGCCCGCAGTATCAGGACGTGCTGATGTATATCTTGTATCCTTGGTTCATGCCTCTGCTTTTCTTGCTGGCAGGAATAGGCTCGAGATATTCGTTGGAGAAAGTCCCGGCTGGACAATGGTTTAAGTCGAGGACGAGGAAGCTTTTAGTGCCGAGCACCATCGGTCTGCTGGTGTTCCAGTGGATGGTGGGGTATTTCAACACCCATGTCGGTGGCACCGATGTTTTGGCAGCAGTGCCGCAGCCCGTCAAGTATCTCATCTGGTCGGTGAACGGCATCGGACCGCTGTGGTTCATACAGGATTTGTGGCTGTTCTCTTTGATTTTGCTCATAATAACCGCCATAGATAAAAACGGTCGTTTCCACAGCTGGTGCGGCAAAGTGGCATCAGGCAAGTTGGGCATGGCGTTGATTGTCCTCCTTGTTTTCCTCTTCTGGCTTGGCGAGAAGACCCTCATCATGAATCCGCGCGCAGAGAGTGCCGACGGTCTCTACAACCTCTACAAGCCGGTGTTTTACTTCATCGTCTTCATGATGGGATACCTTGTGTTTTCTCACGATAAGGTGCAGGAAACATTAGGCAGTTTCTGGGCTCCGATGATGCTGTTCGCTGCCATCACAGGTGCGGTTTTGGTCATCACCACCTTCGGTCAGAACAACACCTTGCCTCGTTATATGGCAAGTCCGCTCAACTGTCTCTACGGCTGGCTGATGTGCCTCGCGATGATGGGCTGGTTCAAGGCAAAATTCGATTACACCGGTAAGTTTGCCGGCTACATGACAAAGTCGAGTTTTGGCATCTATGTCGTTCATTATCTGGTGATTGCGGGCGTCGGCTCATATATGTATTTCAACATGAGAGAGCAGCTGCCTCCGTTTGCGATGTATCTGATTCTGACGGTGGCGGTATTTGCGATTTCACCTTTGATTTATGAGGGATTACACAGAATTCCGTTTATCAGATGGTGTGTTTTTGGAGAGAAGAAAGTAAAAAATGTAGACAGATAGAAAATGAAATCAATAATCGTTTACGGCAGCGAATATGGCGCGACGAAGCGCTATGCTGAGCATCTTTCGGAGATGACAGGCATTGAATGTGTGAATTATAAAGACGCGAAAGACGTTGAAAAATATGATAAAGTCGTCTATTTGGGCGCTTTGTATGCCGGCGGTGTCACTGGAATAAAGAAAACTGTCGCAAAGATGGCTGATAATCAAGTATTGATAGTGGCCACTATCGGCCTGGCTGACCCAACCGATGCCGAGAACGTCCAAAACATTAGGAACTCTTTGAAAAATCAGATTCCTGCAGCATTTTATAATGAAAACAAAATCTTCCATCTTCGCGGTGCCATCGACTATAGCAAATTGGGTTTAAAACACAAACTGATGATGT
>Ga0265301_10005339_pt1 | contig 12646 bp, 10 predicted proteins | sample AusTroGonzalo_MG_2_FD_193488 | JGI IMG/M metagenome (GOLD analysis project Ga0265301, IMG submission 193488) | Bovine rumen microbial communities from tropical cattle in Woodstock, Queensland, Australia - Gonzalo_04 | ecosystem: Host-associated > Mammals > Digestive system > Stomach > Rumen ...
AAATCCTGTGTTTGAGTGGCACGGGATTTTTTCTTTGAAAAAAATATATATAATACTATATATTATGTAGTTTATTTGTAACTGTAAAATTATGATAATCGAGGAAAATGTAGATTTGAAACCATATAATACTTTACAAATTCCAGTAAAAGCAAAATATTTCGTTAAAATCGAAAATGAATTTGATATTTTTGAGTTGATGAAAACTGATTTATGGAAAAATGAAAAACATTGTATTCTAAATGGTGGTTCTAACACTTTATTTATTCAGGATTTTGATTGAATTGTAGTAAAAATTGAAACTAAATGAAAGGAAATAATTAAATATGAGAATAATAAAGTTATTATAGAAGTGGTAGCAGGGGAAAATTGGTCAGATTTTGTTGAGCGATGCTGTGATAATAATTACTGTGGAATAGAAAATCTGATAGATATTCCTTGAAATGTAGGGACTGCTCCAGTTTCAAATATTTGAGCGTATGGAACTGAAGTTTCGAGTGTGATTTATGAGGTTGAATGAATCGATTTAACTATGTGAGAACCAAAAATTTTTAAGAAATCTGAATGTGAATTTGGATATAGAACTAGCATTTTCAAATATACTTTGAGAAATCAATTCTTAGTTACAAAAGTCAGATTTTTATTATCTATTTTGAATGAGAATTATCTGCCAAATATTTGATATAAAGATATTCAAAACTTGATTGAACAGAAATGAATTCAACCAAAAACTTCCAAAGATGTGGCAGAACTTGTGCGTGAAATTAGAGAGAATAAACTTCCAGATTGGCATAAAATTTGAACTGCTTGAAGTTTTTTTTCTAATCCAATTATTACTTTTGGTGAGTGGGCACAGTTGGAAAAGTCTTTCCCAGAATTATCGCATCATGAGTGTGTAGAATTTGGTGAGAAGAAGATGAAACTTTCTGCAGGACAACTAATCGATCAATGCTGATTGAAATGATGGAAAATCGAAAATTGAACTGCGTGAACTTACCAAAAACATGCATTAATTTTGGTGAATGAATGATGAGATGCTGATGATGTTTTAGAGGCTATGCATTATATTCAAAAATGTGTGAAAGATAAATTTTGAGTACAGTTAGAGCCTGAAGTTGTTTTAGTTTAATTGAAAAAGAGCACGGATGATAATCCGCGCTCATGTCTCTTAGTAAAGAACAGTTGATGTGTCTAGATATTTTGGGTATTTCCCCTAAAATTGAAGATCATCATCGTGATAGAGTGCTAGATTTTTGTAATCTAGGTTCGCAATATCGTGTTTTTACATTGGAGATGCTTTTATTATATATTTCATTAAATTAAAATCAATATTTTTTTACTTGTTATTTCTATAAGTAAACTGTATTATAAAAAAAGAGCGTGAATACATAAAGCACGCTCTGAATTAATTTGACTATTCCCACCAGGGGTCGAACCTGGATTGCACAGTGTACATGTTTATCGCAATGTTGTTAGCTTGGTAATTGATTGTTTTAAAGGTTACATGTCCTATAAACAGTTTGAACACTTTAAGGTTGTCAGTCTTAAAGTTTGTTGTTCCAACTCGTTCAGTGAGTCCTACCATTAGACGATGGGAAGTGGTTCAATGTATATATTTCTGCACATTAAAATCAACACTTTTTTCAAAAAATGTTAAATGTAAATATTTTTCAAATTATTCAAATCTGAGGGCATCGATAGGCTGTAGTTCTGCAGCTTTTTTTGCAGGTCCGATTCAAGATACGATTCATATTATGAATGTTAACGTAGTAGCCAAGACTACCACTTCAGTAGTCATAGATACATGAATTCATTCTATATCAAAACTATTTACGAGCTGTATTGCTAGCCATGATAATATAATTGCGATTATTCATCCGATAGCGGTTACTACTACAGATTCGATTAAGAACTGTGTGATAATGTCTCCATTTAATGCTCAAATTGCTTTTCTGATTCAGATTTCTCTAGTTCTTTCGGTTACTGAAACTAGCATAATATTCATCACTCAGATTCATCCTACGAGCAAAGAAATTGAACCTATAGCAGCCAATAAATATGTGAAAATGGACATTGCGTTATCAATAGCATCTCCAATTGCTGAAAGGGAAGTAACGGAAAATCATGCTAAATCGATATGTGAAATATTATATTTTCTCATAAGGAAATACTTTATTCTATTCATCCATAAATCTACATCGTCATCATAACTCAATATAACAGTTATACTTGAGATTTTAGAAGATGAATTGATTTTTTGTTGGTATGTAGTGATAGGAATAAAAACCTGACCAAACATACTCTCTTCATCCAAAACTCAGATTATCCTAAATTTTCTACTATTATAGTATACATATTCTCATATAGGATAATCTCCATCAAATAAATCATCAACTATATTCTTATTTACAATAGCGACATCTTCATTTTTGTCGTAATTAGATTCAGTGAATTGACTTCCATAGTTCCAGTCAAGACTCATTTTGTCTATGTAATCGATAGGTACTCAAAGAAATTGTCACATAGCACTATCTCCATCTTCATTCGTAAAATTTCATTGCGTTGTGTTACTATATGTTACTTTTCAACTTAATTCAGGGAAATAATATTCGATATCATCAATTAAATCAGTTGTTAAAGTGATAGCTTTTACATATCAGTGCACTTCGTCACTTGTCCATTGAGTATATCATCATTTTGGAGAAATGGTAATATTATTGGTAATTAATGATCAGATTTGATCTTTTACTCATTGCTGTGCTCACGTTCCAAATGACATCAAAAAGATAACAGCAAAAAGTCAGATCACAATTCATAAGACACTTAAAAAAGATCTCATTTTATTTGATATTAAGTTTCATCGTGCATCTTTAATATAAGTGGTGAAGTTCATACTGTGTTAGTTTAAATTAAATTTTTATTCTTCATTTCCATGTAAGAATTGTCAGTCTTTCATCCTAATCATTTTTTTTGCTGATTCTCAAATATGACGATCATGAGTAATTAAAAGGACTGTTTTATGTTGCTCTTCATTCAATTTTTTGAATAATTCGAGAATCTCTTCTCAAGTTACTGAATCCAATGCTCATGTAGGTTCATCCGCTAATAATAAAGATGGATTAGATACCAAAGCACGGGCGATACAAACTCTCTGCTGTTGTCATCATGAGAGTTGATTTGGTAGAGCATTTAGTCTGTTTCATAATCAAACCATTTCAAGAGCAGCTGCACATCTTTCTTTTTTCTCTTTATTTGGAACTCACATATATGAGAGAGGTAAAGCTACCTGTTCCCAAGCTGGCATTCTCTTGAGTAAATTATATCATTGGAAAACAAATCAAATTGTAGTTCTACGAATCATTGACCATTCGTCTGCAGTCATAGCTTTCACCTTTTCTCACTTCAATAAATAGTCTCCACTTGTAGGTTCATCTAGTAATCAAACTATATTCATGAGAGTAGATTTTCCACATCCAGATGGTCCCATGATTGAAATGAAAGCTCATTCATCAATCCAAAAATTAATTCATCTGAGAGCATGAACTGCTTCGACTCAGTTTTCTGGATCATCTACTCAATAGGTTTTTGTTACATTTACTAATTCGATTAGATGAGGATTTGTATGGTTGTTTTCTGATATGTCTTTTTTATCTGTCATTCTATTATTCATATACTAAATATTATCTTCCGGGGAATCATCATCAATTACCTCTATTGTTTCAACCTCATCCTCATGGGAATCCTCAACCTCATCATCACATATTTCTCATTGCATTCAATCTATTTTCTCTCATGGTTCTCTCCATAGCTTCATTGTCTCAAAAATTAAATGATGTAGATCACATTTCTAATCCCATACTTGTCATTCATTCGTTACTATAAAACATTGATTTAACTTTGTCTCATGCTTTTAGTCAGCTTACTATCTCTGTATTTGATTCATCTGAATCTCAAATCTCTACGGGAGTTTCAATCCGTTCTTCTCATTTTTTTAGCATAACCATATTCTGACCAGATAGTGTAGTAATAGCTTGAGATGGTACTAATAATACATTTTCAGTTTTACTTAAAATAATTTTTGCACTTCATCACATTCCAGCTAGGATAGTTTCATCTGGACTATTTTTCTGGAAAGTTACAGTCATTGGATATGTTGTTGTAGAAGAATTTGTATTTGGAATTGTGTTTATCTCCGTAATTTTTCAGTAATAAACTTGGTCAGGATAAGCATCCAAATAAACTTCAGCATCCATTCAAACTTTTAATTGAATGATGTCGATTTGTTCTACATTAAATGTCATTTCCAAGATATCATTACTCTCTACATATATATATTTTGTACTAGTGTTATTAGATGATGGATTAATTGAATCTCAAACCTGGATATCCATTTCAGTAATTACTCCATCAAAGTTTGCTGTTAATTGATAATCATCGTACTGATCCATCATGTTTTGAAGCTTTCTTTGCTGTTGTTTCAGACTATTTTGTTCTTTTGTAATTTGAGTTTCTTTTAGGCTTTCTCATCATGCAATCTTATTTAAATTTCTCAAAGCAGAATCAATATCATTTTCTAGTGTAGCTTTTTCCTTTTCGTGTTGGCTTTTGAGTGAATCTACTTGAAGATTTAATTTATCAAGATTTGTTTTTGCTTTATCTAGTTTTAATTTTGTATCTTCCAATGAAGTATCATCATCTAAATCTGCCAATAGGCTTACTTTTGTGGTATATAATTGTACATATTTTACTCATTGGGCTTGTACGTCAGTACCAAAAGTTTTAGCATCAGTTTCAATATTTGTAATAGTATAATCAGATTTAGTGATGCTAGCTTTAAACATATCATAGTTTATTTCTCACCAATCTACCAATTTGTTTCATAGTGATTTTACGGTTGCATACGCATCTACAACTTCTTCACTAGTTATATCTGAAATTGATTTTGCATCTAAGACTTCATATTTTTCTCTTAGAATATCTAAATCTTTAGTAAGTTCGTTAAATCATTTCTCTGACTGAACTTTTAGAGACAAGTCATCGGCTCAGATATTATAATTCTTTGCTATTTCATGTGTATATTTTTCAGTTATTAGTAATTTTTTATCATAGTTGTCTAATACTGAATTTACATCATTTATTATTGTTTTTAGTTCTAAGACAGCGGTTTCTATAGTTTGATTTCTTTTTCTGATAGTGCTAGAAAGCGCTAAATCTGCATTAGCGCTGTCGCTTCCACTTAATAATTCTTGGTAGTCGGCTAAAGTATCATCATAACTTTTCTGGGCATCTTTAATTTTTTGTTCTAATTCTTGCATCTCTAATTCCTGATCCTGATTTATAGTCTGTTTTTTTAAAATTAGAGCATCATAGTTTGCTTTTTGCTGAATGTATTCCAAATCAAGATTTCTCTCATCCAATAAATCTTGCAATGAAGCTTTTTGTGTATCAATATTAAGTCTAGCTTGAGCTATATCATTATCCAAATCATCAGTCGAAATCTTTGCTAAAACTTGGTCTTTCTTTACTTTATCTCAGACTTTTACGTATACTGCAGTTACTTTTCACTGTTTCATGAAAGTTAATTTTTGAGAATCGGCAAATTGAGTTGTTCATTGTAGAGTTAAAATATTTTCCAAATTTCAAGTTTGGACAGTAGTCTCCATATCATAAAATATTTTAGTTTTTGGTGTGTTATCTACTCGAGGTTGCCATTTATATAATACTCAGATAATAACTAAGGCAATTACAGTCAGTGCTAGCCAATGTCTTTTGAAGAAATTCTCTTTTTTCATAATTTTTTTATATGTTAATGTAAAATTTTAGCTAAATTTTCAACGATACGAATGATACTAAAATCTGATTTATAATCAATAAATATTCAAACTATAAGAAAAAATTCAGCTTAAATTAAAAAACAATTACTTATAAATATTTACCTTAAATTAATCTTAAACAAGAAAGAATAGTTATACATTGGAATAATATTAATCTTGTATAGCTCCACATTTTATTTATTATAACTTTTGTTTTAATTTTGATTATTCAATATGTCCAAAAGAATAGTAATTCTTGAAAATATTCGTTCAGCATACAATGTAGGAAATATAATTCGTACAGCTGATTCATTATGATGGGAAGTGCGAATTGTGTGATATACTCCATCTCCAGTAGATAATCCAAAGGTTGTTAAGACTTCACTTTGAGCAGAGAATACAGTCTGACTTAAGCAATTTGATTTTACAATTGATGCAATAAATGAAGCTCATGAAATGGGATTAGAAATCATAGCTGCAGAATTGACAGAAAATTCAGTTTCACTATGAGAATATGTTTGTAAATCTGAGAATTGAATCGCTGTTATCTTTGGAAATGAAGTGGATGGGGTGATGGAAAAAACTTTGAAAGAAGTAGATGTAGTTGTAGAAATTCCAATGCAATGAATAAAAGAATCTATGAATGTCGGTCAGAGTACGGCTATTTTTATGCGAGAGTTATGAAAAAGAAAATAAAAATCTGACCTTGAAAATGTTATACTTTTTTGGATATTATAAATAGAATTTATTTCATAAAATTAATTTATGAATTCAAAACGAGTGAAAATATTTCGTTTGTTGAGACCTGTAGTACATTTCCTATTAATCTTATTAGTATTTCGAATTGCATATAAATCTAGAACTCGAGGAGATTTTATGTCTAAAATTTTTCATGAAACTCCACGAATTAATAGACATGAATTATTAATATTTTCTCTAATTTCGGCGTGAGCCTTCGTATTTATTGGATTGATAAAGAATCTATATGAATTGAATAAACAATCGTGAAGTTATATTCAAACTCTTTCGAAAGTTCGAGTTTATCGGTTTATTACTAGTGCATTTATTTCATATTTTGGTCAATGATTTATATTTAATTTCTGAATTTCAAGGTATATTATTTTAATTTCAGCAATTGTTGCTTACGTAGTTTTGTTCCTTTTTGATCAGATTTGGTATCGTTTAGATTTTAAGTTGCAGAAAAAAAACTGAAGTAAAGTCCTCATTATATCTGATAATTTGAATAAATCATCAGAATTATTGGATAAGTTGAAATGAAATTTCTCACTGCCAACTGAAGCAATCGTAAGTGAAGATGTAGATTCAGTAGATTTGTCAGAGTATTCAATTGCTGTTGTGGTTGGAAATGTAAAACAGGAAGTATTACAAAAAATCTTTGAAAGAATAAGATTTTATGATACTAGATTTTTCCATGTAAGTGAAGGATTTTTCCTAGAAGATGTAGTTTATAAACCAGAAAAAATTTGATCAATAGTTGCGATGGAATACACTCATTCACAGTTGAATTGATGGTCATTGATATGGAAAAGAATATTTGATCTTGTTATGGCTATAATTGCTTTGATAGTCTTTACTATTCCAATGATTATAATTGCTATTATTATCAAAATAGATTCAAAATGACCAGCAATCTATAAATCAAAAAGAGTATGAAAATGATGAAAATTGTTTACGTTTTACAAGTTTCGTACGATGAAAACGGAGATGTGTGTATGATATGGATGAAAAAAAGCTGATGAATTATATGCAAAATTGATAGCATCTGATGCTAATAATCGTAAATGAGTTTTACCAAAGATTAAGGATGATCCGCGTGTAACGAAAGTCTGAAGATTTTTGCGTAAAAGTTCACTGGATGAATTGCCTCAATTATTCCAGGTTTTATGGTGAAGTATGTCGTTAGTTTGACCACGTCCACATCTACCAAAAGAAGTAGAGCAGTATGAACCATGGGAGAGAAGAGTACTTAGTATTAAACCATGAATTACATGATATGCTCAGGTTTTTGGTAGAGATAATTTGCCATTCTCTGAAGAAGCTAGATTAGATTTGTACTATATTCAGAATTGGTCTTTGGCAATGGATTTGTATGTGATTTTTGCTACATTTGGAGTGGTATTCAAGGGTCATTAATTCTTAGATTAGTCAATAAACAAAAAGCTGGCCATAAATGGTCAGCTTTTTTAATGGTGTTTGATTAATTTACTTTTTAGAATACAAAGTTCTCAAATTTTTCATAGTCAATTTTTGAAATTACTTCTCCATTTTTAACTAGGTATTCAATCCCTAATTTTTCCATGAAAGCTTTGTTCCCTAATTTTAGACTTTTTTTAAGTTCTTTGTTGATTCTTAATGGGAAAAGGTCCATGATGATTTCGAAATAGTCAGATTCAAAATCAACATCGTGATAGTCGCGGCCCATAGGATCGTTGAGAAAGAGCCATGCAACATTTTTGTCACATTCGATGACTAATGGAATATTACCTTCTTTAATTAGGGATTCCATTTCTTCTCTAAGGCAGAGAACATCTGCGGCTCTGGGGTTGTCTCTACAGAATTCTTCATTGCCTTGGCAGATTAGTAGTAGAGCTTTTTGGGGCCTTTGAGCTAGAGTCGAAGTTTCTATTGTCCCCACTAAGAACAATAGAAATAAAAATTTTAATCCTTTCATAGTAGTGCTGTTTTTTTGTTGTTTATTTGTTTAACTAATTTTGCGATTGATAATATAAGTATTTTTGGATGAAAGTCAAATTACAATTCTCTTGAAAAAAAGTGTAGTAAAAGTACATTTATTTTCAGATTTTTTATTTTTCTAAAATAAATAATGAAACATCAAAAACCTTTAGCAGTTAGAATTTTCATTCGAATTTGTGTAATATTTATGACTGTATCTTTGATTTGAGTTTATGTGGTTTATATGTTTGCCCCAACTCAAGAAGCATGAGAAGATAATCAATGAGCAGAAATAGAGACATGAGTGGTAGAAACAGTGGCTTGAACTGTAGATGAGAATAATTGAGATAATTGATCAGTAGAAGAAAATCTGATTTTACCTGAGATAGACTCAGAGAATCCAGAAAATACAGAGGCCCCTATTTTAGTAACAGAAGATGGGGAAATAGATGAAATGGATAGAATGTTTCAAGTTCAGTTATGAAATGGAGAAATGGAACTTATTAGTCAATCAGATTTATGAGATTCAATTCAAATAACTCAATAATTTAAATAGTAGAAAAAATTTGTAATGAAACTTTCGATAGATATGGATCAAAGATATGCTAAAATGAGAGCTCATACGGCTACTCATCTTTTGCATGCAGAACTTGCTAAAATTTTTCCAAACACGAAACAGGCTGGTTCTTTAGTTGATGAGGACTTATTAAGATTTGACTTTTATGCAAATAATCTACTTACACCAGATCAAATTCGTGATATAGAAAATAAGGTAAATCAGACTATTTTCAAAGCATTTCCTGTGGACTTGATTGAGACTAGTTTTGAAGAGTGAGTTAAACTTTGAGCCAAAGCATTCTTTGAAGAGAAGTATGGAGATGAAGTTCGTGTAATTCGTGTTCATGATGGTGATGAAAATATTTCAGTGGAACTTTGTGGATGAACTCATGTGAGCAATACGAGAGATATTTGAGCATTTACTATTGTTTCACAGGAGGCAGTGGCTTCATGAATCAAGAGAATTACGGCATATACATGACCAAAGGTTATAGAAAAACTCCATAACTATGAGGAAATCTTAGACTGAGCATCCAAGACTTTGGATGTAAAATCCTATGCACAGATTAATGAGAAAATTTCTAAATATGCCAAAGAAAATTCTGAATTACAGCAACGTGTAGAATCATTGGAAACTGCATCAATTCGTGTTACTTTACAGTCGGCTCAAAGTAACTCAAATTTAGATTTTTCAAAAATTATTCAGTTGCCAGCGGGTACAAATTTTAAGGTATTGACTGGAATAGTAAAGGAAGTTTATCCATCAGATAAATCAATTCTTCTCTATACGGATGAATGAAATTACGTGATAATAACGGATGGTTCACTGTCAGCTAAAGAGTTAGCAAAAAAATATAATCTCAGATGATGAGGTTCTGATGTTATGGCTCAATGAAAAGATGAATGAATAAAAAATATTATTTCTTAACTTTTCTTTTTTTAAACATTTTGATTCAATCTTCATATCATAAAGCAAATGTTTCACGCATTTGCTTTTTACTTAGGGATAAGACCTGAATAGGTAAATCTCTGTAGAACAGATAATCTACTAGTTTTGTATTTTCGAGTAACTTTGAACGCATCATTACTTCAAAATTGACCAGTAAGTTATCAAATGCTGATTTGATTCTTTGATTGGTTTGAAATTTATTTAGGGCAATTCAAATTATTTCATGATTTGGATAATCTTGTTTTGCAATATCTACTGGGAAATTGTTTAAAACTCATCAATCTACCAATGAATATTCTCAATAATTTATAGGGGGAAATACTCCAGGTATAGACATACTTCCTAATACAATTTTACGTAAATCTCAACTGTTGAAAATCTTAAATTCTGCTTGATTTGTATCTACACAACCGGCATAAAATGGAATTTCTAGGTTTTCGAAATTTTTTGGTAGATATTCATTGATTAATATTTCTATTTTTTTGTTTGATACGAATCATCATGATTTTCTTAAAATATCACTTCAATAAAAATCTTTTATAGAAATATGTAACAAAATATCTAGGATTTCTTCAGCTTTTTTTCAAGATGACCACAAAGATCATACAATTGCTCATATACTTACTCAATATATAGCATCTAATTCCTCATAAATATTATATTCTTCCATAGCTTTCATAATTCATAGTGCATAAGTTCAGCGAAATCATCATCATGAAATTACTAAAATTTTCTTTTTATTGTTTTCGTATTTTTCTTGTTCTCATCGTGGTCGTCGAAATTTCATATTAGAATGTTATGAATAAATGAGAATTATTTTAATTTTAGGGCAATTATCTGGCTTCATCATGATACGCTATTAACTAATAGGTTTTGTACCATTGATCGTGCATTTGATTGATTATTTAAATAAGTATTATAAAGATTTAGATAATTAATTAGTACACTTCTTTCATTTTGGTTTAGATTTTTAACATCATCTTTTGTTCATTTTCCATTAATATATTTTACTGCAACGTTGCTAACATTTTTACTGTTAATCTCAAATCAATAAATATTTGCAATGTCTTCGATTCATAGTTCAGGATTGTTTAACACTCTTGAAATAAATATGTTGGATATGGCTCAAAATAATTGTTCTGCATCATTAAAGTATTGTAATACGGCCATCTTTCCTCTAATTAAAATTAATTCTTCATCGGTTAAGTATCCTCAAAAATTATTCTTAATTGTATCATCATCAATTGTGAAAGCGTATTTTGCTCCTATATTGTTTGTGTTAAGTAATTCAAGGTATCAATTTTTTGCTAATCTAATTAATGTTGTTATTGCTCAATCTAACTCTATTTTTGTTTTATTATTATTTAATTTACCGAAGAATCTGTAAAATAGAGTTTCATTTCATTCTCACATAGTTACTGTTCCTATGTTTGGATCAATGATTATATAACTAGTGTTGTCATTTTTGAGTCTTCGGTATGTCTTACATAAATCTCAATCTGAAGTTTTTTTCCAAAATTCTGATAGCATTCAGTCAGATTTTACATTTCGATGATTCCCTAAAAAGTATTGAATATAGGTTCATGCAATAATTACTCAGTCTTCGTTTTTACGTTCGCTTAGGGCGTTTATGATTGGATTATATTGAGCGAATTGTAGGTTAAATACATCTTTTTTTGTATATCAGTATATTATTTTAGGATTTTCACTTTGTCTTAAATTTTCGTCAATAGCTCGTTCATTACCTACATTTCATTTGTACCATACAAATATTGAATTGGCTCATTGAGATGCTATTCTTAGAAAATTAAATATTAATTGTATTCAGAAGAAAATTCAAATGACGATTATTAAGATTAAGGGGATGATCTTTATATTATTATCTTTTTGAAGAATTTTATTCCAAAATATTGCGAGCGTGATTGCGCTCCAAGATATTAATACAGTTCAATACCGTAATATAGCAGATCAAATTATTCGTCGAATTCATCGTCCAATAATAGTAGTCAATGTAATTGCAGTTAGAACTTTATCCTTTTTTATTATAGCGTATGGTAAGGCAGTTAGTATTAATAAATATATAATAATCCAAATGAATCCCGTATCAGTATAGTAGCTGCTTAAATTTTGTAATGACCAGTTGAATGATATATTTAATGGAACTAAATATCTATAAGGAATATAAATAGATCATGAGGTTGATGATATGCTATGTGATTGATAGTATTGTCTTAAATTTACTATTTCATCATGAAATAATGATGAGTTGTTTGTTCAAAAATTGATTTTTCATTCGGATTTTGCCTTATCATAAGCATCTATAGCTTCTTTTAGTAATACTCAAGCTTCTCAACTTTTGTTATTTATTCAGCTTTCATATATTCAGCGTAAATCATCAATTTTGAAATTGTCTATTATACTAGAATTGTTGCATAATATTTTTGCATCATGATTGAATCAGTAGCAAGTGTTACTAGTAGGCCATATTTTTTTCATCAATCAAAATATTAAATTTTTTTCACATATAGTGTTTCAATTATTATTTATTCAATTACATTTTTTACTTTTAGGTCATATGGTTTTAAATATTTTGAATAGTATTTGCTGTGCAGTATGCTCGTCTGTATTGAAT
>Ga0265301_10005340_pt1 | contig 12644 bp, 5 predicted proteins | sample AusTroGonzalo_MG_2_FD_193488 | JGI IMG/M metagenome (GOLD analysis project Ga0265301, IMG submission 193488) | Bovine rumen microbial communities from tropical cattle in Woodstock, Queensland, Australia - Gonzalo_04 | ecosystem: Host-associated > Mammals > Digestive system > Stomach > Rumen ...
GATCGACATGCCGACAACTACATGATAAATGTAAACAAAGGCGTACCCCCTTCGGTTGACATCAAGGCGATCGACAACGATGCAAGCTACGGTGTTTTCCGCCAAGGTCTCCACAAGTTCGTCCTGAAGGAGGAAGCCAGCACGGGGGGCATGGCGGGATCCTTCATGGATAAGCTGGAGAGACTTGCCGAAGCCATCACGGTCCCCAAAATAGCCAACGAGTCCAAGCAAGCTTACGCCGCGAGAATCCTGGAAGCGAGGGACAATTTCAAGCAAAGCGTCCTCGGCGATTCCGGTGTCACAGAGAATTACGACGGCTCGATCACGATCGACCTTGCGAAGGCCGACAACCCGCAACTCCTAAGGTCGCTGCTTAAGAGTTGCGCATTGAGAAACGTTACCCCGCCGGAGGAAATCGACAAGGATCTTTACGACAAGCTGATGACGCTTTCGAAGAATGCGCCGGACGGCGGGGCGAAGCGCAAAGAATATCTGTCCTCGCTTGCACTGCGCCTTGGAAAGAACAGCGCGCAGTACAAGGCCGCCGTGCAGCGCCTTGACGAGTCCATCGAGCATGCCAAAAAGCTTCAGTCCGCCGGCAAGGTCTACAGCCAAGAGGCTTGGGAGAATCATGAAATCCAGCGCGAAATCGCGAAGCCAAACATCGCCAACAGGAAGCAGAAGCTTAATACGTACGGCGCCAACTTCGACGAAACAACGTTAGGAACCATTTCCCACAATGGAAAATTCGTCAACTATTCGAACACCTTCTTCCGCGACTTCTACGATGTTCTCATAAAGGGTTCGCCTCACCAAAACTGGTTCACGCAGAAGAGCCAATAATAAGCCATAACCCCCTCTGCGCACTTTGCGTCTCTGCGTTAAGATTTCTGATAAAAAAATATCAATTCCACTCTCCAACTCCAACTCTAAACTCCAACTACTGACCCCTGACTCCTGACTACTGACTCCTAACTCCTATCTCCAACTCTGAACTCCAACTTATCCAGCCGTGTAGAACATGTAGATCGTGTAGAATTAGGGAGTTGACTCTGTGCTTGTCGGTTTTTAGCCACAAAGAGCAGGAGAAGCAGGAGGTAATTCGAGCACTATGGGACCCGACCCTTTTTGACTATCGGCCGTATGACCGAGGTGATTGCGGTATTTTCGACGAAGGCGCCGGGCGCGGAAAGCCCCGAATTGAAAGCTCACTGCGCCTTGATCCACTCTCTGAAGAATGGATTGGTAAAGCGCCATGATCCGGCAAATTCGTATATGATTTCGTCCGTAGAAAGGCGCGAAAGCGCCCTGGTCACCGTGCCGACGTTGCGGATGCCGCATTCTGACATGAAATCGCCAGAGAACGGCTTGACGCCTGGCGTACGGGCTAGCCCTTTCAGCACAGCCGCCTGTATGGCAGTAAGGCGCGACAGCGTCGGTCCAAACGACTTCTCCTCTCGCGCAAAAACGAGCTTGAGTCCAGAGTCAATTTCAGCGTCCCCAATGGCATCTCCCGTTAACGACCATGCCATATTTAAAAGGTGCCATAAGATGCCTCCAATATTCTTTCAACACCGAATATTATACCAAACTGCATAACGCATGTCAGTATAGCGACCCGGAAAAAATTTCGGCATGCCATGACTATTTTCCTCCCCTTCTCCACCCCTCCTGTGCGGCAAATCCGCACCCCGCATAGCACCCGCTTCGCGGCTCGGCCTACGGCCTCGGGGGATATGCGTCATTCTTAACCACGGAACACACAGAATGCACGGAATGCCTGTTGAGCCGTGTAGAACATGTAGATCGTGTAGATCGTGTAGAATGAGATTTTAGGTCTGACCTAAAATCTCATTTGGTATTGGCGGCTAAAATGCCTTTATCAGAGCTTTGGGCGCTGTCGCGAACTGCCGCGGAACGCCCTTCCCGGCACCGCCCTTCATCGGTGGCTTCATCCCCGCCTTTGCGCGCTGCTGCTTCTGCATCGCCGCCAATCTTCTAGTCTTCACAAGCCCCATGCGTTTCTCCTACGCAGATTGTACCAAATGCCAAGGTGAATCTCAAGCACGCGGCAAATCCGCACCCCGCATAGCGCCCGCTCCGCGGCTCGGCCTACGGCCTCGGGGGATATGCGCACCTCAAATGCAATCCCCGCTACTATATCAATGCTACTGTATCAATGAGCTCTGCCCCTTCATCCCCGCTGCTGCTTCTGCATCGCGGCCAATCTTCTAGTCTTCACAAGCCCCATGCATTTCTCCTACGCAGATTGTACCAAATGCCGCCCCGAACCTCAAGCACGCGGCAATTCCGCCGCTTCAAACGCAAACCCCACTACTACTATATCAATGCTTCTGTATCAATGACCCTTCAGCTCCCAATAATATAATATCATCATAAGCGATCAGCCTTTCGCTGCCACCTTTCGAGTGCGTCGCTTTTTGGCTTTTCTTCCGTCTTTAGCCTTCAATGAGGGCACTGCCTTGAATACAGACTCAAGTACAGCCTGCATCACGGGAACTGCAATTGAATTGCCGGCTTGCCGATAAGCGACGTTGTCTGGGACCGTATTATTAAACCGCTTGAAGCCCATTAGCCTGAAACATTCTGCCGGAGTAAGTTTCCTAGCAACCGCCTCTTCGATATCCCCCCACTTTGTGACATAAATCCGAGGATTGGCCTTGTGGGACTCCTTGGCAGGTTCTACCCTGAAATCGCCAGACCAGTTGACCTGCTGCACAGCGGTCTGGCATCCCATTACATCCCGATTGACCCGAGCCTTGTTGTCGTTCCTCTCGGTCTCTGTAACCCACTTGAATCCCTTTTCTGGGAGATAGTATTCATCTGGAACATCTTTGTCCAAGTAATCAGAGACTTTCTTTTTCCTCTTTTGCTTCTTGGGAAATTCAAATTCGGAATGTTCGACATCTTTTCTGATTCCGACAACAAACATCCTTTTCCGCATCTGCGGCAGACCGTAATCTACGGCGTCCAACACTTCTTCATATATGTCATACTGAAGGCTTTTGAATATCTCCTGCATCCGCCTCCACGTATCTCCATTCTTGTGAATACGAAGACCCTTGACATTCTCATAGATAAACACGGTTGGCTGTATCTGCTGAACAAGCCGGGCATACTCGTAGAAAAGCGTTCCGCGCGCGTCGCTAAGTCCGCCTTTCTTGCCGTATGTAGAGAAGCTCTGGCATGGGCTGCCGCCAACAAACACATCGACCTTGTTTGCAAAAAGCCCGCCGTCAAGAAAACGCACGTCCTGAAACCAACGACCCTCTCTAATGTGGTAGTTCGCCTTGTAGGACCGTTCGACATAATTAATCCGCCGAGTAGCATCATAGAGCTTGCGGACAGCCAGTTCCCTGGCAACGGGATCTTTTGCGTCCGGCAGCGTGTCCTCTATGGATTTCTTTGAATCCTCATACAGTTGCCTGGCAAGCTCCTCCTTTTTTGCAGGATCTTCCTCTTCTTCATATTGTTTCAGCAAAGCCTTGTTGGTCGGTTTCAGGTACCGCTCTCCATTATCGCAGGCGAACACGATGTTAGCATCCACGCCCATAAGGTCAAGAGCGTGCTCCGCCGCGCCTATGCCGCTGAATACTGTAGCAATGTTTATCATGGATTCCTATTAGCCTCTCCTGGACACCAACGGCTCAGTCAGAGTCAATCCAGCCGTTCCATCAATCATGACGCGGACTTGAGCCTCGATATCCCTCTTGTCGTGGAAAGCGACTTGTCCCTCCACCGGTTCGTCACCATCTTCTCCTTCACGCTTGAGCAGAATGTGCCCTCCGCCAAGCAGGTTCTCGGCCCCCGGCCTGCCAAGTGCAATTGTAGAGTTGTTAACGTCAGCCACTTTCAAAACCAGCCTGTTGCCGAGGTTGCTACGCGTCTGTGGCGTGACCACATCCGCCGACGGCCTCTGCGTTGCGAAAACGAGGTGGATGCCCACGCTTCTGGCCATGACAGCCAACTGCGCAATCGTATTGTCAACAAGCTGCTTGTAGCCTCTGTCGAGCATCCAAGTTGCAAACTCATCATGGAACACCCAAAGCGCAGGCATCCAGTCTGGCGAATCCTTGCCAACTACGGCCTGGTACTGCGGCAAGTTCTCGCAATGGTATTTCGACAGCATCCTCGCCCTCGCGTTCATCTCGGCAACAAGGGTCTGGAGCATATCTCCCGCCTCATCCTGAGTGGAAATCCATCCATGCCCACCTTCGCCACCGTAAAGGTGCGGAAGACCGGCAAACGCATAATAGTCCTGCCCCATCTTTGGGTCGATAAGAATGATACGAGCCTCATGCGGCTCATAGATCGACGCGATGCCGAACAGGAGGTTTCTCAGAAGTACGGACTTGCCGCTCTTCGTGGCACCGGCGACCAAGGTGTGTGGTGCATGGCTCTCGACAGGGTCAAGGAAAAGCGAACGCCCGTCCTCTTCGGCAACGCCAATGTAGAGCTTTCTGTCGCGTTTGCATTCTTCTGCAACCAACGGCCACGTGGCCTCCCAGTTCACTCGCTGCCGGTGTTCGCGCGCCACATGAATAGATACCTTGCGACGCAAAGGTACGATTCGCCTTATGTCAACGCCGTAGTGTACTTTTATGTCAGTTATCCTAGATTGAATAGCTGCTACCGACATTGAGCGCGGAGATCCGTCAAAGACGAATATAAGGCTGTTTGGCGAGGATTTCGGCTCCTCAACAAGCGTCGCTCGTATGCCGGCTTCACTGAGCGCGTCAAGAAGATCCTGCCTGACAGTCGTCATTTCTTGCTGAAGTGCCGCATCTACAGGCTGCTCTATCAGCGATGCTGGCGTCGATTGGGGTGTCGCAGGAGGCGACGGCTCATTGGCGTTAGCGGGTTGAATTTCCGTCCGCGCATCTTCCAACGCTTCAACCGGGGGCTCATCTGGGCCCGGCACAGAGTTCCTGTTGTTGTCCGCAGGTTGTACAGTCGACACGACGGAAGCTGTCGACTCCCCTGCAGTTACTGCTGAGGGCGCAACGGGGGCAACTGAAAGCAGGCCCCAATATGGCTCGAGCCCCATCGGCAGGACAATAGTTTCCGATGCGGCGATGTTCCCACACACGGACGGTCCGTTTAGCGAAAGGACACAATGGACGTCGCCACGCCTATCCGTCACGGCAGACTCACCTGCGTCCACCACAAGAAGCCTCGGCTCGTGCTCAATCTGCACAAAAGACCTCTCGCCGAACATCGCGGCAACCACGTCGGTGTAGAACTGGTCCAAATTGAGCCTGTCCGCGTTAGTGAACGTCGAAAACACCCTGAAGCCAAAGGTCAGCAGGCTCACAAGGAAGTCGTACACTGCAAGCGTATGAAGCGACAGTTTCTCGCTGGCGACGACACCCGAAAGCAGCTCATGACAAGTGGAATACTGCCGCAAGGCCTGCTGCCTATCCGAGTCGCTAAACCTATGCGTTCGAGCCTTGACCTCGACGAAGGAGAACTTTGCCGACACAGGCTTCAGCTTGGAATCTTCCTTGTCGCAAAGAATTGATATGCAGGCAAGATCGGGGCGCACCTTCCGCTCTCCGCCCTGCAGGAGCGACTCAAACTGTCTTCTGAACGGGTCGAACGGAACCACAAAGTTGAGCCACGTGCGATTGCCATCTTCGACCAGTGGAGGGAAAACGCCGCCGGAGAGAGTCGAAGTAATGTCGCCCTGGAGAACCGAAACAGCGATAAGGATTCCAACCTCTCCCAACGCTTTTGTTCCTCCAAGGGTAAGATCCTTTACCGTCGGGATGCCCCGCTGCGCCGTGATGTGCAGAGTGTTCTTTATCACAGCCTCCGGGATGTCTCGGTTCGACCCGCTAATCGACGCTATAGCCTGCGAAACGGCCTTGCACATCACAGGGGTTTCACGAGCAAGAAGATAGAAGCCGTCCGCGTTTCTAGACCCTATGTTGTTCTGCGGAAGACGGTAATCCCACAGATAGGCATCGCCAGAACCGCTTTCAGCCACAAAGCAGGCGTGATCCACGTCTGCCGACGACACGGCATAATATGAGGACTTCTCGTTTGACAGCAGCGAGCGAACATCTGTGGGGAAGCCGATGTGCGACTTGTCGTTCGGTATCTGCACGCCAGCATGGGCGACAATCCCCTGCAAGATGGACGATATCGCAACGGACATTGAGTCTGCGCCATCCCGCCACCCCACAATGGCTTTTGTCCTGCGACTCTCTATGAGATACGATCCCGCGCGAAGCTGACGTGTCCTGTAGCATCCAAGCCCCCCCGCCACAGTGACGCTGTCACCAAGCGTGGATTCACGAACGGAACGTTCTCGTGCGGCAAGAGTCGCAATCGAAAGATCGACGCTTCTAGCGTTCCCTACGGGCGCAAACCATTGGATCATGCCATTGGATTGGTCTCCAATTGCGGCGATGGCCTCGTTCGAGGGCATGTGCGAACCGCCGATGTCGTATATCTTTAGGCGTCGCGGGCCAAGGCGTTGCACGTCGTTATTGGCATCGTCGATGAACTGCCTGTTCCAGGCGATTATTCCGTCGCGGCAGATGGAGTCGCAACTCGCGCCGCTAAAAGACACCGAAAGCGAAGGCTTGGCAAGACACATTTCACGTGCATCGTCCAATGCTGATTCAACCTGTTCCTTTGTAATGGTCTGTGCGCTCTGCTCAAAGGACAACCCAAATGCAACACTCCACAAATGCGCATATCCTCGGACAGAACTGCCCCTGCCGGAATAGTCCCTTAGAATTCCCCAATAGCGCGAAGACGAGCGAACGGAGAAGAATGGGATAGTCCTGATGCTGCCGGTTCTCCCACCAATGTCTGCAACTGGGAGATGGATCATGTCCGGGATTGTATCGGAATCGAATATCGCGACCGCCGGGTCTGGCCGTATAGATTCGCTCTCGGCCATCATCTTTTGCGTTCGATACAGCCACGCGAGACGCAGGGGGTGATATGGGGGATATATGACCTCAAGCGGCAACTCATCCAACGTGTTGTTGTCTCGCGTTGGATACACCCAAATCTGATCCGCGATGGACGCATTGGCATAGTCCAAGGCAAGCCACTCACCATATGCCTTTGCATATCGGCATATAAGGCCCTCGTACTCAGCAGGAAGCGCTGCAAGATCTATCTCCTCGAGACGCTTCTCTGGATAGTCTACTGCCAGCCGGGAAAAAAGGTCGAATCTGGCATCCCTGTATCCGCATCCATAGGAGTCGAGCGATGCTTTCCATGCAGAGAAATCCGGCCGAGTATCTATGTTGGTGGCAAAAGGCGTCCGCGTATAGGACACCGGCACGGCGAAGTCAGGGCGCTCCCCCTGGCGCATAACTGCACGATAGTCGTCTCCAAGGATCACCGGATATCCACCAAGACCCGACGCGGCAACCTGAAGGAACTCTTGCTCTAACTGGTAAACATCCATTCCGGCGGCTAGTTCGACTTCCTGAAAATCGGCCTGGTTAAGAGGCCGGTTGACTTTCAGGAGATTCCGCCTCACGTGTTCGTCGTACCAAGTCGATAACGTGTCTGTGGACACGTTCGTCTGCTTGACAAAGAACGCCACCTCATAGGTGTATTCTTCACCGTTGGAGACACCCTTGAACTGAAACGACAGCTCATTATATGCAGAAATCCTGAAACTGTAGAGTTCACCTGCCGAACTTTCCTCCGCTCGGAAATTGAAATACTGGCGTTCACGGTTCTGGTCGTCATACTGTACTGGAGCCACGATAAGACGCGCCGTGTCTGCTACGAACAAATGACCAGTCACATCGCCTGCGGCGATCAAGGTCACCTCCGTCCTGAATGTCTTTGACGCACGACGGCTCTTGACCTTGAACGGCTTGACTTTCTGGATGTTCTCTGTGTCTTTAAGCGTCAGATACATGCCGGCCTTAAGGCAAGAAAGCACCTGAACATCGCATGAGTATGTCTTACGCGTGTGCTTTGAACCAAGGAAGAGCTTAACTTTGCCTGCGTCCTTCCGGGAACTTGACCGCTCCTCCTCCGTAAGAACATGCGAATACTCCAAGGTTCCACTTGCGGGCAGCGGCTCTTCCGCGATTGGAGCATTTGCAGACCTTCCCTTACGGACCAGAAACTCATCGTCCGAGGCTAGATTACTCCTCACCTTGAACTTCACCTCGTTGGCGAATACGATGGGCTGCTTCTTGCTGCCGCACTCACCCGCGATAGCATCAACAGCTGATATATCGAGCGCCGTCCTGTCCTCTGTACCGCGTATGGCCTTGACGATGTCCTTGAGGCCAATTGCATTCCACCACGGCAGGAACTGCCGATCCTGCCTGTATGAAGCAGCCAAGGCAAGATGAGGAGTAGCGTCAAGCCGAGGGATCTCCGCATCAATGAAATCCTTGAATGCAGTTACGTCGTTCTCAGTAAACCCTGTGTCATCGCGCTCTGCTTCGGAAAAGAGGGAATCCATCATCTCCCCCATCACAACCGAGTCTGTTATCGCCTCAAGCAGATCTTTGTGGAACGTCTTTTGCATTCTGCCGGCCTCGGCGGTTCCCAATCCCTGAGATGAAGGATATCCACAATAAGCCTCTATCTGGGAGAGCGACATACCTGCCGACGTGATGTCAAGCAACCCGTCAAGGAAGCGCCACACTTCGTTGATGGAAAGGTCATCGCTGGCGAGAAGTTCGCCGACGCTTGCGTGTATGAGAGACGATGCGTATGAACTTGCATCATCGCCCGACGCTACTGCTGCAGAGACGATCTCTTTATAAAGCTCAGAGTCCCGCAGCTCATCCAAGTCTCCATATGCGTTGCTCTCTATGCCTATCACACCTACAGTAGTCTCGACGGAAAGCGAGCTTGACGTACCGTAAGGCTGAAGCAAGATGAAATGATGATTTGCGTCGTTGCGTCGTGAAACTGCCGCCGCCTCGTCTATGAAGTTCTCCCTGCCCTGGGAACGGTGATCCGAATCGAGGACAAAAAGTCCAAGCGCCTCTCCGTTGTGGACAATCGGATGACCGTTACGGACATATTCCTCGAATCGTCCGGCCATCTCAAACGACAGCCCCTGGAAGCAGAAAAGTTGCGCAGCGGTGCTCTGCCCGGTCTTGCGCGTAGTGTACGCGTGAAGTTTCTCAAGAAGTCTCGTACCCATATCAATTCGCCTCCTCAACTGTTCCGACAATATCCTGAAGCACCATGCCGGATTCCGCATCTGGACTGTCTATGGTCAAACCGAGTTCCCTCAGCTGCATCTTGAATGTTTCCATAATCTCTCCAGGTGGAATAGCTACTCCGTACGCCAGAAGCGCGTCGACAAGATTTGACAGCAAGACCGTGCTGTTGTTGCAACTGCACGCATGGACGAGCGACATCAGCGTAACGGCACCTGCGTTCACAATTACGGCCGAACGGTTGCTGTGTGTCCTGTGGCGCAGAAGGTAGGACTGGTCGTAACGTGAATATCGCTCACTTGACGGCTGGTTGTTCTGGGAAAGTGCAGTCTGTACGAAACGAAGCAGGTGCGTTGCCTGGCAATCGACCTTGAGAGTGTATTTCTTGATCGCATCGAGATAGTGGCGGGAAAAGTCCGCTTCGTATTCGGTCAGGAAAGCAGGATTCGCCTTTATATATCCGTTTATGGCGTTTACACTTCTGACGAACGCCTCTGGCGACGACCAATCGTATGTCTCGCGTGGAAGAGAAGCAACTTCTTTCAGCCTGTACAGCAGGAATGAAAGCCGTTTCGTACTCCGCTCGTATGCCTTGAAAAACTCCTTCATCCGCGACTGGAAGTTTATGCCATATGACAAAATCCCAGAAGAAGGCATGTTCAAGGCATCGAACAGCTGCGCGTCCGTGAACTCGCCTTCGCCACCATTGAAAAGCGCAAACAAGTCTTTTTCCAATCGTCTATTTATGTTGCACATCCACAGGACATGGGCAGAAGTACCAATGCGCAAGATCGATTCAAGCATTGCCATGAACTGGCGTCTTGAAACGCAAGGCTTTACCGACAATACCGCCCTGATGTCGTCCGCAAACCGCTTAAACGGTGCCACGGCAATTCTGTCTCTCACAGTCTGCGGCATAAAGCACTCCCTTCCGTGCCTGTAGGCATCCGGGGACAGCTTATCCGCGATCCTGACATCTAGATGATCTAGCAGTGCCGCGTCAGTCTTCTCAGTAATGAATCTGGCAAAAAGATCGTCTGCGTCAGAAACCATTACTGAGGTCTGGACTTCCTTGAAAAATGCGTCCAATTGCTCTGAAGGCAAAGAGTAGGAAAGGCACTCCTTAATGAAGAGGCCGGGCTTCCAAGATCTATCCTGCTCGTTTGAATCCCCCTCGTTCCTCTTCGTGACGCGTCTTGGAGTGGAAAACAATGCTATAGAGGGAATGAAAGGAATCACATATGCGATGTCGTGCTTTGCCGCCTGGCGCGACTGCACGGGGTATCGAGCCACAACATCGAAGAAATATGAAAGCCAGACGGCGTCCGCGCTCTGCGACTTCCTTAGTTCCTTAAGAAGTCGGCTGCCGGTGTTCTGAATGAAAGCGTCGTCAAGCGGCCGGAAGCAGAACTCTCGCTGCAGCTCCGCCGCCAGCATCTCGCCCGAACATTGTTCAGGAATTCGCATGGGCCTGAAGAACGCTCCAGACTCCCTCAAGCCGTCATACTGTCCATCCCAGTCCATAAGTTGTTCCTTTCAGATTTCCGATGGGAAGAAACCCTCGTCAGGATTCCAGCTCACGTAATGTCGCGCGCCATCCCGGTCGCAGTAGAGAAATCGTGACGCTCCCAGGTCCCAGTTGTGACACAGCCGCCCTTGTATCCTAGACTTGACGCCGTCGAATATATCGTTGATACGCGCCGGCAACGAGGCGGGCTTGAGCCCATTTTGAAGATCGACAAGAGCCGAGTAGATGTCGAAGTTCACTTTTATCGACAGCCCAAGGTCGGTTTCACGCACAAAGAGCAGATTACGCGTCATGCCAGCTCCCGCTCCGCTCTGCGAAATGGCAAAATGTGCCGGTCGGGAGTTTTTCATAAAGAAACCGTTTGCCTCGTCAGGCTCTGCCTGTCCAAGCGTTGCCAACATGGAACATGAGAATAGCCCATCGGGAAAAAGATGTCCTTGGATCGTAGTGCAGAGTCGGCGTTTCTTTGCTGCGAGGTTAGGATGAGACGTATCGTTATCAAGCATCGCCCGATACTCGTCAAGCCTGTCGCTTGCGTAAACGAATGCATCAAATGCCCCAATTGCACGCTTAGCCATTCTAGATAGCACAACCCGCAAGACGGACAGAATTGTCTGCGCCGTCTGGAATTCAGGATCGGAAACGGGCATGTCTAGAATGTTCTGATCTTGTTCAATGCCACGAACCTCAAAGAACAGATCGCGCTCAACTTCCAACGGGGGACAATACCCGTCATTGAGGAATGTGTCTATGCCAAGCGTGAGAGATTTGCAGAAGGCATCCTCGTACAGCTTTATCTTTTCTATGCATTCCTGTCCGCCATCGCCAATTGCCGCCGCATCCTGAAGTGACGGATCGAGCATCGCCGCGCATTTCGGCAGATAATTCTGCGCTGAAGCAGCTGCGCTCCTGCGAATCTGCGCTGCTATCGACTGGAGCACGGGGGCGACTGCCTTGATTGACGCAATCTTCGATCCCTTAACCAGTTTCAGAAGCGGTCTCGCCTGAACTCTAAAGTCGTCCCATGTCCCAAAAAGTCTGTTGTGATAAAGCGTCGAGGCGAGGGCGAACAGAGCCGAAAGCCTGTCTTCTCGAAGATTAGAAGCCGATAGCTCAATCTGTTTCTCAACCCACTTGCAAGGGCTCGTCTTCTTCCCATTTATGACATACTCGTAGGGCGATCCAACTGCGAGCTGGCTGAACACGGAAAACAGATCACGGAACGAAAGTCGCCGAGAAGCAACTATTTCATAGTAGCGTAAGATTTTAAGAAGACTCCCGCGCCGTTTCTCGTCACGCAAAGCAGCTAAATTAGCGCAGATGGGGCACTTCTGTGCATTGGCGCATGTCTGGCAGCGTCCGTCGTCCTCGGCACAAATTTCGTCGAGAATGTCAATGGCAACCGGGTGTCGGTCGCCTATGCACTCCAGAAGACTCTCCTCGTCCATTGGATGAATGTAGACATTCCCCTCATGCTCAAACGGCCATAGCGTCCTGGGCGTAGCATCTGGAGAGACAACGGACGACAAAGTGGCAATGAACTTCCTTGCCCCCTGAGACGCTTCAATCTCGCCTTTGGCAATCTTAGCAAGCACCGTAGCCAGAATCCCGCGATTGACACAACACAGGAAGATTGAGCCTTGCCGGGGCTCAAGGACATACTCCTCAACATCATCAACGAATCGCTTGTAGACAGCTCCGTTGTCCTGTCCGGCCGATGCATCTTCAATATAGTGAAGATGCTCAACAGGCGATGCGCTGTCTGCAAAACCCATTGTAACCGAGCCTGTCGTAGAGGTCGGCATCTCATCAAACTTGTCCTTCAGCACATGCTTTAAGAAATACTTGGCCGCATGCGTCTTCCCGTTACCTGGACCTCCAACAAGAAAGATATTCATCTGCGATGAAACGCTGCCGCCGAGGATTCC
>Ga0265301_10005343_pt1 | contig 12640 bp, 10 predicted proteins | sample AusTroGonzalo_MG_2_FD_193488 | JGI IMG/M metagenome (GOLD analysis project Ga0265301, IMG submission 193488) | Bovine rumen microbial communities from tropical cattle in Woodstock, Queensland, Australia - Gonzalo_04 | ecosystem: Host-associated > Mammals > Digestive system > Stomach > Rumen ...
CTTCTGTTCGGTTTCCGTCAGCTTTGTTTTGAGTTCCGCAGCGATCTTTGCCTGTTCGGCAGCGGTCTTTTCCGCGTCGCCGGAAGCCTTGAGCGCGTCGCGTTCGGCGGTCAGCTCGGTGACTTTTTTCTGGAGCGCACTTTTCTCTTTCGAGAGAGAGGTGACCATATCCGCGGACTGTTTCGCCTTATCTGCGGCGGACTGAGCGGTCGCGAGCTGTTTTTTGAGGGTGTCGACCTGAGCGCGGAGGGTCGCGATTTCGGCGATCGCCTGCTGGTTGATGGCTTCGTTGGACGGCTTGACGGCGGTTCCGGTCGAGGGCGTCGTCTTGCCGAGCGCGGCGGCCTTCGCCTCGTTGACCTTGCGTTCCGCCGAGCTCACCTTGCCCTGGGCCATGGTGATGCGGTAGCTGACGACGGAGCGGTTCCAGTTCGGATCGGAGGCACGGAGTTTCTGGAACGCCGACAGCGCCTGGGTATAGGCGTCGAGCGCCTCCTGATATTTCCCCGCCTCAAAAAGCGCGTCGCCCTTCTCAATGAATTCGCCGCCGGCACGGAACGTGTCCCAGTTCGCGCCTGTGGCGGATTCCGTCGCAGCGGTCTGCGAAGCGGCCTCCTGCGGCGCGGACAGGGCTCCGGCCAGAATGGCCAGGCAGAACGCCGTCAGGATGCGGGAGCGTTTGATATTCATAGAACTTCTCCTGTTGTTGTCATGATATTTTGAACGTTTGATTGATTCGAGGTTCGTCCGGGGTCAGGAACGGTGCGAAACGTCCTGCTTCGCGGCCGGACACGGAAACCGTCGCGACAAACACCCCGTCGTCGCGGTAGGCGCTCTCCAGAATCCGCGCCTTTTCGTGCAGGAGCGCGACCAGGTCGGAACGTTCCGGCGGGATTTCGGCGCGACAGATTTCAGCGGGGCCGCCGCACTTCGCGGACAGCGCCTCCAGCAGCGCGTCGATACCCTCCCGGGTCCTGCAGGAAATGAACACGGCATCGGGGAACGAGTTTTTGAGCTTGATCCGGGTCAGCGGATCGGTGATCAGGTCGCATTTGTTGCACACGACCAGAATGGATTTGCGTTCCGCGCCGAGCTCGCCCAGCACGGACAAAGTGGTTTCCACGTGGTTGAAAACGTTTGGATTCGAGGCGTCGAGCACCAGCACGATGAAGTCCGCGAGCACGGCCTCCTCCAGCGTGGACCGGAACGCCTCGATCAGCGAGTGCGGCAGACGCCGGACGAATCCGACGGTGTCGGTCAGGATGAGGTGCGACTTATCCGGCAGCGTCAGAGCGCGCGTGGTGGGGTCGAGCGTGGCGAAAAGCTGGTCTGCGGCGTAGGCGTCAGCCCCGGTCAGCAGGTTCAGCAGCGTGGATTTTCCGGCGTTGGTGTAGCCGGCGATCGCGGCGTTCGGCAGATTGGCGCGCATGCGGCTTTTCCGCTGAGTGCCGCGGTGTTTGCGGATTTCTGCGAGCTCGGCTTTCAGATCCGAAATCCTCTGGCGGAGTTCGCGGCGGTCGTATTCGATCTGTTTTTCGCCGCCGCCGCGGGCTCCGGTCACACCGCCGCGCTGGCGCGACAGGTGGGTCCAGGCACCGGTAAGGCGCGGCAGGAAATACTGGCAGCGGGCAAGCTCGACCTGAAGCACGGCCTCGCGGGTTCGCGCGCGCGAAGCGAAGATGTCCAGGATGACCTCCTGACGGTCGATCACCTTCATGCCGAAGAGCTGTTCCAGGTTTCTCTGCTGGGTCGGACTGAGCGCGACGTCGAAGATCACAATGTTCGCGTCCGCCTCCTTCGCGGCGTCGCGGATTTCCTCGGCCTTGCCGCTCCCGACGTAGTATTTCGGGTTCGGGGCCTTCAACCCCGCAACGACCTGACCCACGACCGGGACTTCGAGCGTATGCACCAGCTCCGCAAGCTCCTTCAGGTCGTCCGCGGTGGACGCAGGATCGGCGGGATGGATGCACGGGCCGACCAAATACGCGCGGAACACGTTTTTCCGCTCGTTTTCGTCCGTCCTGTATGTCACGGCCTGGGACATGCGATCAGTCTCCCGTTGAAATCAGAGGCTCCCGAGGAAAAGGGACCTGTAGCGTACAAAATACTGGAGTCCGGATCCGACCGTGATGAGCACGACGGCGAGCTGGAGGCATTTCCAGATCACGGTCACGGGCGAAACGCCGAGGTCGAGCCCGAAGAGGTGGATCCAGGCGGCGCCGCCGAACGCGAGCGTGAACATCTGCGTGGCGGTCTTCATTTTGCCCCAGCGGTCGGCCGAGATAATGACGTTTTTGGACGACGCAAGCGTCCTGAGTCCGGTCACCATGAACTCTCGCGCCAGGATCACGATGAGCACCCAGCCGGGAATCATGCCGTAATCCAGCATCATGATGAACGTGGCGAGGATGAAAATCTTGTCGGCAAGCGGGTCCATCAGGCGGCCGAAGTCGCTTTCCACGTGGTATTTTCTGGCGAGGTAGCCGTCCAGCAGGTCGGTGATGCCGGCCAGAAACGCCACGATCAGGGAGATCACGTGGCAGACGTACGCCGTATTCGCGCCGACCTTGATGCAGGTCGGATTCGCGTCGTCGAAGTTCGCTAGCACCACGAAACAGAAGATCAGAATGATGCGGCTGACCGTGAGCGCGTTCGGGAGATGTTTCATTTGCGTTTTCCTCCGGGCGTCCGCCCTTCTGGTTCGTAGGTTCCGTACAAATCGTATGCTGTTCCGCGTGTGATTTTCACCGGGACGACCGCGCCCGCCGTAAGCCCGGAGGGACACTGCACATGGACGGTCTGGTCGATGTCGGGTGCGTCCATGAGCATGCGTCCGCGCCATCTGCCGCGTCCGGCATCCTCGTCCAGGATGACCTCGACGGTCTGTCCGGTCAGGGCCCGGTTCGTCTCCCGCGAAATCTTCTCCTGTTCGGCGGCGACCGCGGCGGCGCGTGCGGCGGCGGTCTTCGCAGGGATGCGGCCCTTCATGGCGGCCGCCGGGGTTCCGTCCTCCGGCGAATACGCGAACACGCCGATGCGGGCGAACACGCGGGACTTCACGGCGTCGAGGAGCATGTTGAAGTCATCCTCGGTCTCGCCGGGGAATCCGGTCATCAGCGTGGTGCGGATCGTGAATCCGGCGTCGCGGAGTTTGCGGATCACCTCCGCCTGGCGTTCCGCCGTGATGTGGCGGTTCATCGCGGCCATCACGGAGCCGGAAACGTGCTGGACCGGCATTTCGATGTGCGGGATCAGGCGGCGGCATTTTTGGAACGCCCGGATCATGGCGTCGTCGATGGACGCCGGATGCACGTACATCAGGCGGATGCGGAAGTCGCCGTCGAGCTTGTCGAGCGCGGCGAGGAGTTTCGGAAGCTCGGATTTGCCGCCCCGGTCGCGACCGAACGCGCCGGTGTCCTGCGCGATCAGAATGAGCTCGCGGTAGCCGATCCCGATCAGGGATTTCGCCTCGGCCACGACGGACTCGACCGTTCGGCTGCGGAGGTAGCCGCGGATGGACGGGATCAGGCAGTAGGTGCAGCAGTTGCAGCAGCCGTCGGCGATCTTCAGGTAGGCGAAATGACCGGATTCGACAGGCAGACGCGGCGTGGTCTCATCATAAATCCACGAGCAGGTTTTCGAGGTCTGTTTCCCGGGAAGCGGCTTGCCGGCGGTCAGGCGTTTCAGCACGGCGCCGAGGTCGGCGGGATGGTCGATACCTTCCCATGCGTCGACCTCGGGGAACTTCGCGCGGACCGCGCCGTCCCTGTCCCACTGCGGCAGACAGCCCGCGACCACGACCAAACGTCCCGGGCGGCGTTTCTTCCACGCGCATGCCCGGCGAATCTCCTGCATGGCCTCTTTCCGGGCCGAAAGCAGGAAGGCGCAGGTATTGATCCACATGACGTCCGCCTCGTCGTCATCGGCGGTCAGGCCAAATCCGTCGACAAGCAGCGCTCCGGCGGCCACGCCGGTATCCACCGTATTTTTTGGGCAGCCGAGGCTGACCAGACGCACCAGGCGGGGTTGCGTCTGTTGTTCTTCCGCGTGTTTTTTCAAGGGTAAAATCTCCGCAGTCCGGGGTTTCATGAGCTTTTTGTATTATAATGTAGCACACAAAACGCATTTTTCCAGTTTTTTCGACGGAAAAAACGGCCCCTTTCGGGCGATTCCCGGCTGGAAACCGGATGCGTCGCCGTGCGGACAACGATTTGCCGCGGGTTGCCGTTTGCATTCCCGGGCTACACATGCTATATTATTCCCCAGCTCGACAAAGCAGAAGGAGCGGAACATGACACGGGCGAAAAAAGTTTACTGGGCAGGGGATTTGTTCGACCTCAAGGACCTGATCGGCAACCGCATGCTGGCGGACGCGTTCGAACATCAGGCGGAAGGACGCTGGCATGCCGTCCTCCCGCAGGAAAGCGAGGCGAACGGCAAGAGAAGCAATTCCATCCGCGACAACGACCTGGAAATGCTGTTCACCTCGGACGCGGTCGTGGCGAACTTCGACGGCACGGACCTGGATTCCGGCACGGTCGTGGAATTCTGCTTCGCGAAGTTCCTTGACCTCCCGGTCGTGCTGCTCCGCACCGATTTTCGAAACCGCAACGATCCCGCCACGTGTCCCGATCCGTGGAATCTGATGTGCTCGGGTTTTCCCCGGACGGAAGTCGTGCTCTACCCGGCCATGCAGAAAATCACTTCCCTCGATTTCGCATCGATGACGGCGGACCTGGGATGGCGGATCGTTCAGGCGCTGGACCGCTGCGCCGCCATGCCACCGGTTGCGAGCTCGCCCGAGGAGATGTTTGCCGCGTTCCGCCATGCCGTGCATTCCGCAGGCGGGACCATGCCGTCGCGCTTCCCCGACGAACGCATCCGCGCCATTCTGGATGCGCGTTTCGCCGACAAGTCGTGAAGCCGTGTTGAGAATGTCAATTTTACGAAACGTAGGATATCCGCATGGACTACATCAAATTGACAAAAGAGAATCTGGAAAAAGAGCATATCTGCTGTGCGATTTCGAACAGCAGCGACGTGCAGGTATCTTCAAAAAAAGCGTGGCTTTCCGACCGGCTTGACGAAGGTCTTGTTTTTCTGAAAAGCAGGGAACGCGGAAAATGTTTCATCGAATACATCCCTGCCGAAAACGCGTGGATCCCGCTGGACGCGCCCGGGTACATCTATATCGACTGCCTGTGGGTGTCCGGTTCGTTCAAGGGGCATGGGTATTCCAACGACCTGCTGGAGGAATGCATCCGCGACAGCAAAGCGCAGGGTCGGAAAGGTCTTTGCATCCTGTCTTCGGCGAAGAAAAGGCCGTTTCTGGCCGATCCGAAGCATTTAAAATACAAGGGGTTCGAAGTCTGCGACGAATCGGACAACGGCATCCAGTTATGGTTTCTTCCTTTTGAAAAATGCGGGTCGAAACCTCAATTCAAGCCCTGCGCGAAATATCCTCGCGTCAAGGAGGCGGGCTATGTGCTGTTTTATACCAGTCAATGTCCGTTCAATGCCAAATATGTGCCGGTCCTGGAACGCGTGGCGCAAGAGCATGGCGTGAAGTTCAAGGCCATCCATCTGCAAACCAAATCCGAGGCGCAGAACGCACCGACTCCAGTCACGACCTATGCGCTGTTTCTGGACGGCGAATATCTGACCAACGAGCAGATGAACGAAGCGCGTTTTCTGAAACTTCTGTCCGCCCGGAAAGTCTGACGCGGCCCCGCAGAAAGCCGGCGCACAGATTATCCCGCACGATTTTCGCCCGGTCCCGCCTCATTTCCGCAAAAAATCGCACGCGCGTTTGATTGTTGCGTCATCAGGATGTATATTAATCCCAACGCTATCAAACACCCACTTCATTTCAGGAGAAACGTCATGCAGGAATCCCTCAGAAAACGCATCGAAGCCGCCGGTCAGGCGCATCTGCTCGCCCACTACGACGACGCCGACGCCGCGGCGCAGGCCAAACTCGAAGCCCAGTTCAGCGTGATCGACTGGGAAGCCCTCCCCGGCCTCATCGCCGGATACGTCCTGAAACGCCCGGAAACGGCCATTCCCGCCGACCTCGCCCCCGCCCCGTTCTTCCCGTTCCCGGCGAAGACGCCCGAGCAGGAAAAGCTGTACGCCGAAGCAACGGCGAAGGGCGTGGAGGTCCTTCGCGCGGGCAAAGTGGCCGCGCTCACGGTCGCAGGCGGCCAGGGCACGCGCCTCGGATTCGACGGCCCCAAGGGCACATATCCGATCACGCCTGTTCTGCACAAGACGCTCTTCCAGTATTTCGCCGAATCCATCGGTCGTATTTCGGAAAAATACGGCGCGCCGCTGACCTGGTACATCATGTGCAGCGAGCTGAACGCCGCCCCCACGAAGGAGTTTTTCGAGAAAAATAAGTTCTTCGGGCTCGCCGACGGCCAGGTCCGCTTCTTCGTACAGGGCACCATGCCCGCCATCGGGCTTGACGGCAAGCTCATCATCGGCGCGAAGGACTCCCTCGCGCTTTCCCCGAACGGGCACGGCGGCACGCTGCTGGCGCTCCGGGCGTCCGGCTGTCTCGACCGCATGGCCGCCGACGGCGTAGACTACCTTTCATATTTCCAGGTGGACAACCCGCTCGTGCCGATCGCCGATCCGCTGTTCATCGGCCTGCACATCCTCGAAGGCTCGCAGATCAGCAGCCGCATGCTGCCGAAGACCTGCCCGACCGAAAAGCTCGGCAATTTCTGCCTCTCCGGCGGCCGTCTGCACGTGATCGAATACAGCGACATGCCGCTTGAGCTTGCCGAACGCCTCAACCCGGACGGCACGCTGGCGTTCCTCTCCGGCAGCCCCGCCATCCACGTGATCAGCCGCTCGTTCGTCGAGGCGCTCACGCAGGACGGCACGCTGAAGCTCCCGTGGCACCGCGCGGACAAGAAGGTACCGTACCTGGCCGCCGACGGCACGACCGTGAAGCCGGACGCCGTGAACGCGGTCAAGCTCGAATCCTTCATCTTCGACGCGCTCCCGATGGCCGAACGCGCCATCGTGGTCGAGGGCTCCCGCAAGGAAATGTTCGGTCCGACCAAGAACGCCACAGGCGTGGACTCCGCCGAATCCTGCCGCGCCATGCTCGTGGCCCGCGACGCCCGCCGCCTCGCTCTTGCCGGAGTTCAGGTCCCGCGCGATGCGGACGGCGTCCCCGCCGCGCTCGTCGAAATCTCGCCCCGCTGCGTCGTTGACGACGCCGACGCGGTGGAATATTTCAAGGCAAACCCGGTCGCGGACGCGATCCTGCCGGGCCAGGCAAGGGCTTTCGGAAAATGATCAAGATCATCTCGCTTAACGAAGACGACATCCTGTTCGACGAAAAGGCCGCCGGCGAGGCGCTGAACAAGGCCGCCCGCCGCAACCGTCCGGTCCGCTTCACCGGGCTCTGCCCCATCGGACGCGACATCCTGTTCGTCTTCAACGAATGTCCCGCCGAAGAGGACGACTCGGACGCGAAGTTCGTGTTTTCCAAGCTGCCGTCGCGCGATTTCAACGACGTCACGGCGGCCTTTCTGAGCCGCTTCATGGGCGGGTTCGACACGCTCGGCACGTTCAGCATCGGCGACGATCTCTGGGGGCTCTTCAAGCGCGTTCAGGACAAACATGCCTGATCCGGCTCAGCCCGCCGTCCGGCAGTCCGCGCGGAAACGCTCCTGGCGCAAACGGCTCGGCGACGCCGGGGAACGCGACGCCGCGCGGCTGCTCTCCCAGATGGGGTACACGGTCCTGCTGCGCGACTGCCGCACCCCGCGCGGCGAGCTGGATCTGGTCTGCCTCGACGGCGCGGTCTTCGTGTTCGTGGAGGTCAAGACGCGTTTCTGCCGTCCCGGGGATTCGCGTCCGCGGCCCGAACCGTGGCGCGAGCTTTCCGACGCGCAGAAACGCCGCAACTTCCGCGCCGCGATCTCCTTCCTGCACGACATGGGCGATGCCGCCGCAAACCGCCGCTACCGGTTCGACCTCGTCGAAGTCCTGCGCGGCCCGTTCGGCCCGGTCGAAATCCGGCATCACCTCGGCTTCATGGGCCGCCCCGCCTTCTCGAAAAACGGCATTCCCGGGCGCGTCTTCCGCCGCAGGGCGAACTCCGCCACGCAAGCCATGTACTTCCCCGTCGAGTGACGCGCGGACGCCGCAAGCCGGGCCGCGCCTCCCGTGGACGCCCCCTGCCCTGCCCATGCATAAGGGCACCTCTATTAATTTGGGTTCAGCGGCTTTTCGCATCCGGGCAAAATCCAATTGGTAAGATTTTCAGTGGTTACCTTCAGGTAGCCACGCTCAAATCTTCCTGCATTGTCTTGTTTGCCCATCTGCTGAAAATCCATCCGATCGAATGAATAGAGATACCCACAACACAGTTTGCCGCACGCATCGGGACCGCGTCCGGCGGTTTTTTGCCGGAAAAGACGGAAAAGTTTCCCGGTCTTTCGTTTGAAAAAAGCGGAAAGAGATGGTACAGTATATAGATATGCCTTGCGCACCGGGCAAACGTCCTTTTCCCGCATCCCCGCCGGAATCCGTTCCGTTTCATGGTTTTCCGCCGGAAACGCCCGGTCCGCACCGCCAACGCAACACAAAACTTTCCGGAGATTTTAAGATATGAACCTGACACGCGATGAAATCATCGAAGCTGTCAACCACGCGCTTGTCAACGAAATGGAGCTCGACCCCGCCGACATCGCCCCGGAGAAAACCTTCTTCGACGATCTCGGGCTCGACAGCATCGACATGGTCGACCTCATCATCGGGCTTCAGCGTAAATTCGGCATTTCGCTCCGGGAGGACGACGAGATCAAAAAGGTGCGCACGCTCGGCGACGTCTACGATTTCTTCGAACATTACCAGACGCCGCGCCAGCTTCAGACCGCCCCCCCGGCGGAATCCCCGCATCAGGCCGCGCCGAACCCCGTCGGGCAGCACGGATGACCGAATGCGGTCGAAGCCGCCCAATCCAACGAAACTTTTTTTTATGAACATACCATTTCAACCCTGAAAGAAAACGACATGAACGCTCAAGATCAACAGAAACTGAACAGGCCGCCCGTCCCGCACGATTTACTGCGGACGAAACTTCCCTTCCCCGCGGCCCAACTGCTCCCGCACGGCGAGCCGTTTGCCCTGATCGACTTCATCGTCGAGGAATGGGATTTCGGCGGCAAGACGACCTCCGTCGTGCATCCCGATCACCCGCTAGCGGCGGCCGACGGCACCGTCGGAATTGAAACGTATATCGAATACGGCGCTCAGACCGCGGCCGTGCTCGACGCATTCCAGCGGCAGGACAAGTCGTTCGACGGTCTTCTGGTCGAAGTCGCCGACTCCAGGTACAGCATCATCCCGCACGTCGGCGACACGATCGACGTGGTGATCAACGTCCAGTACGACCTCGGCAAATGGCGCGGGATCGACTATCAGGCGTCCGTCAACGGCAAGCCCGCCGCGAAAGGCTTCCTCAAAATCCTCATTACGAACTACAAGGAAGCATCCGCCGCGGACAAGCCGCAAGCCTGATCCGCGCGCCTCTCCGTCTTTTCCGTGCCCTATGCGGGCGCGATGCGTCCCCGGAATCCCGCAGGTTCCGGGGGCTTTTTTTGCGCTTGCGGGAGGGGCGGGCGCCCGGCCGGTCACGCTTGCGGCGACGCGTCCGCACGCGGAGGCACGGCGAAAAATGCGGCCAATATCATGAAAAGATGCAAAAAGCGCTTGCATTTTATTATTGGACGCGCTATATTTTGCACAAAGTAAATAATAAGTTCGCGCATGAGAGACGGGTATTTTTCCCGTTTTTGAACCGAAAACCATGCGGCGAACGCCCGTTTTCGAACTCAAACCGAACCATAACATAACCCCAAACGAAAGGTCCCACACATGAGCATCGACGTAAACGCAGGCGAAACCTACAATGACGCGTGGCTATTCAACGAGGACATGAACGTCTTCAGCGACGGCATCGCGAACAACACCCTCGTCGACAAGAACTCCATCCTGACCGTCTACAAAGGCGGCACGATCAACACCACCATCATCAATGGCGACGGCGAGGTCGACCTGCTGTCCAGCGGCTCCGCCAACGCCACGCAGATCATGACCGACGGCATTCTTAACGTGGGCGAGAAAGCCGTGGCGAGCGGCACCGTCGTGGAAGGCGGCTCCCTCGTGGTCGAAGAGAAAGGCATCGCCAGCGACACCACCGTCAACGGGCCCGGGCAGATGTACGTTTCATCCGCCGGGAAGATCAAGGGCACGACGACCGTGAACGACGGCGGATTCCTCACCCTCGAATGGGAATCCATCCATTCCAGCGCCATCATCCACGGCGGAAAGCTGACCGTGCTGGGCGGCCCGGCGGAGGGGGATATGGCGTTTCTTCAGAACTTCACCGTCGATTCCGGCGGGTCGATGACCGTCAGCGGGAGCGCGCTCGTCTCCTCGGGCACGATCGCCGACGGCTGGGCCAAAGTCACCTCAAACGGCATACTTGAAAAAGTCACGCTGAACGCCGCGACCGTCGAGATCAAAAACGGCGCGCTGCTGTCCAATGCGGACATGAAAACCGGCACGGTCGTGGACATTGCATCCGGCGGCGTCATCCGGAAGCTCGCCGTCAGCAAGGGCGCGGTCCTGACCGGCGTCCTGCGCGACGTCTCCGAGCTTCATTTCGACGGCGGCACGCTCGACCTCAACATTTCGGGCATCGCCCCGGGCGGCGAGTTCCTCATCGGCGACACAGCATACTCCGCCTACATCTCGGGCAGCTCGTACGAATGCACGCTCACGGTGAACGCCTCCGGCCAGACGAACGGCACATACAGCCTCATCGAGGGCGCGACGTCGAGCTTCGACAAGACCGTCACCGTGAAGGATTTCCTCGGCAGCACGCTCGGCACGCTCACCGTCGGCGGCTCCCTGACCTACGGCATGTCCAAATACACGCTCGGCATCGACTCCACCGGGCTCTTCGTCACCGTCGGCCTGGGCAACGTCATCACGGGCGACGTGACCGGCGAGACGAAGGACGTCCCCGACGGCTGGACCGCGCTCGGCGTTAACGTCAACGTGGACGGCATCCTCAATGTCCTCAACGGCGGCGTCGCGAGCGACACTACGATCAACTACCACGGCAACGTCAACGTCTCCAACGGCGGCGTCGCGAGCAACACCACCGTCAACTCCGGCGGCGATCTGTACCTATACGAGGGAGGCTCCGCGAGCGGCGTCACCATCAATGACGGCGGCTGGTTGCAGTTTTTGGGAGAGATAACGAACGCGAGCGTGGAAGACGTCAAGGTCTCCTCCGGCGGCAAACTCTTTACCATCGCCGGCACCTCGGTCAAGGACATCGACGCGGAAGCGGGCGCAAACCTGGCGCTCACCGTGGCGAAGAAGACGTATGCCGCGGGCAAGTACGCGGGAACTCCCTTTGAGATCAAGGAAGTCGTCAACGACTTCACGCCCTTCGGTGGGCTGGGCATCAATAACGGCGGCATCGCCATCAACACCAAAGTCAACAAGGACATCTATGTCTATGTCGACGAAGGCGGTCTGGCCAGCATGACCACACTCTACACGGACGCTCGCATGTATGTCGGCTCCGGCGGCAGCGCCCACATCGCGTATGTTTCCGGCGGCAGTCTCACCATTAGGGACAAAGGCTCCGCCGGGCTCGTCAACGTCGGCGACCTCGGCCAAGTCTACGTCTCCTCCGGCGGCGTCGCCAGCAACGTCGTCGTTTATCAGTACGGCGCGGTCACCGTTTCCAAGGGCGGCGTCGCCGGCAACGTCACCGTCAACAAGGACGGCACGGCCATTGTCTCCGGCACGGTCTCCGGCGCGTACATCTCCGACGGCGGCCAGCTCAACATCGAAGGCACAATCACCGGACAGATGACGTTCGAAACCGGCGCGTTCGTGAACGCCGAACCCGGCGCGATCCTCGACTTCGACCTCACGCAGACCGCGCCGGGCGCGGCCGCGCTCGTGAACAACCTCTCGTTCGCGATGGCCACGGATTTCTCCTACACGCTCACGGTCGACGGGACCGAGGTGAACGGCGACTACAAGCTGGCCGAGAATGCGATCGGCTTCGACAAGACCATCACGGTCGTGAACACCTCCGGCACGACGCTCGGCACGCTCACCGTCGCGGACGGCAAGACGACCATCGACGGCAGGGACTACACCCTCACGCTGTCGACCGGCGGCCTCCTCGGCCTCACGCTCGCGGGCGGCAAGACGGTCGACCTGACCGGCGACCTGTACACGACTTACAACCTCGAAACCGGCATGTACGGCAGAAGCGTGAACATCCAGGCCGGCGGCGACCTCCATATCAAGAACGGCGCCTCCGCCGACCAGCTCACAGTCAATTCCGGCGGCGATCTCCGCATCTCCGCCGGCGCTTCTGCGGACGACGTCACCGCCAATTTCGGCGCCGATGCCTACATCTATGCCGGCGCCACGGTCACGAAGCTCAAGGAAAACGGCGGATCCGTGATTGTGTACGACGGCGCGACCGTGGAGTTCGTGCCGACTTCGTTCACCGGATATTTTTACAACACGATTGACCAGTGGGCCACGATCCACTCCGGGACCACCGGGACCAAACTCA
>Ga0265301_10005344_pt1 | contig 12639 bp, 10 predicted proteins | sample AusTroGonzalo_MG_2_FD_193488 | JGI IMG/M metagenome (GOLD analysis project Ga0265301, IMG submission 193488) | Bovine rumen microbial communities from tropical cattle in Woodstock, Queensland, Australia - Gonzalo_04 | ecosystem: Host-associated > Mammals > Digestive system > Stomach > Rumen ...
CAATGCCGCTTCCTGGACCCAGCAAGAGTGGGGTGAAGCGGCTGAAAAACTGCGTGCGCTGCAGGCCGAATGGAAGACCGTCGGAGCGGTGTCCCGTAAGGTGTCTGATGATCTGTGGAAACAGTTCACCGAGACTTGCGATGCGTTCTTCAACGCCCGTCGAGAAGCCATTGAGAAAGCTAAGAACCAACGTCAAAGCCAACGTCAGGCACCTCGTCGCGAACCGGCAACCGGCACCAACCTATACCGCTTACGCGACACGCTGATCCAAGAAATAAAAGTGGCAGAGAACAATATCCTCTTCTTCTCCGGCAAATCCAAAACCGCCAATAAGATCGTGGAGGATATGCAGCGCAAAATCGACAAACTAAAAGCCCAATTGGCTGAGGTCAAAGAACGCATCAAAGCGGAAGATGAAGAATGAACGTACTGATTGATTATAAGGGCGTTGAGATTCATCAAGCCGACCAAATCGTGCTCCACGACATCACGGTCAAAGTCGAAAGCGGCGAGATGATTTATATGCTGGGTAAGGTAGGAAGCGGCAAGTCCAGTTTCATGAAAACGCTCTATGGTGCCCTGCCTGTCGCAGCCGCTGAAGAGGCGAACGTATTAGGCTTTGACCTGACGCACATTCGTCGTTCACAGTTACCCTACCTTCGTCGGCGGATGGGTATTATCTTTCAGGATTACAAGCTCTTAACCGACCGCTCGGTGGAAGAGAACCTGCTCTTTGTGCTCCGTGCTACCGGTTGGAAAGATAAGCAACTGATGGCGGCACATGTGAAGGAAGTGCTGACCCAAGTAGGTATGGAAACGAAGGCTTATAAGAAGCCCTACGAACTGTCAGGAGGTGAGCAACAACGTGTGGTGATTGCTCGCGCGCTGCTCAATTCGCCCGAACTGATTCTGGCCGATGAACCTACCGGTAACCTCGATGCCGAGACCGGCAAGGAGATCATGGACCTGCTCTATGCCATCAGTCAAGCAGGTATAACTGTGTTGATGTCCACTCATAACCTTCAATGGCCGGAACAATACCCCGGCAAAAAATGGTATTTTGAGAATGGCGAAATCCATCAATGACATACAAGACGAGATCATCGAGGAGTTTGAAGCCTTTGATGAATGGTTTGACCGGTATGAGTTGTTGTCCGATTATGGCAAAGCACTCCAACCGATGCCGGAAGAGGATAGGATAGACCGAAACCTGATTGACGGCTGTCAGTCGAAAGTATGGTTCACTTGTCGCGTAGAGGAAGGTAAGTTGCATTTTGTCGGTTATTCGGATGCCTTGTTGGTGAGAGGTATTGTCGCCCTGCTCATCACGGTGCTGAACGATCACACGCCCGACGAGATCTTGCAAGCAGACCTCTATTTCATTGACCGCATAGGCTTGCGGGAACACTTAAGTCCCACACGTTCAAACGGTTTAGTGGCGATGCTCAAACAAATGAAACTGTACGCACTTGCGTATAAAAGCCGGTAATGTTTAATGGCGAAGGTTTGAGGAAAGAAACTCAAAAAGCTTCTGAGCAATCCGCTCATCGGACTGCTCGTCGCAGTGATCTACGTTAATCGTATAATGCGCTTGTGAATAGAAGGGTTCGCGCGCTTCGAGTTGAGGAGTTATGAAAGAAAGTAACTCCTTTTCTGTGCGACCCTGTAAGATAGGCCGCTCGCTTAAATCCGTCAAACTCAGCCGTTTAGCCAAATGCTCAGGTTTCCATTTCAGGTAAATACTGGTGCCTAATTCGCGTAAGCACTCCATGTTATCTTCCCAACACGGATAACCGCCACCGGTGGCATAAATAATCTTTTCAAAAGGAATTTGGTCCGCCAGGTCTTCCACTACGTATTTCTCTTTCTTCCGAAAATCTTCAATACCGAACTCCCTAATATACTCCGCCGGCGTGTAACCATGTATTTGATGAAAAGCATCGTCTAAATCGACAAAATGCCAGCCGAGTTTATCCGCCAGCAAGCGTCCGACAGTGGTCTTGCCGGCACCCATATAACCTACTAAATAAATCGGAAGTTCCATCAGTATTCCCAGTTATCGTTGTCCTTCCAGATAAGTTTACCGGTTGTAGGATCAATCGTGGCTAAAGGAAAAATAGTTTGGAGGGGCGGTTCGATGGAGCGGAGTAGTTTCCCTTCCTTATTATACACCCGCGCGCAGGAAGAACACTGCGGTGCGCAGGCTGTCATAACAACCCAAATAGAGTCGCTTGCATACACCTCCAGCGTGGTACTGTCCGTCAAAGCAATCTTCTCGTACGGGCCTTCCTGTACCAGCACTTTCGGCTCACCGCCTAACGGAATAAGATCAGTCAGCAGCGAGAGAACTATGGATAAGAGCAACGGCATACGCAGCTATTCCTTCTTCGCGCCCCACAAACCCTAAATGCTCCGTGGTGGTCGCTTTGATATTAATCTGTGAGGGTTGCACCGCCATCACTTCCGCCAAGCATGCTTGCATAGCAGGAATAAATGGATTGAGCTTAGGCGCTTGCGCGCAGATAGTCAGGTCACAGTTCCCCAACTCATACCCCGCTTCGCGGAGCATTGCCATCACGCGGCGCAAGAGAATCTTTGAATCGATGCCTTCGAACTCATTGCCTTTGGTATCCGGAAAATGATAGCCTATATCCCGCATCGCGGCGGCACCTAACAAGGCATCGCACAATGCATGGATAGCAACATCGGCATCCGAGTGACCCAACAGACCCTTATCCGACGGCACCTCAATTCCCCCTAACCACAACTTGCGGTCAGGGGAGAATTGATGTACATCATATCCAAAGCCAATTCGCATGAAATCTTTTGTCTTTCGACTTTTGACTTTCGACTACTTACGTTTGTTATTCACGAGGTCTTTGATGCCGTAGAGGTCAAAGCCAAGCGTGAAACGCATCGTGTTATTGAGCGGGTTAGTGGCTGCTACACCCACACAATAAGAAATATCCAAGGTCACAATCGAGAGGTGGAAACCGGCACCGAAGGTGAAGTAATTACGGTTACCTTTGTAGAAGTTTTCGTAACTGTAACCCACGCGAGCGAAGAACTGGTGGTTGTAGGAGTACTCAATACCTGCACCCCAGCGAACCTCTTGGAACTCCTCTTTCGCACCGCCCGGCGCGTCAGCGAACGATCTGAACCATCCTACAGCAGGGTTCATGGCCGAATAAGCATCTTGGCTCATTTGCCAGGTATTCAGGTTAGTCGGGTCGATAGGTTCTGGATTCTCACCATCTGTCCAAAGCTCAGGATACATGGCCGTTGCCTTGGTGGTGAAACGAGACTTGCGACTCGGAACCATCATCTTATTGGCTTCTACATTGAAAGTCAGGAAGTTATACTTATTGATCGGCAATTCGTAACTTACACCGATGTTCATGCTCGTAGGAATGAAATTGCTGGTGATAGAGTCATAAGTCATCTTACCACCTAAGTTCTTGAGCGAGAAACCAAGATTGAAGTGACTGGTACCCATAGGCAACTCAATCGGTTGACGGTAATAGAGGGCAATGTCTGCTGCAGCCGTCACTGCCGGGTGCATTTCCGAACCGCCACCAATAGAACTGTTATAACCGTTGTTCAAATCTGAATACAACACACGGATAGCCACCGACATCGACACGTACTCATGCAACTTACGGAAATAACTGAGGTCCAGCGCCCATTCGTTCGGACGAACGTTCTGAAGCACATTACCGCTTCCGTCCGTCAAGGCAACATCACCCATCGAGAAATACGTAAAGCTGGCACCAATACCGCCGCCCAGGTCACCGAAGTTATAGAAACCCGCCAGGTACGCCAAGTCGATATCACCTACCAAACTACGCAACCAAGGGGTGTAGTTAGCTGTGATACCACCCTTACTGTACATATACGCATACTTAGCAGGGTTCCAGTACTGCGCGTTAAAATCCGCTTCAGTAGCCACACCTTGGTCTCCTAAACCTGCTGAACGAGCATCAGGGGCGATAGACAAAGAAGGCATCGACGTGATAAGCGGGTTCATTTCATCTTGAACGGGTGTAGTAGTCGATTGTGCTCGCAAAGCGGTGGCAAACAAAACAACTACGAGAGAAAAAATTACTTTTTTGTTCATTGTGTTATTGATAAATTATAATTTTGTTACGTTACTTACGATTCATTCAGCGATTTGCTTCATAGGCATTCTTTAAACTTTCGACTTTCGACTTTATTTAGTTACAATAATTTTTCCGGAAGATGTACTGTACTTACTGGAGGCAGACTTGATTCGTACGCTGTAGACATAGATGCCCGGCTCCAAACCTAACGACGGCAAGGAGATAGACACTTGGTCAGGGTTATTCTGCGTACGGCTCCAAACTAACTGACCGTTGATGTTATACAGATAAATATCCGTTTGCAATAACTCGTCCGGTTGATTATAATCCACAATCAGATTGATTGTACCAGCCGCTTGTACAGGGTTGGGGTAGGTAGTTACCGACGAAATAGAAGGATCCAAACCTGTTTGAACGATGAAGTTCAGGGTCTTGGTGGTACTGTTATTCAACATATCCCATGCACGGAAGAGCAGACTATGCGAACCGTCAGCCAGTTTTTCCATCAGGTAGCTGACTTGTCCGGCCTGATAACTGTTATTCTGCGCCGTGAAGTAATTATTGAGCGAATAAGTTTTATTCGGATCATCATCAATGATGAGCATCAAGTCATGACCTATACCTGCGCCTGCGGTATTAATACCATGCTCGTCCGATAAGTTGGCAAAGAACCGTGGCGTCTCATAGGTTTTATCACCATCTTTGAACGAAGGGGAGTTGAGGTAAATAGTCATTTCCGGACCAATTGTATCTTCTACGAAGATAGAACCGGTTCCGCCAATCACGAAATCCTCAAAATGTCCTACCGCTTCAGCAACATAACCTGTCGAGTCAGCCATACGTGCATAGTACACAATGCGACCGTTTCCGAAGTTATAACGAATGTCTTTCGGCACCATGAAGGTATAATTGAACTGACCGTCCTTCACAGGTGCTGAACCGGTGAAGATGGTGTTTGGATAATCTTTGTATGTAAGCGTTTTAGCTGAAGAAGGATCAGCATCGTTGTCACGCGTGGTAATGAGTTGCATCTTATCGTAGATGGTAATATCTACCTGACCGTTGAAATCTGCCACTAACTGCTTGTCCTCATCTACCACTTGTCCCTCTACATGTTGTACATCCAGCGCGTTGAGCGTGTCCATTTGTGTAGTAGTCTCCACTTGATAATCAGTAGGGTAATTGAGACGAATGGCAGGGTCGCCTAACAGAACGTAGGACATCTTATTGGCGTCAGAAGTCAAGCGGTTCTTGCCTGCTGCAATAGCTTCACCGATCGTCATCTCATATCGGCAAGGGTTCTTATGACCGAAGAGCGTGTCGCACACGGCACGGTTAAGCGTCGTATTACCTGTCGCATACACCGTTCGCGTGGCAGTGAAGATACCTACTGAACCTCCATTAGGATTCAAGATAGACGCTTCTGCGGCGCTTGGTTTACCGGCATCGCATTGACCGAAATTACAGGTTACGAACAACCAGAAGGCCAAATTGCGGTTATTCATCTTCTCTATATCACGTAGCGATAGAATAGACTCATTGGTAATACCAACTGCACTGGCGTGACCGGAGAAATCGAAGAACAGCACACCGTTCTTCAGCAAGTTGTCCAGTTTGTTCTTAGCCAAGGGATAACTCTCGCCACTGGCATTAACCTCTTGCGGATAAGCGTCCAAAAAGATCTTATGTACCACAAAGTTAGGGTTCTTCGTCCGCGTCAACTCAGCACTCTTCTCAGAAGTTTCCGTATGGGTGCCGTTGTCACCATCATCGGCCAGAAAAATCAATTGGTTCTTCCATTTGCCCAAGTGTGTACTGTCATTTCGGATATAATCAGTCAGTTTGGCTACCACTTGTTGCGCTTCCGTGGTGGTACTTACCGGCAAACGGCCTACACCGATATCCATCGTACCTTGTGTATCCGACTCGCCTTCCTTATCTTCCAAGAAAGCAAAATAATCATCCGTGGTGTAGGCATTGACCTCATTCGTGGAGTTCTTAGCCTGATAAGTTAACAGAATACGTGCACCGGAGTTAGGCAGCAACTTACGGTTATCGAAGGTTCCGTGACCCATCAATAACAACCATCTTGGTTTGACATTCGCACCACCGGCGCGGTCATAAAGCATTTTCATTAACCAACGATAAGCGGTCGCGTCAGGAGTACCCGAAGAAAACTCATTGAACACCTGCTCTTCGGTTACAATCGCATACGTGATGGATTGTTTTTCCTCATGCGCTTTGGCTAATTCCTCTGCGTACGCCTCATATCCTGCTTGACAGATGATGACATAATCGATGTTCTTCAGGTCATGCAGGTTCTGGTTCTTAACGGTGCCCACTACACTGGCAGTAACCCATTTGGAGCCGTTGGTATTCACCGCTACATACTCATGAACGGCATTCTCTTGCGAACCGGACCAACGCAACTCATCGTCCAAGAAAGTGGTAGGAATACGTTGTATAGCCGCTTTGTCGGTTACGTCCCAAATTTGTGTTTCTGCACTCGCGCCCGTTAAGTGGAATTGTATCGGTGTACTGGTTTTGTAATTAACAGTTGAACGAACTTGCATCCAATCTCCGCTCATCGCCAACGAACAAGGTGTAACCAGTTCAATATAATTGAGCCAACCCAACGCACCGGCCGTACTGTTTTGCAAGGTCAGTTGTACGCGTTGTTGGTTCGCTGCAGTCGCTGTACTATTGATGCGAATGGTACCCGGTATACCCATGGTGTAGTGATCCGGAATCTTCTTCAGCGAAACACTGGCACTGCTGGTCCCGTTGTAAGTGGCCATGAAAATCGAACCGTCATCGTTGGATGCGTAAGCAGCAACGTCTGCCAATACGGTACTCTGACCTCCCTCCACTGCATTCGGCGTGGTGAACGTAAAGGAACGAGTTTTATTGGAAGTGAACTGTTCTCCGTAGAAATCACGTCCGCCGCCAGAAATACCGCTGCGGTCAATCAAATTCACGGAATCCAACTCATGTACTTGCAGGTTCGTATACGTGTATAAATCAGTTGGTGTACCGGCAACCTCTTCTGCCAACGGTAATGGCATTAATTCGCCCACGTTGTCGGTCAGGAAATAATAGCCATAATCCGAGTACGTGTTACGCGTATGCACAAAACGAGCCTCGCTATCGGAATATTTCCAACTGATATTGGCTTGCACCCAAAATAGCACATAATCATCTCCCACAAACACAGGCACTTGCGGCAGGTCATCAATCTTTGGCTGCAAGAAACTCTGTTCCAGCATGGCTCCACCGTAACCGAACACACGCAACTCTTGCGGGTTCAAACCTGCTTGTTGCAACTGACTGAAACTCATCCGACAAACACCGGTGGATGCTACGCGAATCTTAACCCATTTACCCGAACTCAACACCGACGTGTCGGTATAAGAATGAATACCTGCCATCATCGGCATCGTCAGCAGGGCAAACCATACTATGTACAACAATCGTTTCATTTAATCTTGCAATATAATTTTTCTTCGCCGTTTATTTCGGCACGTATGATATCTTCTTTCTGCACGCGCTTCGGTGCATAGCGTTTTTGAATATAAATCAAATCTCCTTGTCGAATCGTCATTACCCTGCTTGCCTCTACAATCGCCTCTGCGGGAGACATTAACCATTCGTTCATTCGTTCATTCGTTAATTCGTCCACTCGTTCAATCCATTCCCCAATTGCCAACGAATAATCGAATGCCAACGCCTCTGTCCACGGCCTTCCGTTAGCTTGCGCCTCACGCAACTTGTCCGTCGCTACAAAGTCCGCTCCCGGGGCCACCGCATCGTAATAACGGTCCGCAAACTTCTGAGCAATCTCCTTTCCCAATCGGCTTACTCGTAGGATCAAGCACTCCGTCACGCCCAACTCATTCGTCCATTCCGGCATAAATAACGGCTTACGACCATTCAGCAAACAACTATCCCCCTTGAGCACCATTTGTGCCTCTCCGTCGCTATATACAAAGCCGATAATTTTCATTCAACCAACAAAAAGCGCGCAAAGTTACAAAAAATATTTGACATACGCAAGTGTTTTACGAAAAAGTATACTTTTTCTTAAAAATATATCGTAAATCGTCAATCGTCCAATCGTCAATTGCAATTATTTAGCGCGAATAAATAATTGAACCGGTGTTCCCGTAAAATCCCACCATTCACGCAACTTATTCTCCAAGAATCGACGATAAGGCTCTTTCACGTACTGCGGCAGGTTGGCAAAGAACACAAACGTAGGAATCTGCGTGTTGGGTAACTGCGTACAATATTTAATCTTAATGTATTTGCCTTTCCAAGCGGGTGGGGGATAGTTCTCAATCAGCGGTAAGAACTTCTCATTCAATTGTGCGGTAGGCACTTTCTTGTTCTTGTTCTCGTACACGTGCAAAGCCGTCTCAACCACCTTAAAAATACGTTGTTTCGTCACCGCACTGGTAAAAATAATCGGAAAATCCGTAAATGGCGCGATGCGCTCGCGAATGGCGTTCTCGTACGCCTTAATATCCTGATTGGTCTTGCTCTCCACCAAATCCCACTTATTGATACAAACAACTAGCCCCTTTTTGTTCTTTTGTATCAACGAGTAGATATTCAAATCCTGCGCCTCGATGCCCCGCGTAGCGTCAATCATTAGAATACAAACGTCGCTATTTTCAATCGCACGAATCGACCGTACAACCGAGTAATACTCTTGGTCTTCCGTCACTTTCGCTTTCTTACGTATACCGGCTGTGTCCACTAAATAAAAATCTTTGCCGAACTTATTATACCGCGTATAAATACTATCTCGCGTAGTGCCTGGAATATCGGTCACAATCGTTCGCTCCTCACCGATAAACGCATTCAAGATACTTGACTTGCCTGCATTCGGACGGCCTACAATCGCAAAACGTGGTAATTCTTCCAACTCCTCATCGCTGTTATCCTCCTTGCGGAAACGGCTCACAACTTCGTCTAACAAATCGCCTGTGCCTAAACCGTTCTCTGCACTCACAATAAACGGTTCGCCAAGGCCCAACTTATAAAACTCCGCTGCACCGTACTGGTTCTCAAACGTGTCCACTTTATTGACAGCCAGAATTGTCGGTTTCTTGGCTTGCCGCAGTAAATGTGCCACCTCCGTATCGAATTCCGTCACGCCTTGGTTCACATCCACTACCAGCAACACTACATCCGCTTCGCGAATCGCCAAATCGACCTGTCGGTTGATCTCGCTCTCAAACGTGTCATCCGAGTTAACCACCCATCCGCCGGTGTCAATCACGCTGAACTCACGCCCGCACCATTCGGCTTTGCCGTACTGACGGTCACGCGTCGTACCTGCCGTATTCATCACTATCGCCCGACGGGTGCCCGTCAAACGGTTAAAAAGGGTCGATTTCCCAACATTAGGACGCCCCACTATAGCCACAATATTTGCCATAGTTTATAAATTTTTAATTCTAAATTTTTAATTCTTATTTGCATCCTCCGCACTCTTTGTCGCAACTCTCGCAACTATCTTGTCCGCAGTGTCCTCCACAACCTCCACAACCGTGACGCGGATGACGAATGGCTTTCAGTTCGCCTTCGGTCACATCGCGAATCTCAAGGATCTTACCCTTAAAATGCAAATCCTCTCCGGCATACGGATGATTGAGATCAATGGTCACCTTATCGTCTGTAATCTCGCAAACCTGTGCTTTGACAATCTGTCCGTCGGTCGTGTTCATCGGCACAATGGCACCTACATACACACGCTCCGCGTCAAACTCACCGTCTCCGTTGAAGAACATTTTCTTCGGCAACTCCATCAGCCCTTCCGGCAAATACTCACCGTAAGCATCTGCGGCTTTGAGCACAAAATCGAACGTTTCGCCCGCTTCCTTTCCTTTCATTGCCGCCTCGAAAGCCGGCAACATCATTCCTTCGCCGTGACACCATACTAACGGAGTCTCCTCCGTCGCTTTTTCCATTAACTCTTCCTGACCATCTTCACCGTTGATATACAACTCATACGTGGCCTTAACTACTTTCAAATTTTCTATTTTCATACTACCACCAATTGATACGAGAGTTGGTGCTCTCATTACTATTCTTATCGTATTTCAAATCACTCAATATAGATGCGTTGACACCAATATGGAAAGTGTAACTCTTATAAATTCCAATCGGGTTGATGCTGGCACTCATGTTCCAGCAATGCAGGTCTCGACTAATATTGAAGACACAACTGGTCACACGCATGTAATTGAAATCATAACTCATCGACGCACTCACTTTCCATCCCTTACCCAAACCTATATTGCCACTCAGACTCAAGTTATTGGTAAAGCCCATCTTTGGATAAATAAACTCTTTTTCTGCTCCTTTATACATCTCGGTCTTGTACACATATCCGCCTACAGGCGCATACGCCAACGAATAATTCAGCGAAACGCTCCACGGAAACTCTGTCTTCACATATCCATCATCTACTTTGGCCTCTTTGCCCTTCTTACCGATGTTCAGTTTAGCGTTTTTGTCTGTACCGTCTTCATTCTTTTCAATCGCACTCAAATCCGTCTCTGAACCGCTGCTTTCTCCGGCTGGCGGAGAAGAAGCAGCATCTTTCTTGCCTTGACGCTTTTCAATGGCTTCCTTCCATTTCTTAATGGTCTGATTGGAGATAGTATAACTGAAACTCCATCTCAAACCCGTCCACATAGGGAACTTGCCATAGTGCCAATATTGCTGGTTGGTACGCCGAGGATTACCCGATGCATCGCGTTGGTACATGTATGGATCCAACGAAGTGGACATATTCAGACTGTAATTGTTCAACTTCGGGAACTTCAATCGCAGATTGACACTAAAATTACTCCAATTCATCGAATCGGCCGCGAAGTTATATCCTCCATTAATACTCAGATTATCAATCAAACTAATCACTTTGTACGGATTCTTACCCGTTGTGTCGTCCTTATTAACCACCTTCACTTCCAGGTTGTTATCCACACCGAAACTCAAGGTCGCGGATGTTCCTCTGGACGCGTTGCCATAGATGCCGTTTGGGAACCGCGAATAAACCTGATGTTGATATACAGGATTACCTTCAGCATCCACTTTCTGCGTTTTACGACCCGTAATAGAGTCCGTGCCATCATAGATCGGTTGCTCATAACTGCCGTAATAACCCCAACCACTGGCACCAAAATCAGGATGATAACTCATACTTACGTGCGGTGTGATCACATGACGGAACTTCTCTACTTTGCTATGCGGAAATAACTTCTTAATCGGCGTGTAGAATCCGTATAACTTAGTGCTCAAACTAATACCGGTATTAAAATCAAACACATTGTAAAAGCCGGTAGTCGTATCCATGTGTAGTTGTTGCTGTTGCTCGTCCCAACTGCGATCAATGCGCTGGAAATACATCCTATCAGTCATCGTAATACTCGGCGTCACACTCAGGTACTTAAACAACATAAAACTGGCGTTAATAGGCAAATTATGACGAATGCCGGTCTGCCAATCACGGAAGAAATTCGTCTTTAGAAAATCTTTCTCTTTGACGTTGCTGATAGCAATACGACCGTTCATCGTATAACTCATCTTAATCTTTTCGTACCATTTATCCTTGCCCGTCCGTACTTTACCCTTGTTCTTCAAAGCTGTCTCTCTTGCCATCTTAAACGGATAAATACTACTCATACTTACCGCTAACTCAGGCGCCGTGAGCGAGATGGTAGAGTCCTTCGTGCGCTGCGTTAAGTTGGCACTCATGCTCAAACTAAATGGACTGTCTGGGAACCGCTGCGTATAACTGATACTACTGCTCTTCGTGTTCTCTGCCAGCAAGTTGGCGTTGTAATAACTGTTAATATTACTGCGGTTATAACCACTCGTCGCAAAATTGACACTCGCCGAGAATGTATTATAAGGATTGAACTTCGAATCCTGACTGTGAGTCCAGTTGATGCTGAAGTTCTTGCTTACCGCATAATCCGGCAAGCCTTTCTCACTCGTCACGTCATTGCGGTAGCTGATACTTAAATTACCTGAGAAATGGTACCTCCATATATATTTTGTCTTGGCACGGATAGCCCATGTACCACGACTGTAAATATCACCCGTCACTTCCAAATCCAAATAATCGCAAATGGCGAAATAGTAACCTAAGTTATTCAAATACAAACCACGTGTGTAGTCATCACCGAAGTTCGGCATAATCAGACCACTGGAATATTGGTTCGTAAATGGGAAGAAACCAAACGGTATAGCTAACGGTAAAGGCACATCGCCTACCACCAAATACGCAGGTCCTGTAGCAATATACTCTCCCGGTTTAACTTTCGCTTTGGTCATCTTCATGTAGAAATGCGGATGGTCATGGTCATCGCAAGTTGTATATTGACCGCCTGCCATCATCATTACATCCCCTTCCGCTTTCTTCGTTCGGTCCGCCAACACATATCCTTCGCCTTGTTGCGTCACCACACGACGAATATAACCTTTTTGCGTTTTGATATTATAAGTACTCTCATTCGTCTCATAA
>Ga0265301_10005356_pt1 | contig 12627 bp, 10 predicted proteins | sample AusTroGonzalo_MG_2_FD_193488 | JGI IMG/M metagenome (GOLD analysis project Ga0265301, IMG submission 193488) | Bovine rumen microbial communities from tropical cattle in Woodstock, Queensland, Australia - Gonzalo_04 | ecosystem: Host-associated > Mammals > Digestive system > Stomach > Rumen ...
GTAGCCCGGAAGAAGCCGTGCTCGTCTTGAAGAAGATCAAGCAGACGCTCGAATACACCCGCGTTTCTAACGCCAACATGGAAAACGGCAACATGCGCTGCGACGGTAACATTTCCCTCCGTGCCAGCGAAGATGCTCCGTTCGGTATCCGCGCCGAAATCAAGAACTTGAACAGCTTCACGAACCTCGAAAAGGCTCTCTACTGCGAAATGAACTTGCAGGCCTCGACCCTCGATGCCGGTAAGGAAGTGGAACAGTGCACCAAGCGTTACGATCCCAACGCCGACAAGACCATCGTGATTCGCTCCAAGGAAGACGCCCACGACTATAAGTACTTCCCGGAACCGGACATGGTTCGCCTCGTGACTGATCCGGCCTTCGTCGAAGAAATCCGCCGCACGCTTCCGGAACTGCCGGATGCCCGCCGCAAGCGCTTCATGGACGACTTCGGTGTTTCCGAATATGACGCCCAGGTGCTGACCGAAGACCGCGACGTGAGCGAATGGTACGACACCGCCGCCAAGAACTGCAAGAACGGCAAGGTGCTCGCCAACTGGGTGATTACCGAACTTCTCGCTAAGATGAAGGACCTTGAAGGCGGCCTCGCTGCTCTCAAGATCAAGCCCGAAGATCTCTGCAAGCTCGTGAACCTCATCGCCGACAACACTATCAACGGTAAGATTGCAAAGACAGTCTTCGCTGAAATGTTTGAAACCGGCAAGGATCCCGAAGCCATCGTGAAGGAAAAGGGCCTCGTGCAGGTGACCGACACCGGTGCTATCGAAGAAGTGGTCCGTGCCGTCTGCGCCGAAAACGCTGCCCAGTTCGCCGAATTCAAGGCCGGTAAGGTTGCTCTGAAGGGCTTCTTGGTCGGTATGACCATGCGCAAGTCCGGTGGCAAGGCTAACCCGGGTCTCGTGAACCAGATTCTCGACAAGCTCGCGAAGGAATAATGACTAAGCTCGTTCTTGTTGTGGTTATAGCGCTCCTGTTTTCAGGGGCGTCTTTTGCCGCAGACAAGCTCGACAAGTATGACAGCGCCTACGTCAGTACGCTGAACATGACGGATGCGGAGATTGCGGAAACCTACGGTATCGACTCCACCAAGTTGAACCAAGGCCCCACGCTCCAGGAATTGAACGAAGAAAATCCGAGCTACGTTAAACGCGAATACAACCATAGGCAGCAAGTCATTGTCGGAAGCGTCGTCATGCTTTGCGTTGCCGTTGCCATGGTGCTCATGAACAATTATAACCCGAAACGATAATTATACGGATTGTATATTATTTGACTGCAAACTTGCAGGCTTTGGTTGAAATAATGAAATTTCGTAAAAAAAGACTATTTTTGTATAGTCTTTTTCTTGACTTCAGGAACTGATAAACCTATATTAATTGGTATGAAGTCGGTTCTTGAATATAAAGATTATCACCTCTATATGCAGGATTACTACGATGAGCGCAAGCGTCTCGGTGCGTTCTCGTGGCGAGAATTCTGCAAAAGTGCCGGATTTACTTCACCTAATTTTTTAAAGCTTGTATGCATGGGCCAAAGCAGGCTCAGCCGTCCCAAAATTGCGAATGTGGCTCATGCCATGGGACTTGTCGGTTTTGAAGAAGATTATTTTCGTGAGCTCGTGACATTCTGCAATGCTGAAAACGATTCCGTTAAAAAGGCTGCCTTGCTCGAAATGGAAAAAATCGCGTTGGAACACAAGGTGCGTGTTGTCGATAGCGATGCTTTCCAGTATTATGAATCCTGGAAATATCCTGTAATCAGGGAGCTTGCTCCGATGATGTCAGGGGCAAAACCGCGTGACATCGCCGATGCTTGTAAGGAACATGTATCTGCCGAAGAGGTTCGTGATGTTTTGGATTTCTTGGTCAAGGCGGGGTTCTTGAAAAGAGAGGCTGAAAAGGTCTATTCGCAGACGGAACAGACCGTGATTGGTTCGAAAGAGGCTTTGCCTATCGCAATCCGCGCCATGCATAAAGAAATGGCTGGCATGGCGGCGCGTGCTGTTGACCGTTATTCTGCAAGCGAACGTCATTTTACGGGTGTTACTTTCAGCGTGAACGAAGAGGCTTACAAGAGAATAACCCAAGAACTTGATGACTGCTGCAGAAAGGTTCTTTCCATCGCAAACGAGTACAAAGATCAAGATCAAGTTTTCAGAATCAATTTCCAGCTTTTCCCGGTGACTGATAAAATCAAGGAGCCGCACCATGCTTAAGAAAATTGCTTTAGCCATAAGTCCCGTCGTTGCGGTAATTTGGACTGCCTGCTCCAGCAACGATGTTGCGGGTGGGACCATCGACCCGAATTCAATTGCTGAAATCAGCAGTTCTTCGATCGAAAATACTGATGTTGTTTTAAGCAGTTCTTCGATCGAAAATATTGATGTTGTTTTAACTAGTTCTTCGCAGAATGCTGGGACGCTTAGTTCATCGAGTGCACGCGAAGACAATAACATTTCGTTTATTTCCAGTTCATCAATACAAAATTCTGATCCTAATCTTTTGCCGGAGAGTTCTTCATCTGAGATTGAAGATCGTTCACGTCAGTTGGTAACAGACGTTAACATTCGATGCGTGCTATTAGTAGAATCTTCTGGGGATGATGTCGATTACCCGCTGCCGGAAGCTTATAGGTATGTCGGTACCGAGCGTACAGGCTTTACTATTAAGTGGCTAGAACTTACTGCTGGTGTGGCTGCAAAAAATTTCGAAGTTGGCGTGTCTGGTGATACGGTCTACGTAAAAGCAACTTTCGATTACACGAATGCACAGAGGCACAGGTGTCTCTCCCAAATTGACTTTGCTGTGGACAATGATTCCGCTTACACTTATGCAACGCTGCTCAATATCCAAAATGACATTGATTCTCGGTCCTCGGGAGTGATGCGAATTTTCGATATGGATGTGATTCCTGAGTAGCCTCTCAAGCAGACCTTGCAAAACAGCCTTCTTGGAAGGCTGTTTTCAATGTCTTGGGTTGATTAATAAGATTTTTTTTATATTTGTAGCCATGAACTACACAGACGAAGCAAAACAGAATTTCAAGGCCCTCTCCAATAACCCTTATCCGGGACGTGGCATCGTCCTCGGCGAAAGCGCCGACGGCAAGTCCTACGTGCAGGTCTACTGGATCATGGGCCGCAGCGTCAACAGCCGTAACCGCGTTTTCGAAATCGAAGCCAAGACCGGCTTCATGAAGACGAAGGCTTTCGACGAATCCAAGCTCACTGACCCGCACCTGATTATCTACTACCCGGCACGCCACACTGCCGACGTCCAGATTATCACGAACGGCGACCAGACGGACACCATTTACGACGCCATCAAGCTTGGCGGCACCTTCGAAAGCGCCCTCCGCACGCGCCAGTACGAAGACGATGCTCCGAATTTCACGCCGCGCATTTCCGGCATTCACTACAAGAATGCTGAACCCGCCGTTTACAAGCTCTCCATTCTCAAGAGCCGTAACAACAGCGAAGAAGCTGGCTGCGAACGCATGACGTTTGAATACGAAAAGGCCCTCCCGGGTCTCGGCCACTTCATCAGCACCTACGAAACCGATGGTAGCCCGATTCCGTCTTTCAACGGTTTCCCGAAACTGATGCCGATTTTTGACAATGCCGAAGACACCCTCAAGAAGTACTGGAATGCCCTGAACAAGGACAATAAGGTTTCCTTGATGGTCAAGTGGATCGACAAGAAAACCTTCAAGGCCAAGACCTTGATCGTGAATAAGAACAAGTAATTGGCATCCTTCTAATTACCAAACTTTAAATTAGGCGGCTTCTTCGGGAAGCCGTCTTTTGTGTATTGGTTAACCGTCGCTCGTCTTTTTTTATATTTGGGTGGATGAAATTTAAGGGGAGTAGTTTTGTGGGGTTAGAGCTTTTATGAGAAGGATCTTTTTTGTTCTGCTGTTTTTACAGCTGGCCTTAATAGGCTGTACCAATTCCGAATCGGCCGCTTCTGATGATGATATTCCTGAAGAAATTTATCTCGTAGTTCCTGAACCAAGCGATAGCCTTTTGCAAGACAGTCTCATGAGGGACAGTCTGATTAAAGACAGCCTGCTCAAAGATAGCCTTGCCCGCATAGACAGCCTCGCTCGAATCGATAGCCTGTTTAAGGCTCGCGGGTTGCTATTGATTGAAGCGAAAAACTTGACTGTGGAATTGGGCACGAATTTGCCCGATGCTCGCGTGAATGAACGCCCGGCCATGAAGGTGAAATTCAATTACGATTTCTATTTGTCTAAACATGAAATCACTTGTGCCGGATTTAACGCCCTCATGAAACCTGCCGCGGGCCTTACGCTAGAATGCGACACCAAGACACTTCCGGCGGTAAATTTGACTTACTACGATGCGGTGCTTTTTGCCAATGAACGCAGCAAAAAAGAAGGCCTGGATACCGCCTATACTTATTTGGCAAAGTCCTTTGATTCTGAAAAGCATTGCACCAATCTAGAAGGTTTTGTGTACCATCCTGAGGTGGAATCGTACCATTTGCCGACCGAAGCGGAATGGATGCTTGCTGCAAAATCAAACTGGAATGCCAAAAAAGCGTGGACCGCCGACAATTCTGAATACAAGTTGCATCCGGTTTGTTCCATGGCCGACAAAGATGAACTTTGCGACATGATGGGCAATGCCCTGGAATGGGTGAACGACTGGTTTGGCAATTTCCGTGATACGGTTGTGATGAATTATGTGGGTTCGCCCGATGGGGGAGCGCTGGCACAGCGTGTCGTTAAAGGCGGGTGCTTCCGCAATCAGGCATCTTCCATTTCCATGCATTCCCGCGGCGATGTCTATTCCGTTACTTCTTCGTCGCGTGGCGATTATGTGGGCTTTCGCCTTGCATTCGGCAAGATTCCCGATGCCTTATGGATGGGGAACTCGGGCCGCGCGGCTTCGAGCAGAATTACTCCGCTGGCCAATTCGTCGTCGATTTACGCCCACACCAATACCTATAAGGCTAAACTTGCTTTCAGAAACGATGTCTCGGGGAACCTTGCGTACATCGATTATTCTAACGGGACATTGTCCGTTGTAGAAATCGCTGATTCGATTGACGTTTACCATCCCGATATTTCGCCTGATGGTAACCATGTCGCCTTTTCTACGATGTATGAGGGGCTAGAAGGCAAGTCTGCACTTTATGTGCGGGATTTGAACGAAGAAGGTTCCAACCTGGTTAAGCTTGATGTCGAAAGTGCCGCCATCCCGCGTTGGCGTGTGCTTGAAACAGGCGATACCGCAATTGTGTATGTGACCAATGCCGGGAATAATAAAGACGAGGCCGCCTTCCGTTCAACATCGACCTGGCAGGTGATTTTTGCAAACGGTCAATTCGGTACCCCGCAAAAATTGTTTGATGGTGCATTCCACGGGGGAATCAGTGCCGATGGCCATTTGGCGGTTTCTGGCGCACGCCTTTTGCGCGCTCGCGTTTCGGACCATGATACGGTGTGGTACAATGGCGAACAGGCCTGCAATGTGTCGCTTTCAAAAGATGGCACGAACCGCACCCTGTTCCTGGATTTTGGTAGCTCTACAGGGCGCAAGTTTGCTGGCGGTAGGTATTCCACGCACGAACGCCTTTTCGTGACTGATTCTTTAGGCAATCTGATTCAGTCTTTCCGCGCACCGGCGGGCTACACCTTCGACCATACGGAATGGGCGGGTAACCTGAATCTTGCCGTTGCGACTCTTGTGAATCTGAATGGTTCTCACCGTAAAATGGTATTGCTTGACTTGCAAGACAGCAGCCTTACGGAGCTTGCCGAAGGCGATGAACTTTGGCACCCGAATATGTGGGTCTATTCGGAACCCCTTGTTGTTGACGATTCTTCGATCAGTGTGGACAGTGCAGGCGTTTATTTCACGCCGCAGGGGAGTGTCGCTTCTGTTATTCTTCGTTATAAAATGGAATTGCTCTGGAAATTCAGAGACACGGCAAACGTCGTAGTTTTAGGTTCTTCGAGACCCTTAGATGCCATCGCCCCTCTCGGTTTGGATACGTCTTTCTTTGCCTTGAATCTTGCTAATGTACCGAACATGATGGCCACATCGGATTATCTGTTGTCGAACTATGTGTTCCCTCATTTCAAGAATTTGAAGTATATTGTCGTTGCCCTGGATATCGATTTGTGGTACCATTCCGAAACCGGGGAGTACAATTTCTTCTCTCGGGAATATGAAAATTATCCCGGCTTTGTCTATGACAAGAACCATGATTTCTGGAAAGATAGCGTACCCGAAGAATTGTCCCGCTTGACTGAAGAATCCTTGGGCCTAGAAGCTTACCAGGAACGCTTTATGGTTCCTCGCGGCTACAATTACGAACCGCCCGGCAACTGGGAAACCGCTCCTTCTATAGATAACGATAGCACCTGGATGTCGAAACTGTCGGAAAATTACTACGCAAGTTACGAGCATTTAATGCATATATTGCAAATGGCAGAAGAAAGGGATGTCTTTGTCGTGGGCATAATCTTCCCGCAAAGTCCGGCTTTTAAAGAAACTGGTTCTTTTGGCCGCTATGGAATCCGCAGAAGCGAAGCGCCGGCTTTGATAAAACAATTGAAGAACTTGGAAGAGAAATATCCGCACTTCCATTTCTGGGATGAAAATAAAATGGGGGATCATGACTATACCGACGAAATGGCTTTCAACGAAGACCATTTGAGTTACCTTGGGGCAATTCAATTGACAACGCGCCTCGATTCCGTTCTGAAAAGTCTGACGGTTAAATCGGAATAATGTTGTCCTGATCTATGGAGTAGTTATTTCTCCACCACGTTCCCGAGAATGTGGTGGATTTTTTTGATGCCGTCAAAAGCCGAGGGACTGCTGATGTAGTAGAACATCTGCTCTACAAGGGCATCGGTGTTAAAGTCGTAAGAGGGAATGCGCAACAGGTAGCTTTCCATGGAATTATCGAAGGCGATATAATTCGGTCCGATATTGGGCACGGGAATTTCCATGTTGTTTTCTTCAACCATTTCCATGAAGATGCCGGCGACTTCGTCGTTCACGCAAATCCAGGGCATGTTGTTGCCGTTTGCGGCCTGGAAGGCGAGAGCGCGTTCGGCAAGCGCCTTGAGTTTTTCTTTTTCAAGGGTGCGCGCCATGATTTCCACGGAGAGCTTTTCGACTTTTTTGCGGGCAATCTGCTTGTAATCCCAGGGGCTTGCGAATTCGGCATCCACGTAGGGGTGCACTACCAGGCCCGATTCTTCGAGGCCGGTCAAGCGGTCCTTGGACCAAGAACTGTTGTGATACGGCGAGAAATAGCCGACTTCTGTGACGCCGAGGCCAAGCAGGTAGCGGCCGATTTCTTTACCGGGTTGCTTGCCGAAAGTGGAGTTGAAAAACACCCAGTTGTCCTTGCGCATAAAGCTGCGGGGCACTGCATCAATAGGGTGTTCCCACCACACGGCCACGGGGAATTCCGCGTCGGCAAAGAACGTCAAAAGCGGCCTGAAGTTCTGCACCAGAAGCGTCGAAAGAATGGCGCCCACGGCATTCGGGTGTTCCGAAAGCTTGCAGGGTTTGCCGCTTCGGTCAATGAGCTTGCCCGAGGCATCGTTGATGCCGAAAAGGGTCAGCTTGTAATGGTTTTTACCGGCGGTCTTGTAAATCAGTCGCAAAAAGTCCAGTTCGCGTTCACTTTCGGCGGTAAAGCCGCCCCAGCTGTTGCAACGCGTCACGAAAATGAGTTCGCTCAGCGGCGCTTCGTCGCGCTTTTGTTGCTTGCGGTAAAAGAGGTACTGGCGGCCTTCTTTTTTCAGGATTCCGCGGGCTACCTTTTCTTCCAGGAACTTGCGCAAAGTGCCCTGGGAAACGTTGTAGCGGGCCGAAAGCTCCTTCGAAAGCGGAAGCGGCTGCGAAGGCTTGATAAAACCCTGCGCAAAGTCGCGTTCAAACGCCTTGGCCAGTTTTTCAGAAACAGTCTCGTGAACGTAAGGGACCCTGTTCTTGAGCGGGGTAGTCCCCCAGAAACAGCCCTTTCCCTGAATCTTGCAAATCTTACCAGCGGATTCCAGCTCCGCAAGCGCCGCCTGCACCGTGCCAGACGAAGCCCCGAACCCCTTGATCATCGAACGCACAGAAGGAAGCCTGTCCCCATCGTTCAAGTTCAAATCGATCAAAGCCTTAATTATCCGCTGTTTCATGCTGTTTAATATAAAAATTCAAATGGAAATGGAGATTCCCGCTTTCGCGGGGATGACAACAAAAAACCTGCGCAGGGGAGGTTCCTGCACAGGTCGGGGTTGTTTGGGGTTGGATGAAGGGCTTTAGAAATTAAAGTCAACCTGATAGTTGGCCTTGTTGTTCGGGTTCACGCGAGCACCCTTGGCGTTAACGGTGCCACGGACTTCCTTACCCTGCAGCTTGACGCGGTTCTGCAAAATGCCGGTTTCCTGTTCGCTGCTGGAACTGGTCGGGGGGACAAACTGGCTGCTGGAACTCGGCGTAACGCTGGAGGAAGAAGCTACGCTAGAAGAAGAGGCCACGCTAGAGGAGCTCGGGGTAACGCTGCTCGAAGAAGCGGGAACCTGTTCGTCGTCTTTCGGAACCTGGCCGTTGAAGCTTTCCTGACCCTTGCGAGTGAGGGCGAGAATCAACATGCCGTCTTTGGAATAAATGTTCTTGTCGGTGAGGTCGACGCGGTTGCCATCGAAGGTCCAGTCGCCCTTGCCCCAACGGGAGCCGTCAAACGTGTCGAAATTGTCGGTCCAGTCGAGAGTGAAGTCGCTGCCGCCTTCGCCCTGGCCCGGAGTGTACTTATAAACTTTGACCCAGTTGATGAACTGGAAAAGCGGGAGCTTGGATTCGTCGAAATTACCGACCCAAGCTGCGCTTTCGGAAGACCAGAGGTTGAAACGGAGGCCCTGGGTCCCCTTCAAGTCGGAAACCTGGCCGCCTTCGGTCTTACGGACTTCATTACCGTCCACAGTCCAACGAACGTAGTTTGGGGTCCATTCGAGGCCGTAGGTATGGAATGCCTGGTCGGCGGCAGGATTCACCGCGTGGTGCTTTTCACTAGTTTTCTGGGCACCAGCCTTGCCGGTAATGATGTTAGATTGGAAACTGCCCGGGTTTTTACCCAAAACTTCGATATCGACTTCAACCCAAGGGCGTCCGTCGGCGATTTCAGAACCGTTCTGGTAAAGGAACATGGAACTGACAGTGCCGGATGCTGCAGCCATCTTCATACGGGCTTCGAATTTGCCGTACTGGACTTCCTTTAAGGTATAGAGCTCTGCGCCGGAATATGCTTTGTTTTGTGCCATGACTGCCGTTGCTGTTGCTGCGATTGCGAGTACAGATAGAGTTGTTTTAAGTGACATTGTTTCCTCTGTAAAAACACATCCACATTCACCCATTATGAATTTATAAAGAAAATGCAAGCGTTACAACGCCTGCAGATGTTAAAATGAAATAAGTGTATCAGAAGTATTAAAGATTCAGCGATTCTTGCGCACTGGCTTCGGCAAGTGCTTGCGGAATGGTGCGGTGGAGCATCTCGTAGGCGGTGCGCGTGGCGGTACGGCCACGCGGCGTTCTCGCGAGGAGCCCCTTGCGAATCAAGTAGGGCTCGTAGACTTCTTCGAGGGTGTCCGGCTCCTCGCCGAGCGCAGCCCCGATGGTGCCCAGCCCCACGGGGCCACCGCCGAATTTATCGATAATCATCGAAAGAATCTTCCTGTCCATGTGGTCCAGGCCTTCGCCGTCGATCCCGAGCATTTCAAGCGTTTTGCTGGCAGACATCAAGTCGATTACACCAGTCCCGCGGACTTGCGCCACGTCTCGGCAACGCCTTAACACGCGGTTGGCAATTCGAGGCGTTCCACGGCAGCGACCGCTCAAAAGTTTGGCGGCATCTTCTTCAAGCCCCACGTTCAAAATCTTCGCGCTGCGCATCAAGATGCTCTTGATGTCGTCTTCATCGTAGAGTTCCAGGCGGTACTGCAAACCGAATCGGTCGCGCAGCGGGCTCGTCAAAAGTCCACTGCGGGTTGTTGCGCCCACCAGCGTAAAATGCTTCAGCGGCAAATTCACGCTGCGAGCCGCCGGCCCAGAATCCAGCATAATGTCGAGTCTAAAGTCTTCCATAGCGGGGTAGAGGTATTCTTCTACCACGCGGTTCAGGCGGTGAATTTCGTCAATAAACAAGATGTCGTTCTCTTGCAGACTCGTCAAAAGCCCCGCCAGGTCGCTGGCCTTTTCAAGCACCGGACCGCTCGTAATATGGATATTCACGCCCATTTCTTTGGCGATAATTCCTGCTAAAGTCGTCTTTCCAAGTCCCGGAGGCCCGCAGAAAAGACAATGGTCCAGCGAATCACCGCGGTGTCTTGCGGCTTCAATGGCAATTGAAAGGCTTTCTTTGATGTTCTTCTGGCCGGTAAATTCTTCAAGGGTAGGCGGTCTCAGGGAACGCTCTACGTCGCTTTCGTCTCCGGCCCTTCTTTCGGGCGAAATAATCCGCTGGTCATCCATATTCGCCTCTTATAAGTACTTCAATGCTTCCGGAATCAGTGTCGCGGCATCGGCGCTGTCGCCCAAAATCTCAGCCGCCTTCATTACAGCCTTTTCTGCCGCCGGATCCTTCACGCCAAGCGTATGGAGGGCCAAAACCGCTTCCATCTTCGGGCCTGTCAAAGCACCCATGCTGGTAATGCCGGAGCCTTCCACATCGCCCAAAGCCTGTAGCATTGCTCCTGCCTTGTCCTTCAGCGAAAGAACCATCTGTTCGCAGGTCTTTTTGCCCAGTCCCTTGATCTTGCCGAGGGCGCTCTTGTTGTCGCTGGCAATCATGTTCAAAAGGTCAGCGGGGGAGCTGCCGCTCAGAATGCGCTGGGCAAGCTTCGGGCCCACGCCGTTCACTTCCAGCAGCATGATAAAGGTATCTTTCTCGGTCTTGTCGGCAAAACCGAACAGCGTCATGGAATCTTCGCGCACTACCAAGTTGGTGTAGAGCGTAACTTCGCTTTCCACCTCGGGCAATTTGCCTGCCGTGTAGGCCGAAATATTCACGCCGTAACCCACGCCGTTCACGTCTACAACCACGAAAGTGGGGGACTTTTCAATCAAAATTCCGCGAATTCGTTCAATCATGCCTGTACCATAGCAATAAACATCTGTTCACTGCACAAATATATACTATTTTGTAGGCTCTGTCAAGTCAATCCGTACGCATAATTTGGCATAGCAAGAAAATTGGGTTTTGTCAGCCCCTCAGAAATAGTTTTTTTACTGCGGAAACGCAATTTTGGGTAAATTTTTCCTATTCGGAATAAAATTTGGATTTTTAATCAAAACAACGTCGCCACAAAGGCAAGCACGTAAAGAGGCAAATCCCGAGCCTTATCAACGCAAGCAATAGCGGAACCACTGGCATAATGACCTTCGAAAATTCGGCCACCGTCAATGCAGTATTCCGCAGTGCCGCTGGCATAATGTCCCGCATAAATGCGATTGTCCTTTACACACCATTCCGAAGTGCCGCTAGCGTAATGGCCATTGTAAATGCGGTCCTTGTCAAAGTTTGCGATGGCGGAACCGCTGGCGTAATGGCCCTTGTAAATGCGACCATTGTCAAAGCAATACACAGCCGTACCGCTGGCATAATGACCAGAGTACAAACGGTTATCCGCAAAAGTCCAAACGGCAGATCCGCTGGTATAATGGCCTTTATAGATTCTTACTTCTGATGACATAACGCCTCCACAGTTTTCCTGGATTATCCCTAAAATACTTTATTCTTTACGAAAAAGGAATCAAAACATAGCTTTTAAAAAATTCTGTCAAGCCATTCCATACACAAAAAACGGCTGGCAAAACTTTCCCAATACGTCAGCCCATTCGAAACTGTATTTTCGCCCCTAAAATGTTATTTTTAGACTAATTTCGCCATTTTCGGCTTCCGTAGCCTTTCTACAGCCATACGACCAGGTATGACAGAGCCATTTTGTAAGCCGTGTCAACTATTTCTTCGCTTTTTCCCTCAAAAAAAAGAAATAGGTGCTGAAATCGGTTTCAGATAATAGGGATGAAAAAAAATGGACTTTGTTTAATAAAGTTTATTCTATATTGAAGATGATGAAAAAGCTTTTTTACTTTATGTTTTTGAGTTTGCTGCTTGTTTCTTGCGGCGACAGTGATAGTTCTGCTACGGCCTCGAATGATTTTGGGGAATCGTCTTCCGCTCAAGAAGATTCTTTGGACGAAAGTTCCTCCTCTAAAACGGAAATTTCCTCGTCAAACTCCTTGACAAGCAAATCTTCTTCTAGTGGGAAGGACGCATCTTCAAGCTCCTTGACCAACAAATCCTCATCTAGCGAGAAGGAGGCTTCTTCGAGCTCTTCTGGCAGTCTTTCCTCGAGTTCAACAAATAATTCCTCATCTAGCGAAGGTGACTACTCAAGTTCTGCAAATAATTCCTCGTCAAGCGCGGGCGAACTTTCGAGTTCTTCGGAAAAAGACCTGAGCAACGTGTCGGATGAAGAAAATACCGAAGGCCTAGTCTGTGATGAAGAAGGGAAAATTGCTCGTGGCGTTATTGATTCGTCTAGAGTCTATTATTGTGTATCAAATAC
>Ga0265301_10005358_pt1 | contig 12626 bp, 8 predicted proteins | sample AusTroGonzalo_MG_2_FD_193488 | JGI IMG/M metagenome (GOLD analysis project Ga0265301, IMG submission 193488) | Bovine rumen microbial communities from tropical cattle in Woodstock, Queensland, Australia - Gonzalo_04 | ecosystem: Host-associated > Mammals > Digestive system > Stomach > Rumen ...
GATGATATTGGGGTGGGGTAGGTCATTCTTGTTGGCTGCATCCACAAAGGTGTAGATACAGTCATTGACATATTCCTGAATAGAGTAGTTTACAGAACTCTCGCTCGAAGGGGAACGGGTGCCGTCATAGTCGACACCAAGACCACCACCGCAGTCGACGAAGTCTACATTATAGCCCATCTTATGCAGTTGAATATAGAATTGTGAGGCTTCGCGGAGGGCAGTCTGGATACGGCGTATCTTGGTGATCTGTGAGCCGATGTGGAAATGAATCAGTCGCAGACAGTCACGCATGCCTTTCTTATCCAGCATCTCTAAGGCCTCCAGGAGTTCCGCACTGGTCAGTCCGAACTTCGAGGCATCGCCACCGCTCTCCTCCCATTTGCCTGAGCCGGAAGAAGCCAGTTTGATGCGAATACCGATATTGGGGCGGATATTCATCTTCTTGGCTTCGCGGGCGATGATTTCCAGTTCGTTCATCTTCTCCACCACGATGAAGATCTGCTTGCCCATTTTCTGTGCCAACAGGGCCAGTTCAATATAACTCTGATCCTTGTAGCCGTTGCAGACAATGATAGAGTCACTCTGACACTGCATGGCAATGACGGCATGCAATTCCGGCTTCGAACCTGCTTCCAATCCCAGATTGAACTTGCGGCCATGTGAAATGATTTCCTCGACGACGGGTTGCATCTGGTTAACCTTGATGGGGTAGACCACATAGTTCTCGCCTTTGTATTCGTATTCTTCTGAAGCCTTTTTGAAACAACTCCATGTTTTCTCGATACGGTTGTCGAGAATGTCAGGGAAACGAAGTAGTACTGGTGGCGTAACATCACGCAGTGCCAACTCGTCCATCACTTCACGCAGGTCAATCTGCGTGCCATTCTTACAGGGAGTGACGTAGACATCACCTTTGTCGTTGATGCCAAAATAGGAAGTTCCCCAACCATTGATGTTGTAGAGTTCCTTAGAGTCGTCAATAGTCCATTTCTTCATAAGCGGAATCTTGTGCTCGGATTAAATATTTAATAGTTCGCGGATTTTTGCAACGCTGATTTTAATTTTCTCGTAGTCGTCCATGAGGGTTACATCAAGCGTATAGCGGGCCTTCGTATAAAAAGGTTCACGCTGTTTCAACTGCTCACGGATAAACGTGATGAGTTCTTCCTGTGACTTGCCTCTCAGTAGCGGACGGTCGTTCTTGCTCATCTTCAGATGCATGTAGAGCGTCTCGGGTTCTACTTTCAGATAGACAACCGGTGCCTGCTGGTTCATGTAGTCGATGTTGTCGAAGAAACAGGGGGTTCCTCCACCGCAACTGATGATGACATCCTCAAATTCTGCCACCTCATGGAGCATATTCCTTTCCACCTCTCGGAAACCCTCCTCGCCGCGTTCCTCAAAAATCTGTGCAACAGTTTTGCGCATACGGCTGGTGATGTACCAGTCGAGGTCATAGAACTGAATATTGAGTTCCTTTGCCAGAGCCTTGCCGATGGTGGTCTTGCCGGCTCCCATGTATCCTATGAGGATAATGCGTATCATCAGTTCTTCTTAGCGGGTGTGGCTTCAATCACCTTCATGCACTCCTCGTAGGTCAGTTTGGCAGCCTTCTCATGCATGCTCTTGGGCAGGCGGTAGTTCTTGCCGTCGTAAGAGAGATAAGGACCATAGCGTCCGTTGAGAACCTCGAGTTTTGGATCTTCAGTAAAGACACGCAGGTGCTTCTGAGTTTCTTCTTTACGCTTTTCATTGATCAGTTCGATAGCGGTCTCGAGGGTGATGGTCATCGGATCTTCATCCTTGGGTAAAGAGGTGTAAACTCTGTTGTGCAGCACATAGGGACCGAAGCGGCCGGCACCGATCGTAACAGTGGCACCTTCGAATTCGCCTAAGATACGAGGCAGTTTGAACAGTTCAAGGGCTTCCTCCAGCGTGATATTCTCCATACTCTGGTCTTTGCGGAGTTGGGCAAACTGTGGTTTGGTCTTGTCTTCAGCGATGCCGATTTGTACGACAGGTCCAAAACGTCCGATTTTCACGAAGACTGGACGTCCGCTTCTCGGATCAATACCCAACTCGCGTTCTCCGGCCTTATGCTCCTGGCGGCTGTTCATTGTTTTTTCTACGACAGGTTCAAAACCCTTATAGAAGGCTGTCATCATATCCGTCCACTCTTCATCGCCTTCTGCAATCTTATCAAAGTCTTGCTCAACCTTGGCGGTGAAGTTGTAGTCCATAATCTCCTGGAAGTGCTCCATCAGGAAATCGTTGACCACCATACCGATATCTGTGGGCAGGAGTTTTCCTTTTTCTGAGCCGACCATCTCCTTGCGCTTCTTCTCAGTAATCTGTTTGCCTTTCAGTACATCAACGGTATACTGACGCTCCTCGCCTTTCTTATCACCCTTCTGTACGTATTCACGCTGCTGGATGGTTGAGATGGTAGGTGCATAGGTTGAAGGACGGCCGATGCCAAGTTCCTCAAGTTTATGCACAAGGCTGGCCTCCGTATAGCGCTGGGGACCCATGGTGAATCTTTCTGTTGCTGAGATCTCACGACGGGTCAGTTCCTGTCCTTCATTCAACGGCGGGAGAATATGTGAGAACTCGTCCTGCATTTCCTCTTCATCAACCGATTCGCGATACACCTTGATGAAACCGTCAAACTTGACCACCTCACCTTGGGCAACGAACAGTTCATCGGTTCCGCTAACTGTGATGTTTATGGTGGTCTTTTCTATCTCGGCATCAGCCATCTGGCTGGCGGCTGTGCGTTTCCAGATCAGGTCATAGAGACGTTTCTCTTGAGGAGTTCCTTCAACGTCCGTCTGATCCATATAGGTAGGACGGATGGCCTCGTGGGCCTCTTGGGCACCCTTGGAACTGGTATGATACTGACGGGTCTTACTGTATTCAGGACCATAGAGTTTTATAATCTCTTCCTTGCTGGCACCCAGACAGAGGGTCGACAGGTTGACAGAGTCAGTACGCATATAGGTGATACGTCCGTTTTCATAAAGATGCTGTGCCAGCATCATCGTCTGACTGACGGTGAAGCCCAGTTTACGGGCGGCTTCCTGCTGCAGCGTCGAGGTCGTAAAAGGAGGCGCAGGTGTGCGCTTCAACGGCTTCTTGCTGATACTCTCAACGGTGAAGGTGGCATCTTTGCATTTGTCAAGGAAGGCAATGACTTCCTCACGTGTCTTGAAACGGCTTCCCAATACGGCCTTTACCTCCGTGGCGGAACCATCAGGATTCGTGATGGCGAAGATGCCGTTGACACTATAGAATGTCTCACTCTTGAAATTCTGAATCTCACGTTCACGTTCGACGATGAGACGTACGGCCACACTCTGAACGCGGCCTGCAGACAAGGCGGGCTTCACCTTGCGCCATAGGACTGGCGACAACTTGAAACCAACCAGGCGGTCTAATACGCGACGAGCCTGCTGGGCATTCACCAGATTCATATCCAAACGACGCGGATGCTCGATGGCCTCCAGAATGGCGGGCTTTGTGATTTCATGGAAGACAATACGGTTGGTTTTGCCTTCGTCAAGTCCCAATACCTCACAAAGATGCCATGAGATAGCCTCTCCCTCGCGGTCTTCATCGGATGCCAACCAAACCTTCTCGGCTTTCTCGGCTTTCGCCTTGAGGTCTGCAACCAACTTTGCCTTCTCGGCAGGAATCTCATATTCTGGTTCGAGCGTCTTATCGTCGATACTCAGTTCTTTCTTCTTCAAGTCACGGATATGCCCATAACTAGACATGACCTTAAAGTCTTTTCCGAGGAATTTCTCGATCGTCTTTGCTTTGGCAGGAGACTCAACAATCACTAAGTTTTTTTGCATATTTTGCTTCATTTTATTTCTTTCGGGCTGCAAAAGTAAACAAAAAAGTTGCTCCCACCTTATATATATATAGGAATTTTAGTTTTATTAACGCTTTTCGACTAAGAATCGGTGTACTGCTTGGCGAATAGAACGCAGTCCGAAGCGTTCTACATACACGTCGCGTAAGGGCACCCAAGCCAGTCCCTCTGCGTCGTCGGCTGCTTCAACGGCGACATCGTCTCCTTCAACGTGACAGAGGAAAAACAGGTCGAGTGTATGGATGTCCATTCCAGAGTAGTGATAAATATTGGGAATGGAAAAGAGATACTCCACGCTGTCGGCGCTGATATGGAGACCAGTCTCTTCGAGAATCTCACGGACCATCCCTTGCTCGGCATTCTCCTCATTGTCAACAAAACCACCTGGCAAGTCGAGGGTGCCTTTTGCGGGTTCCTTGCCTCGGCGTGCCACCAGCAATTCGCCCCTGCCGTTGATGATGAAGGCTGCCGTTGAGGCTCTGGGATTTTGATAGTAGGTAAAACCACAATTACTGCAATGCTTGCTCAGGGCATTGTGAATCTCGAAGTCACTGCTGCCACATTTCGGGCAGAAATGAAATAGTTCCAATGGATGATGGCTCATAATTTTGTCAGAATCTGCTTCAATTTTGCTTGTTGTTTTAGTTTTCTGTGTGCAAAGATACGAAAATAAAAATAAAATGATTAACTTTGCGCCATAATATTTATCAATGAACAACATGAGAAGTCTGAAAACGATTACAGTCATGCTGCTGCTCGCAATGTCGATGGCGGCTTTTGCACAGAAAGGAACAACGATGGAATTATGGCCAAAGGGAGCACCCAACAATAATGGTGACGAGAAAGACAAAGCAGAATTGACGGTTTATCTGCCCGATGCAAAGAAAGCAACGGGACGTGCCGTTGTTTGTTGTCCTGGTGGTGGCTATTCCCATCTCGCCATGGACCACGAGGGGCATCAATGGGCAAATTTCTTCAATAGCAAGGGTATTGCGTTGATCGTGTTGAAATACCGCATGCCCCACGGCAATTTCAATGTCCCGATATCTGATGCCGAAGAGGCCATCAGGACGGTTCGTCGTCATGCGGTGGATTGGCACGTCAATCATAATGATGTGGGTATCATGGGCTTCTCTGCAGGCGGGCACCTGGCTTCGACCATCGCCACGCATTCAAAAGGCGATGCTGCACCCAATTTCCAGATTCTCTTCTATCCTGTTATCACGATGGATCCGGCTTTTACTCATAAGGGGTCGCATGACAACTTCTTAGGTCAGGATCGATCAAAGAATGATCTGAAGAAACTGGAGACGGAATACAGCAATGATATCCAAGTGAACCGTACCACGCCCCGTGCCTTTATTGCCTTGAGCGATGACGATCATGCCGTACCTGCCGCCAATGGCTTTAACTATTATTCTGAGTGCTATCGTCACGATGTGCCGGCATCCATCCATATCTATCCTACGGGTGGTCACGGTTGGGGCTATCGGGAGACGTTTGCCTTCCATTATCAGATGATTTTTGAACTCAAGGCTTGGTTGGAGAGTTTCTAACATAAAAGATGGCAACCTTTTGGCTGCCATCTTCTGTGTCGACACTTGGATTCGGACCAAGGACCCCCACCATGTCAAGGTGATACTCTAACCAGCTGAGCTATGCCGACCTGTCATTGCGGGTGCAAAGGTACAAATATTATTGAACATTGAAGATTGAAAAATGAAAATTATGCTTCGCCTTGTGTTTTTTTAACGTTTGCAATGTTCAGTGTTCAATCTTCAATCTCACAAGAGTTTCTTGATTTCGGCCTCCAGATCTTTCATCTGCGCAGCACGCTTAACCAGGGTGTTGTTGCGGTCGATGATGAAATAGTCAGGCACCGACTGTATGTTATAGAGCAGGACGCGCTGAGAGTTGATGCCGTCCTCATCACGGACGCTGATCCACGGAAGGGCTGCGGTCTGCTGTTTCCAGAAATGCTCGTCCGGATCGAGTGACACCTGATAGATCTCAAAACCTTGTGCGGCGTATTTGTTGTAGAGTTCGCGCAGCAAAAGGATACGCGCCGGCGATTCATTGGTGGCAAAGATGTGGAAGTCGAGCAAGACCACTTTTCCTTTCAGGTCTGTCAGATGGCGCAATTGTCCGTGGTTGTCTTGCAGGGCAATGTCGAGCACACCGGCTTCCTCTACTTTGCTGGCGTCGATGGTCTGTTCTCTCACACCTTCTGTGATGCGCATGTTCTTCATGCCTTCAATGGCGATGTTATGCAGGTTCTGTCCGCGCTCAGCATGGGGGTAATAGGTGTCCCAACTGGTGGCGACGGCAGCAAACACCTTGATGTCGTCCTTATTGCTGCGAGGATTGAAGAGCAGCCAGTTGCCTAAGGTCTGGAAAAGGGCAAAATAGGCGTATGCCTTCATGGGCTCCTTGAAGATATAGTTGGTCTTCACATCCTGTTTGTAGGCATCAATGATTTTCAGGATACTGTCGTTGGCCTCGTCAACGCTCAAAGCCGTGTTATCCTCAATGGCCATAGCCTGTTGGTGCAGGCCGATCTGTTTCAGGGTGAGTTCCTTGATCTTGGCACAGTTCTCCGAACCGCTGACTTCGTATTGGGTGGCCATCTGGGGATATTGGGCCTTGATGGTGACGGTCTCCGTAGAGTCGATGCTGACGTTGATGATCTGGTCAGAAATTCTCAGACGGTAGAACTCTGGGGCGGTGGGACCTTCCTCGCTGAAGGAGAAGTCGCCTTTGTCACTGAGTTTGACAGAGTCGATGATGCTGATGCCTTCCAGACCCACATTCTCGAAATAGAGCACAGAGTCGGCGGCATTGCTGATCTGACCTTCCACGTTGAATTTATTATTGCTGCACGATGTCGTGTTGAACGCACAGATTCCTATAATGGCTACGGAAAAAAGCCCTTTAAAAGTCTTTCTCATTTTGAATATGTTTGATTTTGCGTGCAAAATTACAGTAATTTTTGCAGAATCCAAAATTATTTCATAACTTTGTGCCCCAACAAACTCATAAAAGTAAGACTAAGACAATGATGAAGACTTGGAAACCCAATCTTGAAGAGACCAAGAAACGGTATGTCGACTGGTGGAATCATAAGGGCATCATCCTCAATATGTGGGAACATTTTCAGGAGGGCGTGATCCCTCATGCCGATGTTCCAGCCCCTCAGCCCTATCGTGATCTGAACCAACGGTGGTTCGATCCGGCGTGGCGAGCCGACTATCTTGACTGGTATGTGGCCCATTCTTCGCTGATGGCTGATATCTTGCCTGTGGCGAACACACAGTTGGGACCTGGTTCGCTGGCAGCCATCTTAGGCGGTGTCTTCGAGGGCGGCGAGGACACCATCTGGATACACCCTGATCCTAACTATACGGACGACATCACGTTCGACTCCAATCACCCCAATTATCTCCTGCATAAGAATCTGTTGAAGGCCTGTAAGCAGAAGGCACAGGGGCATTATTATGTGGGCATGCCTGATTTGATGGAAGGCCTGGATGTGCTCGCAGCCATCAAAGGTACTGACAAGGTACTGCTTGATACCGTCATGCAGCCAGAGTTGTTGGAACATCAGATGCAGCAGATCAATGATATCTATTTCCAGGTGTTCGACGAACTCTACGATATCATCCGCGAGGGTGACGAGATGGCATTTTGTTATTTCTCGTCATGGGCACCGGGCAAGATGTCCAAGTTGCAAAGTGACATCTCTACGATGATCAGCGTCGATGACTATCGCCGTTTTGTGCAGCCGTTTATCCGTGAGCAGTGTCAGAAAATCGACTATACCCTCTATCACCTTGATGGCGTGGGGGCCATGCATCATCTCGATGCCTTGCTGGAGATTGAGGAGTTGAACGCTATCCAATGGACGCCTGGCGTGGGTGAGCCCCAAGGTGGTTCGCCTAAGTGGTATGACCTGTATCGGAAGATCCTTGCTGGTGGTAAGAGTATCATGGCTTGTTGGGTAACGCTCGATGAACTGAAACCCTTGTTGGATCATATCGGCGGTGAGGGCGTGCATATCGAGATGGATTTCCATAACGAACGGGAAGTGGAGCAGGCCATGCGTATCGTCGAGGAATATCAGAGCAAGGATGAGGCAGACCGCAAGGTAGAGGAGATTATCCGACTAACGGAAGACCGTTTTTCCACCTCATCCATAAGCCCAACACCCGCAAAACCATTGCCCTTTGATCGGATTCTTGTCCTTGACGGTGCGATGGGCACGATGATCCAGCAGCATCATATCAAGGGCTGTAACGACGCACTCTCGCTGACCGACCCTTCCGTGATTCGCGACATTCACCGCAAATATCTGGAAGCAGGTGCAGACCTGATAGAAACCAACACGTTTAATGCCCAACGTATTTCGCTGCAGGACTACGGACTGGCAGACAAATCTCGTGATATCAATCTTGCTGCCGCCAGGATAGCCCGCGAATTGGCTGATGAATACACTGCTAAAACCCCGGAAAAGCCACGATATGTGTTGGGCAGCATTGGACCTACTAGTCGCACAACTTCTATTGCTACCAGCGGTGAGCCTTTGCAGGAGTCGTTGCTTGAGACGGCTTACGAAGAACAGATTCAAGCACTCTTTGACGGGGGTGTCGATGCCCTGTTAATTGAGACAATCTTTGATGTTAAGAATGCAGAAATTGCCATCAGGGCTGCTAGGAAAGTGGCCCCCTCGTTACCCATCATGCTCAGTTTCTCAGTATCGACACCAGATGGTCATAACATGCTGGGACAGAGCATCATCGAGTTCATGACCACCCTAAATAAGGAGGGCATCATCTCTGTTGGCATCAATTGTCTTTCTGATGTTCAGCAGATGACACCCCTTGTCTGTCAGTTGGCATCGTTTGGTTTGAAGGTGAGCCTTTATCCCAATGCCGGAATGCCCGACGCCCAAGGCCGATACCAGAAGTCGCCGGAAAGCCTCGTTGCCGACCTTTGGCCATTGTTGGAGAACCATTGCCTGAACATCGTCGGAGGTTGTTGTGGTACGACCGATGCCCATATCCGTCTGATGGCAAAGGCTGTAGAGCCGATGCCGGGATTATTCCTCTCACCCCTAATGGCCAAGGAGGGCGAATCGGCCATTGCCAGGTTGACGACGACGGCAATGCCGATGGATACAGCAAGTCAGATTGTTGCCGACAGCCCTGAAGAGCGTCTTTTCCAAGCCATCCTTGCAGGCAAGAGTGAGGAGGCTGCTGCTGCCACACGCGATGCCATCGCTAAGGCGGTAGCGCCGCAAGACCTGATAAATGGGCAGATGATCCGTGCGATGGGTGAGGTAGGTCAGCAGTTTCAGGATGGAAAGGCCTTTGTGCCTCAGTTGCTGATGGCGGGACGTGCCATGAAGGCGGCCCTCGAACTGCTCAAACCGATGATGGCAGGCACGACCAACACCTCGTTGGGGAAAGTCGTGATAGGCACCGTCAAGGGCGATCTGCATGATATTGGCAAGAACCTTGTGGCCTCGATGCTTGAAGGCTGTGGGTTCGAAGTGGTAAACATTGGTATCGATGTGTCAGCTGATGCCTTTATTCAGGCTGTTAGGGAGAATCAGCCTGATATCCTTTGTATGAGTGCCTTGCTGACAACCACGATGGGCTATATGAAGGAAGTGATTGACGCCCTCGAGGCTGCGGGTATCAGGGATCAGGTGAAAGTGATGGTCGGAGGAGCTCCTGTGACGCAGGGATATGCCGATGAAATCGGGGCAGATGGCTACAGCGACAATGCCAACTCGGCCGTGACTGTTGCCAAACAATTGTTGGGGAAACTATAGGGTGAAGGCCTTTGTTCAGGCCTTCTTCTTCCGTTTGTAGCACTTCTCGAAATGACAGAGTCCGCAGGTATAGTCCAGTCTGCGGACTTTTTGTCCTAATCCCATGATACCACTGACCGACTTGATCGGTAACATCAGTGAACTGTCTGTCAGTCTGACGCCACAGGTCTCACCTTTAAACAGGGCAAATAAAACTTGCTGTTGCGACACATGCCAACCGCAGTAGCCGGGTGAGAAACGGTTGGTGTGATGCCACCCCAGTTTCTCAATGCTCTCCTGCACATTTTTCTCCATTTCATCGGCGCATTTCTCTGCGATGACACTTCCCAGCGCGTCAGCAATAAACACCCTGACCATATCGCCGTCGGCCTTCAGTTGCGCCTGGTAATCCTCGAATTCCTGACCACAGGTACAGATGAAAAAGGCATAGGCCTCGGAGCCTTGCAGTTGCTTCTCTATAATCCGTCCCATCTCAAAGTCTGGGCATCCGCGGGCGACGAAGAAACAGAATCGGGGTCGGAGCCAGGTTTTGACCTCATCGATGATGGCACGGGTCTCCTGTTGTGTGGCCTGGTCTGGTAACACTTCGTGGTAGCCCATCTGCTCATAGATGTCAGCGGGCAGGATACCCAATTGGTCGTATGTCAGAATCTTCTTCGTCAACGGTGGTTATAATCATTTAGTGTTTGGAAAAAGGCATCGATATTGGCGATTGGGGTCTGTGGAGGTGTGTCGCAACCACTGGAAAGCACGAAGTTAGGATAGTCTTTCATGCGCTCTAATAGGTCTGTCACCGCTTCCTGCATCCTCTCTGGTGTACCGTCCTTGAAGAGGCTTACAGGGTCGATGTTGCCCATAGCCAGAGCCGTTGACGGCACATCCCTGATTACTTCGTCCATCCTGCATTTGTTGCCGAAGTGGTAGGCTGCGGCTCCTGTTGTCACCATCGCCTTTGTGCAGTGGCCGGTATTACCACAGTTATGGAGTATGATGATGAAACCCTCATCCTGTAAATGGTCTACAATCCGCTTGACGTAATTTGATGAGAAAGTCATGCAATCCTCGTTCGACAGCAGTCCTGCAGCGGGCTCGGCCATCATCACACCATGAACGCCAGTCTGCTTGATGGCCATGCAATATTTCTCGATGAAATCGGCACTTTTTGTTAAAAGTGTATGGGCGGCATCAGGGTTTTCATAGATGAGTGCCATGATCTCTGACATGTCGTAAAGACGGCCTGCCAACGAGAACGGACCGATACATCCTGCCAGTACGGGACGATCGTTGATTTCTCTGGCTGCAATCAGGTTGGCTTTCAGATAGGCTGGTATGCGACCGGCTGAGAGCGATGGCACCTGAAGCCGGTAGATTGAGTCGACATCAGGCAGCAACCGTTTTGAAACAGTGGGCACTGCCGTGTCGGAGAATGCAATCTCGGCCCCGAACGCCTCGGCCTCTGTAGTCAGGTCCATGATGGTTGCCGCAGCGGCAGAAGGGTATTGTCTGGCCAGTCTGATCACCGCCTCAGCATGCACCCGCCCGTCGCTAACAGCCTCCTTTACCGTCTGGCCGTTTTGTTCGATGCCGGGATGCGTCATCACCGGCACCGCGACCACCTCTTTCTGGGCGATGGTGTCGGCAATCCATTGTCTCATGTTTATCTTCATACCAAACGTGTCTTAGCAGATTTCGACGGCAAAGGTACGCAATTATTCATAAAAAAAGAAAAATAATTGGCTTTTATTCGTTTATTTATTATATAATGTGTACCTTTGCGCAAATTTTTAGCGGCCACAAACTTGTTGGTCGCACTGATATTTTTTATTTTTAGATGTTTTAAACAAGATGAATGTAATTACAAAGACCATTCAATTGGCTGATGGCAGAACCATCACCATTGAAACCGGGAAAGTGGCAAAACAGACCGATGGTGCCGTCATGCTGAAGATGAACAACACCGTACTCCTGGCCACTGTTTGTGCCGCAAAAGATGCAGTTCCCGGAACCGATTTCATGCCGCTGCAGGTAGATTATCGTGAACAGTACAGTGCCGCTGGCCGTTTTCCTGGTGGATTCACCAAGCGCGAAGGCAAAGCCTCAGACAATGAAATCCTGACATCCCGACTGGTGGACCGTGTGCTTCGTCCGCTGTTCCCCAGTAACTATCACGCAGAAGTATTCGTAAATGTGATGCTGCTCAGTGCCGATGGCGTTGAGCAGCCCGATGCACTTGCCGGCTTTGCTGCCTCTGCAGCGCTGGCTTGCTCGGATATACCTTTCGAGTGCCCTATTTCGGAAGTCCGCGTTGCACGTATCAACGGTGAGTATGTTATCGATCCTACCTTCGAGCAGATGAAGGAGGCCGACATGGATATTATGGTCGGTGCCTCTGCCGAGAACATCATGATGGTGGAAGGTGAGATGAAGGAAGTATCTGAGCAGGATCTGCTGGGTGCCCTCAAGGCTGCGATGGATGCCATCAAGCCTATGTGCGAACTTCAGGCAGAACTTTCTAAGGAACTGGGTAAGGATGTGAAGCGCGAGTACGACCACGAGGTCAACGATGAGGCTCTCCGCGAGCAGATGAACAAGGAGTGCTATCAGCCCGCTTACGATGTTACCAAGCAGGCCCTCGAGAAGCAGGAGCGTGCAGAGGCCTTCGAGAAGATCCTTGAGGATTTCAAGGAGAAGTATTTCGAGGCTCATCCTGAAATTAACGACGACTCTGAGATTTCAAAGGACGAGTACGAGGCTATGATGGACCGCTACTATCATGATGTGGAGCGCGATGCCATGCGTCGTTGTATCCTCGATGAGGGTATCCGTCTCGATGGTCGTAAGACAGATGAGATTCGTCCTATCTGGTGCGAGGTTTCTCCACTGCCTATGCCTCACGGAAGCAGTATCTTCACT
>Ga0265301_10005365_pt1 | contig 12614 bp, 8 predicted proteins | sample AusTroGonzalo_MG_2_FD_193488 | JGI IMG/M metagenome (GOLD analysis project Ga0265301, IMG submission 193488) | Bovine rumen microbial communities from tropical cattle in Woodstock, Queensland, Australia - Gonzalo_04 | ecosystem: Host-associated > Mammals > Digestive system > Stomach > Rumen ...
CACCGTGGTTACGCAAAACGTTGACAATCTCCACGAACGTGCCGGCAGCCACCATATAATCCATCTCCATGGAGAGCTTACAAAGGTGTGTTCGAGCTACAATCCTAATGACCATCGCTACATCCGCGAGCTGAAACCAGAAGAGTTTGAGGTGAAAATGGGCGACAAAGCCGGCGATGGCAGCCAGTTAAGACCATTCATAGTATGGTTCGGCGAGGCAGTGCCTGAAATCGAGACCGCTGTCAACTACGTTGAGAAAGCCGACATCTTTGTCATAATCGGCACCTCAATGAACGTGTATCCTGCCGCAAGCCTGTTGTATTACGTTCCATCCAACGCCGATGTCTATCTCATTGACCCTAAAGACGTTAACATCAACACACGCCGCCCGATCACACATATTAAAAAAGGTGCCGGCGAAGGAATGAAGGAACTTATTGAGCACCTCGTTTCATCTCATTAAGCACAATTCGTATCTCTCCCCACGAGTACTCCTCACCAAGCACGTCTTTTGCTGCTCCAAGCGATGAATCCTGTGTCTCGGTGAAGTATTCCACTATATTTTCGTAGTGTTCCTCACTCATGAAATCCTTGGCGTCGGCATAGCCTTTCAGCACAAGCTCTGCCACGTGCTGCTCTATCGTTCCCCGTGTCATGCTGCGTTTTTCAGCGATTTCATCTATCGAAAGCCCCTCTTCTATCAGCTCTTTTGTGCGCGTCACCGAAGAATTCAAATCCAATTCCTCTTTCGACTCCTCGTCATCAAAGTCTTGTTTCGTAAATCCTTGATGCTCAAGAACAATATTTAAAATATCGGCTCCAAAACGCTGCAAACGTGTCGCTCCGATCTTCGACAATGACTTCAGCTCCTTCACCGTTGTCGGTTTCTGCTCAGCAATTGCCGTCAGCGTGGTTGTCGGGATGACTTTGGTCTCCGCAACCTCAAGAGCGTCAGCCACTTGCTCGCGCCACGCCACCAATGCCTTGAACAACTTCATGTCATCACGAGAAAGCTGTTTGCGTGTCAGTTTTGCCTTCTTTTTCTTGCCAAGTTCCTCAGCCTCAACGATTTTCTTGTTTTTAGTTGTGAGGTATTTCTTCATCTCGAAGCCGCCTAGGCAAGCCTCCAGACATGCTTTTTTCACAAACAAATCCGATTGGAAAGCGTCCAACTCCTTTTTAATATTGTCGTTCACGGTCTTGTTGTCGGTCTCAAACGGCAACTCCAAAATCTCATCCAATGCTGCGAGCTTGTCCAGAAAATACGAACATCCTTTCTTGATTCTTTCTTGAAGCTGTAAATTATTGTTTATCTGGAAGTTATCTTTCAATATACCACCAATTTGACGTTTAAATTTATCTGACACCTCCACCACTTCTTCATGGAACTTCTGCCCTTTTGGCGCCACTTTCTCGCTAACCGAGGCATCGAAACTGCCTTTGTTTGCAAAAACCACCTTCCTGATGCCATTCAAATCGCTCTCAATATCAAGAAAATCAATGAGTTCGAACAGCATCTGCGACTCGTATAGTTTCTTGTTGTATTCAAACTGTTCGTCGTTAGGCTCCCGCGAAGGCAGCGCCGCCACAAACTGATTGATAGTCAAATCGTTAAACAAGCCGCTCTGCGACAATTTCGCCTTCAAAACCAGTCCTTCGAGCGAGGTGCAGCGGCTCAGAGCCACATAAATCTGTCCATGTGCGAATGCCAGACTTGCGTCCAAAATCAGCTTGTCGAACGTCAAGCCCTGGCTCTTGTGAATCGTTATCGCCCAAGCGAGTTTCAGCGGCATCTGCGAGAAGCTTCCAACCTCCTTCTCCTCTATTTCCTTGGTCTCCTCGTTGATGTTGTACTCAAAATTCTGCCATGTCACCGGTTTCACCTCGATAACCTCGTCGCCACAACGCACTTCGAGTCCACTTTCTTCGTCGTAGCTCACAATTCGCCCGATTTTTCCGTTGAAATACTGTTTCTCCGGCGACGGGTCGTTTTTCACAAACATCACCTGCGCGCCAATCTTCAGCTCAAGCTCGAATTTTGTCGGATACGAAGTCTCCGAGAAGTTGCCAAACACCTTTGCAGTAAACTTCAACAGTTTGGTATTCAACGCGTTAAGCTTACTCTCGTTTATTTCATCAACCTGATGGTTATGCGTCATCAAGGTGATGTAACCGGCATCCTCGTCAGGCACAAAATCTGGATGATAGTGGCTGTTTAAAATGCTCAGACTCTCCGCATCAAGGCGGTTGTTGCGCACCTTATTTAGTATGTCGATAAACTGCCTATCCTCCTGACGATAGATATGTTCCAGCTCTATGCAGCAGTATGGCGTTTTCGTAAGCACATGACTGTCAAAGAAATACACTGATTTATAAAAATCTTGCAGCAGCGCCCATTCTTCTTGTTTTGCCACTGGCGCAAGCTGATGTATGTCGCCAATCATCAGAGCTTGCACGCCGCCGAAAGGTTTCTCGTTATGCCTCACACGCCTCATCACCGCATCAACGGCATCGAGGAGGTCAGCGCGTACCATCGAGATCTCGTCAATCACCAGCAATTCAAGGGAACGGATGATTTTTAGTTTCTGTGCTGAAAATTTTTGATATTGGATTGTAGAGACGCGCCATGGCACGTCTCTACCAGGATTATCGTTTAAATATGTATCATCCGGGATTTGTGGCCCAAATTCCAATTGGAAAAACGAATGAATTGTCTGCCCTCCCGCGTTGATGGCGGCGACACCCGTTGGTGCCAAAATCACCATTCGCTTTGTCGGATTTGAAGCCAGCCCGCGCAAAAACGTGGTCTTTCCAGTGCCGGCTTTTCCAGTCAGAAATATATTCATATTGGTATAACGGACGAATTTATCGACCATCTCCAACTTCGCATTCTCTATCTTATTCGCCTGCATATCAATATGTTACAATAATCAACTCCTTAGCATCATCGTCTCGCAACGGTCAATGATAGTATTCGCTAGCCTGAATCCAGAATCACATAAATCCTTTGATGGATTACCGTCATAATTCATATACAGATGCATAATATCATAACCAGTATTAACATAATCCAAAAGCTTTCGGTCTCGTTTTCCGATAGCTTCTAGATATGCTTTGATATCAACTCTGGTACGTCGGTCTTCACGAACATGAAACACCGCGTCGAGAGCCTGCAACACTCCGAGCCAGAGATAATTTCCGGCAGCGCGCACATATTTTTCGTCCTGATAAAGACGTGTCTCAACATCGAGTTCACCTCTATCTCTCAATGTTTCCTTGGCATTCTCAACATAACGCCTCGCTTCTGCAATTGGATCCTTTCGTTTCATACCTTTAATTTTTTAATTCCAAATAATTGACGTTGCAAAATTATAGCAAAAAATCTCTCATGTCAAGGGGAAAATTGTAAAATTTTGTTTACAATTCATTCATTTTCTTGGAATTATTGTAAAAAAATGGTTCATATAAATAATTCCGCAGCTATGCCGTCGGCAAACAGCATCCCGTTGTCTGTTAAGACGAATTTTCCGCCTTTTTGATACATTTTTCCGCTTAAAATATATTTTTTGGTCTGATTTTTAAACTTTTCGGCATATTTGTCGCCAAAATTCGTTTTGACATATTCCAAATCAACACCCCACATGGTGCGCAACGAGGTCATGATATACTCATTATGTCTGTCATCAAGCGTAATTTCTTCTTTTTCAAAAGAATAGCTCTCACTATAATCCTTCACGCTCGACACGTTCCACTGCCTTGAGACACCGTCAAACGAATGCGCCGACGGTCCCAAACCGAGATATTTCTCGCCTTTCCAGTAGATGCAATTATGCTTCGAATAATGCCCAGGACGTGCAAAATTGCTAATCTCATAATGTTCAAAGCCTTGATTTTCAGCCATTTTCACGAGAATATTATACTGACGAACCACAGCATCTTCATCGACAGAGGCCGCCACACCTTTTTTAATACGCTGCCCAAGCGTCGTCTTCTCCTCAACCGTCAAAGCATATGCCGACAAGTGATTGATGCCAGTAGCAAAGAAAATCTCAAGATTCTGACGCCATTTTTCATCGGTCAAGGTCGGAATACCATAAATCAAATCCATGGTAACTTCCTGAAAACCAATCTCTTGCGCACATTCTAAAACCTGTCTGGCATGCTTCGAATCATGTTTCCGGCTCAGATACTGCAAATCGTCATCAAAAAAGCTCTGAATTCCTATGCTTATCCTATTGATACCTAATGATTTATATTCTAAAAGCGTCTCTTTTGACACTGTATCCGGGTTTGCCTCCAGCGTGATTTCAGGATTATCAATAATCTTATAATTTTTGTACAAAACCTCCAAAACATCAGCAATTTCTGAAGCCTTCAGCAACGATGGCGTGCCTCCGCCGAAGTATATCGTACGCACCTCCTCACCGCCAAGATAGTCTTTCCGCTCGACAGCTTCTTTTTCCAAAGCCTCAAGAAAATCAGCACGTTGCTTCTCTGAAACCACCGAGAAGAAGTTGCAGTAAGCGCATTTCGACTTGCAAAACGGAATATGAAGATATATGCCTGACATGATGCAAAATTACTTCTTTTTCAGACAGGATTAACAAGATCAACAAGAATTTTTCTCTAACAGATTTTAAAGACCATATAAAATCAGACCATCCCCAAATTTATTTGTTTTATTAAAAAATATCATTTAATTTTGCGTTTTAAAACTTCACTTTTTTATGAAAAAAGTATTGCTTTTTATATTAACATTATTGAGTTTCAGCGCATTAGCACAGCTCGAGGTAAAGCCCGACTCGTTTAAGGAAGTCCCGGGATTTGTGAATATCAACACCGAATTAATGGAGGACGACAACAACGTGCTTTACGCCGTCATCAAGGTCAACACCGAGAATATCAACGACAAACAGCGTCATCAGCTGCTTTTTCAAGGCAATGCCGCCACTTTCATCGAACTGGAGTACAAAGTCGGTGAAGTGTGGGTGTATTTGAGCAGCAAACCAGCCACCTATATTAAGATTTCGCATCCCGATTTCGGCTCGACCGAATTCTGGTTTCCTTACGACTTGCAGCCGAAAAAAGGCTACGAGATGGTGCTTGTAAACAAACCTTCAAATGCCACCGGCTCAGGTGTATTGAAAATCAACACCATTCCTGAAAACGGAGCCACCATCACCCTAAACGGCAAGGTTTTAAGCCAACAGACACCTTACACCAACGACATGATCGCCGCCGGACAATATGAGATTATCGTCACCAAAGAACGTTTCAAACCAGCAGCTAAGACAGTGTCTGTCAACGATGGCGAAAACAAAATAGTCGAGATTGAAATGCCTATCGACGTGGCAAATATCACAATCAAAGCCGACAAACAAACCGAGATTTATGTTGACGATATCTTCAAAAATAAAGGCGACTGGACAGGCGAACTGTACAGCGGCGACCATATTGTGCGATATAAAAAAGAGTTTCATAACGATGTTGAGCAAACCATCACTGTTAAAGCTGGCAAAGCCGCCACTTACACCATGAATCCGACACCGATTTTGGAAACCGTAAAGATTACGTCGGAGCCAGCCGGAGCTGATATTTTCATCGACGGAGAAAAATACGGCACTACCCCTGCAAATCTCACAAATGTCATCATCGGACCACACAAGCTCACCCTCGAAAAAAAGGATTGCGCCTCATTGACGAAAGAATTCACCTTGGAGAAAGGCAAACAATTGATTATCAGCGAAAAACTGGTAACAGGAAAAAAATATACAGTAACGACAAACAATAATAACGACAAGATTTTTGTTGATGGAGAGTTCGTCGGGAACAGCCCGATGACCGAGGTTATCAGCTATGGCGAACATGTAATCACAGTGGCGAGAGACAATAATTTGTGCGATGATTTGGAAGTCCTCCACACCTTAAATCAAAGTGATTTCACCACAAAATATGTCAAATTAACTCCCGATGACAAAACCGACAGCATAAAAATAAAGCTTGTTAAAGGCGCTATCGCATATGATTTTTCTGTCGGCGACAATAAAAAAGTGTTTTTCTCGAGAGGCAATCTGCAATATAAAGCAGATGAATGCATCTGGCGTTTCGCTGAGCATCAGTGGGATATTGTTGGTGGTATAGATGAGTTTGACGGAAAGGAATATGGAACAGTTTATTATAATAACGAAAAATGTGACAACTCCCTGATATCATCCAAATATTCAGGCTGGATTGACTTATTTGGTTATGCTACCAGTCGCCATGATGGCAAATATCCTTATATGACAAACACCGCATGGCAGGATTACTATCATGGCCAATACTACATACAAGGTTCCGCTTATGACTGGGGATCCAGCTATACCGCATTAAACTATGAAAAAAAGAAATGGTACACGTTGAGATTGCAGGAATGGGAATATGTCTGTGACAAAAGGACCACACCTTCAGGCATCAGATATGCAAAAGCCACAGTAAACAACGTTTATGGAGTTATTCTTTTGCCAGACAACTGGGATGCTTCATACTACAATTTGGTCAGAACAAATGAAAAAAATGCGCATTACGATACAAACATTATATCATTAGAAAATTGGAACAACAAACTTGAAGCAAACGGAGCTGTGTTTTTGCCCGCCACAGGTCGTCGCGAAGAAACCAAGACCGTGGATTTTAAACGCGGACGTTATTGGTCAGCAACGTTTTATATTGTCAGCGCAGCTCATTGCCTTTATTTCTATGATAACGACCTCAATGCCAGTTGGTGGAATTTCCGAAATTATGGCATAAGCGTCCGCCTCGTTTGCGACTCGCAGTAGTTTTTCAATAAAAAATATTTGACAAAATCAAAACTTCGACGTATTTTTGCATTTGATAATCACTAAAAACAAACTCACCATGAAAGACAACAAACTAATAATCACCATCAACCGCGAATTTGGCTCAGGCGGCAGGGAAATAGCATACAAACTCGGAGCATTGCTCGACATCAAAGTCTATGACAAACAGGCGCTTGAAGCCATCGAGGAAAACCTGGGCGTCGCCAACGAGCTGCCCGACAAGATTTACGACATCCAGAAAGATATCCTTCTGAATATAGCATCTAAGGAGTCGTGCATCATAGTGGGCCGCACCGGATTTCATATCTTCCGAAACCACCCGAATGTGGTGCGAGTGCTGCTCATCGCCGACTACGACGCGCGCGTGAACCACGTCAGCGAGAAACACGGCATCACCAAGATGAACGCCCGCAAACGCATCGACACCGTTGATCGCGCACGCGAAGAATACACCATGAAATACACCGGAGTGTCGCGCTACGACGCCCGCAACTACGACTTCGTGCTCAACGTCACCAACATCCCCGGATACCACGTGGCAGCATTCTTGGCACAAAACGTCAGAATGAAATTCATGAAGAAATAACTGGTTTAAACACCGGTTTTTAAAATTTTTCTTGCATTTTCCAAAAATTTCGTATTTTTGTAGCTTATTTTAGTATTATATTTCTGCGTAAGAAAATTATTAATTAAAAAATAAGCCATCATGAAAGTTTGGAGAGCCTTTACATCGTTCATACTCATCCTCGCGCTCATCCTCTGCGCTTTTGAGTTGTACAGATGTGTGCCCTATATCATTGAATCGACGAAAAACAACACCTATCAAGGCTTCCTGTGGCTGCTGATCGGAATGGTCGGCTTCGCCCTGATGTCGGCGCTTTTCTTCAAGAAAAACCGTCATCTGCTCTACACCTTGACCCACGAAGGAGCGCATTTTCTCGTCGGAGCATTGTTCTTGCGCCGCAAAATCACCGAGTTTAACGCCAAAGCCATCGAATATATCAAATCGGGCGAAAACCTCGGCGAGGTATGGTCAATAGGAGGCAACAACGTGTTTATGTCGCTGGCACCTTACATGCTGCCTTACATCACCTTCGTCTTCGTGTTCATCCGCCTGATGATCAAGCCGGAATGTCTCCCAATCATCGATTTCATCATCGGATTCACCCTGATGTTCCATATCTATTGCGTAAAAAGCTACATGGGGTCTTATCAAGGCGACCTCAAGGTCTGCGGCCTGTTCCGCTCATATCTTTTCATCTGGACCTTTATCTTCTTTAACTTCGCGATAATCATTTATTCGCTCGGAGGTGGGATGACAGAGCCTGTCAACATCATCCAAGCCAACGTCCATTGGTTCAGCCAGGCATGGAAAGACATTCTTTGGGTAATATCATTATTTGCAAAATAAATTTTTAATATCATGAATATCAAACACTTAGCTATGACATTAGCAATCGCGGCAACTCTAGTGAGCTGCGGAGAAAAGCAAGAAGAAAAGTCTTGCTGCAAAAACAATTGCAAAGGACACACCGAAAACTACGAAGCCCTCGCAAATCAATATGCCGAGGTGACTCTGACAACCGACATCAGCCATCTCTCAAAGAATGAGGTGAAGATGCTCGACCTCTTGTTCCAAGCCGGAAAACTCATGGACGACATCTACTGGCATGAGAATCTCGGCAGCTGCAAACACGAGTTTTTGGATAAAATCGAAGACCCGTATGCACGCAAATACGCTGAAATCAACTATGGTCCATGGGATCAGCTCGACAACCGCCGTGTCTTCATCCCAGGTTATGGCGAGAAACCGGCAGGCGCAGGATTCTACCCTACCGACATGACAAAAGAAGAGTTCGAGGCTTGGGAAAACGCCGACAAGACCAGCCAATACACCATCGTCCGTCGTGATGAGAACGGCAAACTTCAGACAGTGTGGTACCACGACGCTTTTGCCAAGAAAATCAACGAGGCAGCCGACCTGCTCATGGAAGCATCAGATCTCGCAGCCGATAAAGAGTTTGCTGAGTATCTCCGACTCAGAGCAAAAGCTCTCCTCACCGACGATTATTACATGTCGGATATGGCATGGATGGATGTCCGCAACAACAACGTTGATTTCGTTGTCGGACCTATCGAGAACTACACCGACGGCCTGTTTGGCTACAAAGCAGCCCACGAGTCATTTATCCTCATCAAAGACCAGGAATGGACAAAGAAACTGTCACGCTACGTGGCTTTGCTGCCTGTCCTTCAGACAAAATTGCCTGTCGATGCAAAATACAAACAAGAAAAACCAGGTAGCGATGCTGACCTCGCCGCTTACGATGTAGTTTTCTACGGCGGTGACTGCAACATGGCATCGAAGACCATAGCCATCAACCTGCCTAACGACGAGAGAGTACAGCTGCAGAAAGGCACACGCAAGCTCCAGCTCAAGAACGCTATGAAAGCCAAGTTCGACAAGATCGTTGTCCCTATTTCAAACGTACTGGTAGCTCCTGAGGCACGTCAGAACATCAAGTTTGACGCTTTCTTCGCCAATGTGATGTTCCACGAGGTGGCACACGGTCTGGGCATCAAGAACACCCTTGACGGCAAAGGCACTGTGCGTCATGCACTTAAAGAGCAATATTCAGCCATCGAAGAGGCAAAAGCCGACATCCTCGGCCTGTTCCTCGTCACCAAGCTCTATGAGATGGGCGAATACACCAACACCACTTTGGAAGAGAACTACACCACCTTCATGGCTGGCATCTTCCGTTCGGTACGTTTCGGCGCCGCCTCAGCTCATGGCAAAGCCAACATGATTGAATTCAATTACTTGGCCAACGAAGGCGCATTCACACGCGATGCCAACGGCCTCTACAACATCGACTTCCCGAAGATGAAGCTCGCAGTCGAGAAACTCGGCGGCGCCATCCTCGTGGCACAGGGCAACGGTGACTATGAGTTCGTGAAGAACTGGATCGCCACCGACGGCGTCATCAAGCCTGAACTCCAAGCCGACCTCGACAAGATCAAAGAAATGGGTATCCCGAAGGATATCTGTTACAACATGGGTATGAATGTATTACTTAACAAATAATTAACAAAAAAAAATGAAAAAATTATCATTAACTTTCGCCCTCATCTTTGCTATGATGGGCATCATCCGCGCCGACGAAGGCATGTGGTTGCCAATGTTCGTCGAGCGCTTGAACTACGTTGATATGCAGAAGATGGGTCTCCAGCTGACACCGGAGGAACTCTACAGCATCAACAACAGCAGCTTGAAAGACGCCATCGTTGGCCTCTCAAACGGTCCTAAGCCACGCGGTTTCTTCTGCACTGGCGAGATTGTGTCAAATAACAGCTTGCTCTTCACCAACCATCACTGCGGCTACAGCTCAATTGCAGCCCTCTCGACCGTTGAACACGACTACCTCAACGAAGGCTTCGCAGCCAAGGATTTCAGCGAAGAGCTTCAGGCAGAAGGCGTCTCAGCATCATTCCTCGTGAGAATGGAAGACGTTACAGCCGAGATCCTCGGTGTCGTTACCGACGACATGGATTACATGGCCCAGCAGAAGGCTATCAACGCTAAAATCAAAGAGTTGGAGGACGCAGCATCGGAAGATGGCAAACTCAACCCAGTCATCAAAGGATTCTTTGAAGGCAACGAATACTATATGTTTGTCTATAAGACATACACCGATGTCCGTCTCGTGTTCACAGCAGCACAGTCAATCGGCAAGTTCGGCGGCGACACCGACAACTGGATGTGGCCTCGTCACACCGGCGACTTCAGCGTTTTCCGTGTATATGCTGACGAAAACGGCGAGCCTGCAGCTTATTCAGAGAACAACAAGCCTCTCACACCTAAATACAGCCTCACAATCAATATCGACGGCGTCCAGCCAGACGACTTCACCATGATTTGGGGCTTCCCAGGCTCAACAGAGCGTTACATGACATCATACGGCATCAACTACAATGTTGACAGCTTCTACCCGATAGTTTATGAGGTATTCAAAGCCAAGACCGACGTCATGGACAAATATATGAAGATTGACAAGGCCGTCAACATCGCCTATGCAGACGAGAAGGCAGGTCTCGCCAACACTTGGAAAAACTTCGAAGGCCAGATGACAATGCTCCGCAAGAACAAAGTCGCCGAACGCAAGGCCGAACTCGAAGACAGCTTCATGGATTGGGTGAAATTCGGCAGCGCCAACGCCATGATTAATGTGAAAAACGAACAGGACTATCAGGCTTGGCTCGAGATGACCAAGAAACGTCAGGCAGAATACAGCGATGTTCTCGACAGCACAAAAGACTTGTTCCAAGAACTCAGCGAAGTGGCAAAAGCTTTATTCTATCCTAACTTTACAGCACAGCTTAACCAGTTCGACAGAATCTCAACCTTTGACGAATACATGAATGCCGTCAACAATTACAAGGCTCTCACAACCAAAGAGAACGGCAAGCCAATGAAAGCTAAAGATATTGAGAAGGACTCTGTCGCTATGGCAGCAAAAGCAGCCCTCGACACAGCCACAGCAAACCTCAAGAACATCGACATCGACATACTGTTCAAAGACCTAGACGACCGCGTTGAAGGCGAGATGCTCGTCGAAGTGTTGAAGATTTACAGAAGCCACTTCACAGCAGATGAACTTCCTGAGACATTACAGCAACTCGACGCTCAGTACAACGGCGATTTCGCAGCATTGGCAAACGACATCATCGAGAATTCAATCTTCGCCACAGCTGAGTCAATGAAGGCTTTCGTCGAGAATCCTGATCCGGATGCCATCGAAAACGACATCGCTGTCATCACTCAGGGTGGCCTCATCGAGCACATCTACACAGCAGCTCCAGTATATAGAAAAGCCATGATTGGCATCAGCCAGAACGACCATCTCTTTGTGAAAGGTCTTCGCGAGTTCTACGCTGAGACACAGCCTGGCAAGCACCTCTATCCTGATGCAAACTCAACAATGAGAATGAGTTACGGCTCAGTGAAAGACTACCAGCCAGCCGACGCTATCTCTTACGACTACGTCTGCACCGCCAACGGTATCCTCGAGAAATACATCCCTGGTGACTTCGAGTTCGACGCTCCACAGCGCCTCCTCGACCTCATCGAGGCAAGAGACTTCGGCCAGTATGCTGACAAAAACGGCGAGCTTATCACCTGCTTCTTGTCAACCAACGACATCACTGGCGGTAACTCAGGCAGCCCTATCATGAACGGCAATGGTGAACTCATCGGCTTGGCCTTCGACGGCAACTGGGAAGCAATGAGCGGCGACGTCAACTTCGAGCCTAAACTCCAGCGCACCATCAACGTCGATATCCGCTACGTGCTCTTCATCATCGACAAGGTTTATGACGCAACCAACCTTATCAACGAGCTTAACATCAAAAAAGCGATGCCAGAGCCGATAAGAGTTGAAGAAGAATAATTCCTCGCTCCGCTCGGAATAATTTTGGCGGCGGCACTAACGCCCTTAATGGCCTTAATGGCTTTAAGGGCGTTAGTGCCGCCGCTATTTTTTTTATTATTATTTTGTTTTCTATCAAATTTTGTTTATTTTTGCAGTTTAAATTCATTTTAGATGAAAAGACTAACTGCGATATTATTTTTGCTTTTCCTGTCACTTTCCGCGATGGCGCAGCTGGAGGTGAAACCCGACTCTTTCAAGGAAGTGGCCGGATTTGTAAATATAAACCTCGACATCCAGACAGACGACAACGAGGTGCCTTATGCCGTGGTGAAGGTCAAAACAG
>Ga0265301_10005369_pt1 | contig 12610 bp, 6 predicted proteins | sample AusTroGonzalo_MG_2_FD_193488 | JGI IMG/M metagenome (GOLD analysis project Ga0265301, IMG submission 193488) | Bovine rumen microbial communities from tropical cattle in Woodstock, Queensland, Australia - Gonzalo_04 | ecosystem: Host-associated > Mammals > Digestive system > Stomach > Rumen ...
GAACGACTATTCTTTGTCTTAATTGACGGTTCGTTCAATTACCCAAGTACTAAATAAGTACTCGCTTCTTGTACTACTTGTCTGTTTATGGAAATCTTTCAAAGAACTCTTTCTTTTATGCCTTCCGAGAGGGCTTCTCTCGTTTAGCGGGTGCAAAGGTACGACTAATTTTCCATCCCACCAAATATTTTGGGAATATTTTTTCATTTTTCGGGCAAAAAAAATATCCTCTTGACGCAAATCAAGAGGATAATTCTCTATACCTTATATAATATTATTCTTTAGGGGCCTGTCCGATAAGATCCATAAACTCATCAAGCTTCGGAGTGATGATAATCTGGGTGCGGCGATTACGCTGTTTTCCAGCTTCAGTATCATTACCTGCCAACGGATTATACTCACCACGACCTCCAGCAGTCAGACGCTTGGGATCTACGCCATACTGGTTCTGCAGAGCCTGCACTACAGAAGATGCACGCAGACAGGAGAGGTCCCAGTTGTTACGGATGTTCTCACGGGTGATGGGCACATTGTCGGTATTACCCTCAATAAGCACGTCGTAATCCTTATAGTCCTTGATGATCTTCGCAATCTTCGACAGTGTCTCCGAAGCGCGGCTGTTAATTTCATAAGAGCCGCTCTTGTAGAGCATATTGTCTGCCAGCGAAATATAGACTACGCCTTTCAGCACCTGCACATCCACTTCCTTCAGTTCCTCTTTGGAAAGTGAACGGGTCAGATTGTTCTGGAGCACGAGGTTCAAAGAGTCGCTCTTAGACTTCACCTCTACGAGATGGCGGATGTACTGATTTGACTCGTTAATCTGATCAACGAGCTTCTCGATAGAGATGTTGTTCTGCGAAGCATTGGTAAGACTCTTATCAAGTGTCTTCTGCAGGGCGTCATACGCATTCTTCGACTCGGCAAGTGCACGCTTCTGAGCAGCGAGTTGCTCTTCCAAACTTGACAGACGGGCATTCTTGGCAGCCAGATCCTCCTTGGCAGCCTGCAGGCTTTCCGTCAGAGACTTGTTTTCTGTCTGACAGTTAATCAATTCCTTTTTACTACCGCAACTGGTCATCATGAGTCCTGCGGTAACAACAATCAATAATACCTTTGTTTTCATACCTAAATAAAATAAATTTAAAATGTTTGAGTGTGCAAATATACATATTAGTAAAGCAAAAACGTTCAAATATTCAATTGAATTATGGTAATTTAACCTCTGTTTCAGCAGATAGCAACACTTTTAGGGCTTATTATTTGCCAGATCGCTTTTTTTTTCGTACCTTCGCGGGCAAAAATAAAAGGCAACATGAATCAGCATATACGGATATTACTTACATGTCTTTTCTGTCTGTACATTCTTTGCATCTTTGGCCAGAAGCGCAAAGTCACCCAGCCGTCGTCACCGGCAGTTGAAAAGGGAGTTACCAAACAACTCGCCGAAGAGCGTGCAGCGAACATCAGTCTTGTCAATTATAACCTGACATTCAGAATTCCTGCCGACATGCGCAAGGATGTCAGCGGTACTGTCGTCATTGATTTCTTCCTCAAAGACCGTACCGACGTCATTCTTGACTTCCAGGGACATTTTTCTGGCACCTGTACGATAAACGGGGAGGCAGGTCAAGCCAAGATAAGCAACGAGCATATCATCCTGCCGAAAAAACTGATGAAGAAGGGCGTAAACAAAGTAAAGATGAACTTCACTAGTCTGAACACCGCCCTGAACCGCCATTCGGACTATATGTATACCTTGTTTGTTCCAGACCACGCCCGTTCGTGTTTCCCCTGTTTCGACCAGCCCGACCTTCGTGCTACCTTCAAGACTACGCTGAATGTTCCCGAAGGATGGAAGACCATGGTCAGTGACGGCACAAATCCTATTCCTACCTATCTCTATTCGTTTGTAGCAGGTGATTTTTATGAAAAGGTCGTCAAGAAGGAGAACCGTTCGTTACGGGCCCTTTATTTAGAGACCGACCCCAGCAAGACCTCACAATTAGCTCAGGTTTTCGAAGAGGTGCATCAGTCGTTACGCTGGATGGAGAAATACACTGGCATCCGTTGTCCGTTCAAGCAATACGGAATGGTGATTCTTCCCGGTTATCAGTTTGGGGGAATGGAACACCCCGGTGCCATCCAGCTGAGCGACCGTCGGATATTTTTAGGCCAGTCGCCATCACAAGAAGAGCGATTGACGCGTTCCGAACTCATTGCCCATGAGATTTCCCACTTATGGTTTGGCGACATTGTTTCATTGAAATGGTTTGAAGACGTCTGGGTCAAAGAAACCTTTGCTAATTTCATGGCAGAGAAGATTACCCGTAACCAGCTTTCAAAAACCGACCATGAGCTTCGTTTCCTCAAGACCTACCAAAGCAAGGCCATAGCCATTGACCGTACGGAAGGCACCCATCCCATCGCTCAGCCGTTGGACAATCTGGACAAAGCTTCCCTCCTCTACGATGACATTATCTATGATAAGGCTCCTGTCGTCATGCGGCTGTTTGAGTCGATGATCGATGCCCGTAAGATGCAGGCAGGGTTGCAGAAATACCTCAAGCAATATTATTTCAAGAATGCTTCATGGGACGACCTTATCGACATCCTCGATGCTGAAGCCCCAACCATTGGCATCCGCCAGATGAGCGACGTCTGGGTACGACAAAAGGGTATGCCCATCATCCACACCTCCTATAAAGACGGCAAACTCATTGTCTCGCAGAAAGACCCCTACGGACGTGGACTCTTCTGGCGCCAGAAATTCGATATCCGTATTATCAACGATCTGGGCAACAGCCGTACCATCACCGTCGACATGCAACAGCCCACAGTATCGTTCAACCTGCGTCAGGCTCCCAGCCACATCATTCCTAACTATAATGGTAACGGTTATGGACACTTCACCCTTGACGAAGACTACGCCCGCCGCCTGGTATTCAGACTGATCGTCCTGCGTAACGACCTGCAACGCTATGCCTTGCTGGAGACCCTTTACGACAACTATCTGATGGGTAATATTCCTCCCAGCTACTTCGGCGAGCTCTATCGTAACATGATCAAAGAGAAAAACCCGTTCATCATGCAGACATGCGTAGACCACATGTTCAAGATTGGCTTTGACATGAACCGCAACGAACGGATGACGCTGGAGCAGTGTATCATGGACCTTCTGGGCGAGAACCATTCAGACGAATGTCGCCGCATCATCATCCGCAAAATGGCTGCCAACGCCACATCGCCCGAGGTTCTTGACAAAATCTATAAGATATGGAGCGACCACAACGACCCGCTCTTCAACGAGCACGACTATATGGAGATGGCCTACCGTTTGGCCATCATGCGTCCTAACGAATGGCAGAATATCATCAGCACCGAGCGCAATACGATAGACAACGACTTGCTGTTAAAGGAGTTCGACTACGTCAGTAGGGCATGTACGCCTCAGCTCAAGGAGCAGCAAAAGCTTTTCAACGACCTGCTGAAACCCGAGAACCGCAAGGAAGAGCCTTGGGCATTGCACCTGCTGAGACTACTCAATGCCGACGTTCGTGAGCCGCAGACTAATCCGTATATCACCTCCAGCCTCAAATCGCTGGAGCATATTCAGCAGACCAGCGACATCTTCTTCACCAGCAACTGGCTGAAGACAATGTTTGCCGGACACAAGAGCCCAGAAGCACGCCAGCTGGTAGAACAGTTCCTCAAGCAGAATCCCAACTACAAACCCCATCTGCGCAACAAGGTGCTGGAAGCCGCCTGGCCACTGATGAACAAGCGCAAAAAGTAAATTCCTTTGCATTACAATACAAATAAAATACAAAAGACAATGATTCTCTTTTTCAAAACCCCACAGAACAGCGTGATTGCCACTGAGACCAGCCGGCAGCTCACGCAGGATGAGATTAAAGAGCTCTGCTGGCTGTATGGCGAGGCAGAGCTGGTGAACGTTGACAAGATGGAGGGCTTCTTCATCGGCCCGCGCCGCGAGATGGTAACCCCATGGTCGACCAACGCCGTGGAGATTACCCAGAACATGGGCATCAGCGACATCAAGCGTATTGAGGAGTACTTCCCCGTTGAAAGTGAAGATGCCGACCATGACCCAATGCTGCAGCGCATGTATAAGGGCATCGACCAGACCATTTTTACTATTAACATCAAGCCAGAGCCCATCAAGTATGTGGACAACTTGGAGGAATACAACGAGCAGGAGGGTCTGGCTCTTTCACCCGAGGAGATTGAATACCTGCATGGTATCGAGAAACAGAACGGCCGTCCGCTGACCGATAGCGAAATCTTCGGTTTCGCCCAGATTAACTCTGAGCACTGCCGCCACAAGATTTTCGGCGGCACATTCATCATCGACGGCAAGGAGATGGAGAGTTCACTCTTCGCCATGATTAAGAAGACTACTCAGGAGAACCCCAACAAGATTCTCTCTGCCTATAAAGATAATGTAGCATTTGCCCAAGGTCCCATCGTGGAGCAATTTGCACCGAAGGACCAGTCCACAAGTGACTACTTCCAGGTGAAGGATATTGAGAGCGTCATCTCGCTGAAAGCTGAGACGCATAACTTCCCCACTACCGTAGAGCCGTTCAATGGTGCTGCCACAGGTACTGGCGGTGAAATCCGCGACCGTATGGGTGGTGGTGTAGGCTCATGGCCTATTGCCGGTACAGCAGTCTACATGACGGCCTATCCTCGGCTGCACGATGATAATGGAGTAGCCCGCGATTGGGAGGACATCCTGCCTGTGCGTCAGTGGTTGTACCAGACACCACAGCAGATTCTGACAAAAGCCTCTAACGGTGCTTCTGACTTCGGTAACAAGTTCGGTCAGCCGCTGATTTGCGGCTCTGTACTTACCTTCGAGCATCAGGAGGGCAAGGAGAAGTATGCTTACGACAAGGTTATCATGCTGGCTGGTGGTGTGGGTTACGGCACCAAGCGCGACTGTCTGAAGAAAGAGCCTCAGAAGGGCAACAAGGTGGTGGTCGTCGGCGGTGACAACTACCGTATCGGCTTGGGAGGCGGTTCTGTGTCATCGGTTGATACCGGCCGTTACAGCAACGGTATCGAGTTGAATGCCGTGCAGCGTGCCAACCCTGAAATGCAGAAGCGTGCCTACAACCTGGTCCGTGCCCTTTGCGAGGAGGATGTGAACCCTGTAGTGTCCATTCACGACCACGGTTCTGCCGGTCACCTGAACTGCTTATCGGAGCTTGTTGAGGAGTGTGGTGGTGAGATTGACATGACCAAGCTGCCCATCGGCGACCAGACACTCTCATCGAAGGAAATCATTGCTAACGAGAGTCAGGAACGCATGGGTCTGCTCATCGACGAAAAGCACATTGAACACGTTCGTAAGATTGCCGAACGTGAACGTGCCCCACTATACGTGGTCGGTGAGACTACTGGCGATGCCCACTTCTCGTTCAAGCAGGGTGACGGCGTGAAGCCTTTCGACCTTGACGTGGCACAGATGTTCGGTCACTCTCCGAAGACCATTATGCGAGACAATACGGTGGAGCGTCATTATGCTCCAGTAGAATATGATAAGGCTAATGGTACCTATGAACTCCAAAATAAGATTGTCGAGTACCTTGAGCGTGTACTCCAATTAGAGGCTGTAGCTTGTAAGGACTGGCTCACCAACAAGGTGGACCGTTCTGTGACAGGTAAGATAGCTCGCCAGCAGTGTCAGGGTGAGATTCAGTTGCCGTTGAGCGACTGTGGTGTCGTTGCCCTCGACTACCGTGGTGTGAAGGGTATCGCCACCGCCTTAGGCCATGCCCCACAGGCTGGTCTGGCTGATCCTGCTGCCGGTTCTGTACTTTCTGTGGCCGAAGCCCTGACCAACATCGTATGGGCTCCCCTCAGCGAAGGTCTCGACAGCGTCAGCCTCAGCGCCAACTGGATGTGGCCCTGCCGCAGTCAGGAGGGTGAGGATGCCCGCCTCTATGCTGGTGTGAAAGCTCTAAGCGACTTCTGCTGCGACCTCCACATCAACGTGCCCACTGGTAAGGACTCGCTGTCACTCTCTCAGCAGTATCCCAATGGTGAGAAGATTATCTCTCCGGGAACGGTCATCGTCAGTGCCGGCGGCGAGGTCTCTGACATTAAGAAGGTGGTAAGTCCTGTCTTAATCAACGACAAGAACGCTTCTATCTATCATATCGACTTCTCGTTCGACGAGCAGCGCCTTGGCGGCTCTGCCTTTGCCCAGAGCCTGGGTAAGGTCGGTGACGATGTACCTACAGTGAAAAACGCCGAGTATTTTGCTGATGCTTTCAACGCCATTCAGCAGCTTATTGAGAAGGGCTGGATAATGGCTGGTCACGATATCTCGGCCGGTGGTCTCATCACCACCCTGCTTGAGATGTGCTTCGCCAACACTAAAGGTGGTATGCATATTAACCTGCACGACATCTGCAAGGATGGCGATGTAGTGAAGGCTCTCTTTGCTGAGAACCCCGGCGTCGTCATCGAGGTGAGCGACGAGCACAAGCAGGAGTTCAAGGACTTCATGGAAGAGCAGGGCGTTGGCTTTGCCAAGATCGGCTATCCCGTAGAAGACAGCCGTAGCATCGTAGTGAAGGCAGGCGACAACGAGATCAACTTCGACATCGACGCCCTGCGCGACGTATGGTACAAGACGTCTTACCTCCTTGACCGCAAGCAGAGCTTTAACGGCAAGGCCAAAGAGCGTTTTGAGAACTACAAGCAACAGCCTCTGGAGATGAAGTTCAACAAGGACTTCACCGGCACACTGGCACAATATGGCCTTAATCCCCGTCGTTCTGTCTGTTGCAGTGACACAGCAACAAACAAAACACCCAAGGCTGCCATCATCCGTGAAAAGGGCACCAACGGTGAGCGCGAGATGGCCTACTGCCTCTACTTGGCTGGCTTCGACGTGAAGGACGTGATGATGACCGACCTGATTACAGGCCGCGAGACGCTTGAGGACATCAACATGATTGTTTTCTGCGGTGGTTTCTCCAACTCCGACGTACTCGGCTCTGCCAAGGGTTGGGCCGGTGCCTTCCTCTTTAACCCCAAGGCCAAGGAGGCACTCGACAAGTTCTATGCCCGCAAGGATACCCTCTCATTGGGTATCTGCAATGGTTGCCAGCTGATGGTCGAGCTCGGCCTCACTGGTGCCAAGGGAGCAAAGATGCTGCATAACGACTCTCACAAGTTCGAGAGTGAGTTCATCAGTCTGAGCATTCCTCAGAACAACAGCGTGATGTTCGGTTCGCTCAGTGGCAACAAGCTTGGTCTGTGGGTAGCTCACGGAGAGGGTAAGTTCTCACTGCCCGAGGCTGAGAGCGCATACAACGTGATTGCGAAGTACAACTATCACGGTTATCCCGCCAACCCCAACGGTTCTGACTACGACGTGGCCGGTATCTGCTCTGAGGACGGTCGTCATCTCTGCATGATGCCTCACTTGGAGCGCGCTATCTTCCCCTGGCAGAACGCATGGTATCCCCTCAACCGCCGTCAGGATGAAGTGACGCCGTGGATCGAGGCATTTGTGAATGCACGTAAATGGGTAGAGGCTCATGTATAAGAGCCTCTTTACCACTTTCTTTAAGATTGGCATATTCACCCTCGGTGGTGGATATGCCATGATACCTTTGATAGAGGAAGAGGTAGTGAACAAGAAGCAGTGGGCATCGAAAGAGGAACTGCTTGATCTCATCGCCATTGCCCAAAGCTGTCCGGGGGTGTTTGCCATCAACATCGCCATCTTCATCGGCTACAAGCTGAGGAAGGTGAAAGGCGCTGTGGCTACAGCCTTCGGCACCGCCCTACCCTCTTTCCTGATTATCCTCGCCATTGCCATCTTCTTCGCAGCCTTCAAGGAGAACAAAGTCATAGCCGCCATGTTCCGAGGTATACGTCCTGCCGTCGTTGCCCTCATCGCGGTGCCCACGTTCCGCATGGCACAGCAAGCCAAGATTGGTTGGACTAACTGCTGGATTCCCATTGTCTCGGCATTAGCCATCTGGTTGCTTGGCGTTTCACCTATTTATATTATAATAATAGCCGGACTGGCTGGCTACCTTTATGGGGCCTATAAGTCCCATGAACCTCATAAGCCTCTTCAACCATGATTTTCTTCGACCTCTTCATCACATTCTTCAAAATTGGCCTTTTTGGCTTTGGGGGTGGCTACGGCATGCTGTCGCTTATCCAGCACGAGACGGTGGAGCGTGCCCACTGGCTGTCAACGGCCGAGTTCACTGACATCGTGGCTATCTCGCAGATGACACCAGGTCCCATCGGCATCAACTCCGCCACCTACTGCGGCTACACAGCCATTCATAATGCCGGCTACGGCCACCTCATGGGCATCCTTGGTTCGGCCACCGCCACCTTCGCACTCGTTCTGCCGTCACTCATCTTGATGATTCTTATCAGCCGCATATTCATGAAATACATGAAGACACGCACCGTCCGTTCCATCTTTACGGGCTTGCGTCCTGCCGTTGTAGGACTACTTGCTGCTGCCACATTGCTGCTCTGCAATGCCGAGAACTTCTCCACGCCGAAAGAGAATCCCTGGCAGTTCTTTATCAGCATCGCCCTTTTCGCAGCCACCGCCTTTGGTACAGGCTATCTAAAAATCAACCCCATCCGTATGATTTGCTACGCAGCCTTTGCGGGATTGCTGTTGCTTTATTAGCAACATAAGAATTTGGACAAAATACTTCAATATTTGATTTTTCCCTATTACCCTATTGCGGTTTATCAGAAAATGATTAACTTTGCAACCGAAACTGCAACTTAATCAACAATATTATATTTTTGCTTATGAAGAAAACATTACTTTGCATGGCTATGGTCCTCTTTTCTTTTGTAGGTGCCAATGCCCAGAACGAAGACAGCCCTGTCTTCACCAAGACGCTTTCCTCTGTTATCGAGGATGCGAAGTTCATTGTGGCCGACAGCCACTACACCACCGGTCAGGATGCCCTGCAGAAAGCCATCAATACGGCTGAAGGCAGCATCGCCACACTGGCCAGCAACGAAGAGGCACGCGAGGCTCTGAAGACCCTGCAAGCGGCCATCGACGAGTTTGTCTATGGCAACCCCCATGCAGACGCTACTGAGAAGATTCAGAACCCCAGCTTCAACAAGGATGGAAACAACGCTACGGCCATCACGTCGTGGACTGTCAAGAACTTCAAGCAGAACCGTCGCTCTGTCAGCTATGCTACCACCCGCTCCAGCGAGAGTGAAGACGTTATCTATGTCATCACAGACTTCGTAGAGCAGTGGGCCAACACCAGCGTAGGCAACATCAACGGCACTGGCGACATCTCTCAGGTTGTCAAGGGTCTGCCCGCTGGTCACTACCGTCTGACCGCCGATATCTTCGCCAATAACCAGCGTACGGAAGGTGTCCTGGAGGACGCAACGGGCATTGAGCTCTACGCCAACGACGTGGTTCGCGAGATTGGCTTGACCGACATTGGCGGCGGTACTAACGCTGCTGCTTTCAGTGTAGACTTCGACGTGGCTGAAGGCCAGGAGCCTACCATCGGTTTCCGTTTCAAAGAGCTCAACATCAACTGGCTCGGCTGGGACAACGTGACCCTTTTCTATATTGGCGACCCCGAAGCCTATAACAACATCGTTAACGTCGAAAAGATTGCCGCCGCCAAGGAGGCACTGGCAGCATCCGTGAAGGCTGCCAACGAGGCACTGGCCGACGAGAATGCTCCCTTCTACAATGCTGAGCTGAAGGCTGCCGTTGACGCTGCCAACGCCCTGACCGACGCTGCAACCTTAGAGGAGCTGACAGAGGCCAAGACCAACGTTGACACCGAACTGGCTACCTTCAACGGCTACAACAGCCATTATGCCGCCCTGAAGGCTGCCATCGAAGAGGCTGAAGCCTTGATTGCAAGTGGCATGACCAACGGCGCCGACAAATACCAGGAGGCCATTAACGCTGCCAAGACACAGCTGGGCACCGCTGCCTCCGATTACGCATCTGACGGTGAGGGCGGAGCCGCTCTGACCGATGCCGCCCTTGAAGAGCTTAAGAAGGCTGAGAGTAGCTTCCGCGTGCTGAACGCCAGCTATGCTAATCCTGCCAATGTCATCACAAATGGCGACATGTCCTCTACCGCAGGCTGGACTATCCTCGCTGAGGGTGCTAACCCCGACCTGCATATCAACACCTCTGGTTCTGTGACCAACTTCAGCACACCGTTCATGGAGTGCTGGGTCAACAACACCAACTACGGCAAGGCCAACTATGCTACCCAGACTGTCAATGCTCTGCCCGACGGACAGAAGCTGCCCGCTGGCTACTACGTGCTGAAGGCTGCTGCCCTGGCTACCCGTCAGGATCAGGCTGGTCTGAAGGTCACAGGTGTGACGCTGAAGTTCCAGGATCAGGAAGTGGCTGTGCAGACTGAAAACGGTATTGCCAAGATCTACACCCTCGGCTTCGACAAGAAGGAAGACGGTGGTGAACTGACCTTCGGACTCTACATTGACGAGGCTACCGATGCCAACTGGATTGCCTGGGACGAGGTGGAACTGCAGCTGGTAGGCGACAAGGACAAGTACATTGCCGACCGCACAAAGGCTGTGCTGGGCGAGAGCCTGGAAGAGCTGACCGAAGCTGTTGCCAATACCAAGAAGGCTATCGAGGAGGTTGAGCTGAACGGCGTAGTGGTTGAAGAAACCGACCTTGGCTGGACTCTGGGCGAGGCCCAGTATGTACTGGAGAATCCTGGCGACGAGGCCATCGTCACCAAGGAATACATTGCCCAGCTCATCAAGGAACTGAGCGACAACTTAGTGAAGTTCTACAGCAGCGGCGTAACACCCAAGGCTGGTAAGTCGTTCGATTTCACCTCATTCATCGTCAACGCTGACTTTGACGTAGAGGCTACCACTGGCTGGACTCCTGCTGAAGGTTCAGAGCTGCCCGGTGCTACCGATTGCGTTAACTGGTGGTTTGGAAGCTCTACCACGATGGAGCTCACACAGGAGTTCTATCAGGAGCTCAGCAATATGCCTGCGGGTAACTACGTGCTTAACGTGAATGCCTCTATCCGCGTCGACATGACCTACGCCACAACGGGCTATACCGCCGAGAACCTGCCCAGCAACATGACCTACTGCAAGGTCTATGCCAACGACCAGGAGGCCGATGTACATCCCTTCTTCTATGAGGACGAGGCCAAGGGCCTGACGCTGGAAAGTATGATGGAAATGACCAACGACTGGGACTACCGTCACGGCAACGGCACGCTTATCGACTACATGCTCAAGCAGAGCGGACACTTCAACACCTTAGTGCCCTTCACCCTTGAGAAGGAAGGCAACATCAAGATCGGCTTCCGCATGGAGCTGCCCAAGCGTGGTGGTCAGATGCCGTTCATCGACTACTTCCACCTCTATTACTACGGCACCGCTGAGCCTACCGCCATCAATGGCATTGCAGCTGACAACAGCGAGGCTCCCGCCGGCGTCTACAACCTGCAGGGTCAGTATGTAGGACCTACGACCAAAGGTCTGGCCAAGGGACTCTATATCGTAGGCGGCCAGAAGGTCATCATCCGATAATCATTAACACCGTTATACCGAAAAGACGGTCTGGGAGGTTACCCTTCCAGGCCGTCTTTCTTTTGATATAATCGACGGACGGTTCATCGCTTAGTGGAGAGACGAATTTGTTAAGCTTGATGCTAATGAACAACGCCCTACTGTTAAACAACACTAAAAGGAGGAAGTAATTTATAGAATTATTTGGTTTATAAAATAAACTTCTTTATCTTTGCACCGTGATTCGAACACAATGTGGCTGAAGCCGTGCCTTCTGCAGGGGTCGGACGAGGCCGGAGATTAACAAACCAAGTCAGTAACTCATCAAAAAGAAAGAATCATGGAAGAAAACAGCAACATGACTGCTGAGCGCAGTCTTGAAATCATCACGGAGCAGATAGAGCGTAGCCGCCAAATAGTGTCAAAGACGACAGGCCAGTCACTTTTCATTGCAGGAATCTGCATCATGTGCACCGCCGTTCTGGTGGCCGTCATCAACCTCATCACGATAAGCCAGGGAATGATAGGCATAGGCCATTTGCTCTGGTTCCTGCTGCCCTTCATCATCCTGAAACTCTCACGCATATATACTAAGGACAGCGCACATACCCCCACAAGCTTTGTCGGCTCAATGATTGCCAAGACCTGGATAACGTTTGGCTATTTCGCCATCGGATTCTTCGTCATCGCCCTCGTTTGGAGTCTGATAGCACCGACCTTTTTTTCGCTAAGCGAATGTGTGGCCACGCAGATTAGGGTGGCACCAGTCATTGTGCTGCTGATGGGAATGGCCATCACCATAACAGGCCACATTCTGCGTCAGCGCTGGTTGATAACGTTCGGCATTATGGCTGGCCTGCTGTGCTTCGCATGGGAACATTTCCATGTAGGCGAGGCCATTGTCATGAATCTCGTGCTGGTGGAGTCGCCTTTACCCTTGACAGCTGCTGCCATCAGCTCGTCGCTACCATGTATCACCATCTTTTTATTCGCACTTGTCGGCCTGCTGCTCCCAGGCATG
>Ga0265301_10005375_pt1 | contig 12602 bp, 9 predicted proteins | sample AusTroGonzalo_MG_2_FD_193488 | JGI IMG/M metagenome (GOLD analysis project Ga0265301, IMG submission 193488) | Bovine rumen microbial communities from tropical cattle in Woodstock, Queensland, Australia - Gonzalo_04 | ecosystem: Host-associated > Mammals > Digestive system > Stomach > Rumen ...
GAAAAAGAAGGCTTTATCGGAGCTCACTGCACCATAGAGAACGTCACCGCCATCCACAACGTCCACATCGACGCATTCACCGAATTATCAGGATGTTGTGAGATTAAACATGTCTGGATTTCCTCTTCTGAGAAAGAACCTGCCCGCATTGGAGGTGCTGTCATTCTGCGCAATGCCATCGTACACAAAGGCGCGCACCTTGACTCCCGTGCGTATATATGCGATGTGCTTGTCGGACAGCAGGTTAGCATTGCGGAAGGGGCGCGTGTCTATCAGTCTGCCGTGGGCGACAACAGCCACATTTCGGGTTGTGAGGTAGGCCACTCTTTTATCTATCCCTGTCACGAGCAGCACCACAGCAACTCATTCCTCATTGCCGCGCACATCCAAGGACAGAGCAACATCGCTGCCGGCGCAACGCTCGGATCCAACCACAACGGCCGCAAGAACGACGTCGATTTGGTAGCAGGCCGCGGTTTCTGGCCCGGACTCTGCTCATCATTGGCATTCCCCTGCTCGTTTGCGCCGTACACCCTCATTGCCAAAGGCGACTACCCGCGACCGCTCTCCATTCCGTTCGCCTTCTCGCTGATTAACAACAATGTAAAGGACGGCTGTTTGGAGATTATGCCCGCATTCTGGTGGATGCACAACGCCTACGCGCTGATGCGCAACGAATGGAAGTACGAAAACCGTGACAAGCGCATTGCATACACGCAATACTATGAATTCAAGCCACTTGCACCTGACACCATACACATTGTAAAAGAGAATCACAGACTGCTCACCCAGCATTTGGCTGGCGAAGCGGAACTGCCCAAAATGGAGATGTCGAACCGACCGGTGCGCATCCTCAAAGAGAAGGAGGCCATCGCCGCATATCGCGAAATGATGCTTTGCTACGTGCTCGCAGAAGGCGTCTTCAACAACAAACCAGAAACTTTGATTGATATTCTTGAAAATAATGCTAAATTACAGTGGATTAACGCTGGTGGAAACGTGCTGAGCACTGAACAATGGCAACAGCTCTGCAACACTTCCTCGTTGAAAGAAGCGCACGCGCTGCAGCTGGACTATATCGATGAAAATGGGTCTTTGATGTCTCTCACAGACGCAATAAACCTGTTACCCTACTTGTGCGACGAAGAAGTCACCCCAACCCGCATCATCGAACTATGTCGAGAGGCAATTAAAGTGCAAATCCGTTTCTACGAACGCGTTATAGCAGAAAGAACCAAGGATTTTGGTACTGAATTCCGTTTGACAAACACCCTATTTCCATATAAAAAGAAAGATGCGATGGACGACAATATTTGTCAGACCGCCGCAAAAAAGAAAGAAAAACTGGAGCAAATCCTTCATTAACAGACGAAAATCAACAACAATATGGCCATATACGATGATATTTTAAGCAAAAATGCCAAAATCGGCGTGATCGGTTTGGGCTATGTCGGACTTCCTCTGGCGATGGCTTTCGCTCACAAAGCCTCTGTCATCGGTTTCGACATCAACGAGGATCATCTCAACGTGATGCGTTCAGGTACAGACCCGTGCAAAGAGTTGGACGACAGCGTGTTCGAGAATGCAGACATCCTGTTTACCTCCTCCTTGGACGAATTGGCCAAAGCCACCTTCTACATCGTGGCAGTGCCGACGCCCATCGACAAGAACAACAAACCCGACCTGGTTCCGCTGCTCGGAGCCACCAAATCTGTCGGCAAAGTGCTGAAAAAGGGCGACTACGTGGTCTATGAGTCCACCGTCTACCCCGGTTGCACCGAAGAGGACTGCGTTCCGGTTTTGGAGCAGCTTTCCGGATTAAAGGCAGGCGTCGATTTCAAGTTCGGCTATTCGCCTGAGCGTATCAATCCTGGCGAAAAGGTACACACGTTGGAAAAGACCGTCAAGATCGTCTCCGGTTGCGATGACGAATCCTTGGAACAGATTGCGAAAATCTACGAAATGGTCGTGCAACCCGGTGTGCACCGCGCCCCGAGCGTCAAAGTGGCCGAAGCTGCCAAGATCATCGAGAACACCCAACGCGACGTCAACATCGCCCTGATGAACGAGCTGTCGATCCTGTTCGGCAGAATGGGCATCAACACCTACGACGTGTTGGAGGCGGCCGGCACAAAATGGAACTTCATGAAGTTCTTCCCCGGTCTGGTTGGCGGCCACTGCATCGGCGTGGACCCCTACTACCTCGTGCACAAGGCTGCTGAACTAAAATATCACACACAGGTCATCTCCGCCGGTCGTTTCGTCAACGACTCCATGGGCGGCTACATCGCCAAGAACGTGGTCAAGAAGATCATCGCTTCCGGCAAACCGGCTATGAACGCACGCGTACTCGTGATGGGCATCACATTCAAAGAGAACGTCTCCGACATCCGCAACTCCAAAGTGGTGGACATCATCCACGAGCTGCAGGATTTCGGTGTTATCGTGGACGTGGTCGATCCGTTCGCCAACCCCGAAGAGGTCAAGAAATGCTACAACCTCGAACTGAAGTCGCAGCCCGAAGGTCCCTACAACGCCATCATCCTCGCCGTCGCCCACAACGAATACAAAGGGCTCTCGGAAGAGTATTTCCGGCAATATTCCCTTGGCAATGGCATCTTCGTAGACGTTAAGGGTCTGTATCGTAACGTGGTGAAAAACATGACGTATTGGAGCCTCTAAGCCTGTAAGCGCGTAAGCGTGTAAACCAATAAACTAAAATAATGGCGGACAATTACATAGAGAACAAATTCGACGAATACAACAGCAAGAAAAAGGTGGTGTACAAATCCGCGGGGCATTCGCTGGCTCAACTGTTGAAGGCAAACCGCAGTTACCGCGGATACGATCAAGCCTATAAAGTTTCGAAAAGCACGCTGGAGAAAATCGTGGCGGTGAATCCTTTGTTGCCGTCAGCGAAGAACCAGCAAGCATTGCGGTTCAAGCTGGTCACGGAAGAGACTGGTGCGGAAAAGGTGTTGGAAAACATCAAATTGGGCGGTATGCTGCCGGAACTGCACTTGCCGTTCCCAGACACCGAGCCCAAAGCCTTCATCATCATCTGCAGCACCGTTCCCGACAATAAAATGCTGCACGTGGATGTGGGCATCGCAGCACAAAGCATGTTGCTGAAAGCGGTAGAGCTTGGTTATAACGGTCTGATTATCGGGGCGTTCAATGCAAAGAAAGTCGAAGAAGAGTTTGCGCTCCCCTACCCGCCCGTACTCATCCTCGCCATCGGCAAAGGCAATGAAAACATTGAGCTGAAGGAGATTTCCACCAACGAGAGCCATGCGTATTACCGCGAAAACGGCACACACATCGTGCCGAAAGTGCGATGGAAAGAGTTGATTATCGAATAAAAAAAAAGCGACGAAATTTCGTCGCTTTTTTTATCACTTACTTCTTGTAGAAGATGAACTTGCCGTCTTCGATGGAGTCGACCATGATGGTGTCGCCCGGACCAAGATCGTCAGAGAGGATAAGCTTCGACAGCTCGTTCATGATCTGCTTTTGGATGACGCGCTTCAGCGGACGGGCACCGAACATCGGGTCGTAGCCCAAATCGGCCAGCAGTTTCATCGCATAGTCGCTGAATTCGATGTTCAAGTTCTTCTGCTCCAACAGCTTGCGCAAATTGTTCAGCTGCAGGTTGATGATATCCTTGATTTCGCGCTTCGACAACGGCTGGAACATCACAATCTCATCGATACGGTTCAAGAATTCGGGTTTCAACGTCTTCTTCAATAGCTCGTTGAGTTCCGCTTTCGTCTTCTTGAAGACCTCCTCATCCGACATTCCATTCGTGTTGGAGTAGTTCTCTTGGATGATGTTCGAACCGAGGTTGGAGGTCATGATGATGATGGTGTTCTTGAAGTCTGCCACCCTACCCTTGTTGTCGGTAAGTCGTCCGTCGTCAAGCACTTGCAGCAGCACGTTGAAGACATCCGGATGCGCTTTCTCGATTTCGTCGAACAGAATCACGGAATAGGGTTTCCGACGCACCTTCTCGGTGAGCTGACCACCTTCATCGTAGCCCACGTATCCGGGAGGCGAACCGATGAGTCGGGAGACAGAGTAGGATTCCTGGAACTCGCTCATATCGAAACGGGTCATAGCCTCCTCTGTATTAAACAGATACTCTGCCAACGCCTTGGCCAACTCGGTTTTACCCACGCCTGTGGTGCCCATGAAGATGAAGGATCCCAAAGGACGGCGTGCATCTTGCAAACCCGCACGACTTCTACGAATGGCATCGGAGACAGCCTCGATGGCCTCGTCCTGACCGATGACACGTTTGTGCAGTTCCTCTTCCAAGTGCAGCAGTTTGGATTTCTCGCTCTGCATCATCTTGTTGACAGGGATGCCGGTCCAACGCGCTACTACTTCCGCAATATCATCAGCAGTGACTTTTTCATCAATCAAGGCGTTGTCGCCCTGCAACTTCTCCAAATCGCTCTGCAGCTGCGTGATTTTGTCTTCATCGCTCTTGATGAGTCCGTAACGCAATTCGGCCACACGACCGTAGTTACCCTGACGTTCCTGCTCGGCAGCTTCGAGTTTGTAAGACTCGATTTCGTCCTTGCAGTGCTGGATTTGGTCCATAATCTCCTTCTCGCTGCGCCATTTGGTCGACAGAGCGTTGCATTTCTCCTGCAATTCGGCAATCGTTTTGCTCAATTGCGCCACTTTTGCCTCGTCTTTCTCGATTTTCAACGCTTCGCGCTCGATTTCGAGTTGAGAGATACGGTGTTGAACGTCGTCCAGCTCTTCAGGCACGGAGTTGATCTCCAGTTTCAACTTAGCTGCGGCCTCATCAATCAAGTCAATGGCTTTGTCGGGAAGGAAACGGTCGCCGATATAACGCTGCGACAGCTCCACAGCGGCGATGATAGCCTCGTCCATGATTTTCACCTGATGATGGTTCTCATAACGTTCCTTCAAGCCACGAAGGATGGAGATAGCGCTGTATTTGTCTGGTTCTTCGATCTTTACAGGCTGGAAACGACGCTCCAAAGCCTTGTCTTTCTCGAAGTACTTTTGGTACTCATCCAAGGTCGTGGCACCGATGGAGCGCAGTTCACCACGCGCCAGAGCGGGTTTCAGGATGTTGGCGGCGTCCATAGCACCTTCGCCGGAGGCTCCCGCACCCACGAGGGTGTGGATTTCATCGATGAAGAGGATGATTTCGCCATTGGACTCGATCACCTCGTTCACAACGCTCTTCAGACGCTCTTCGAACTCACCTTTGTACTTGGCGCCGGCGATCAGAGCTCCCATATCCAGAGAGTACAACTTCTTGGATTTCAGGTTCTCCGGAATATCGCCGCTGACCAAGCGTTGCGCCAGACCTTCCGCGATGGCAGTCTTACCGACACCGGCTTCACCGATCAGAATCGGGTTGTTCTTGGTACGGCGCGACAGAATCTGCAGCACACGACGGATCTCCTCGTCACGACCGATCACGGGGTCTAGCTTGCCCTTGCGAGCCATGTCGTTAAGGTTTTTGGCGTACTTGTTGAGGGCGTTGTAGGTCTCCTCCGAGCTCTCGCCGGTCACTTTCTTACCGTTGTGAAGCTCGGCAATAGCGGCCTTGAGGCTCTTTTCTGTGATACCGGCGTCCTTCAGCATTTGTCCCGCCTGACCGCCAGCCATGAAGATGCCGTAGAGCAGGTGCTCCAGAGCCATGTACTCGTCGCCGGAAGCGTCGCAAAACATGGCAGCCTTCTGCATAGCGGTTTGGGTGGTGCCGCCGAGATAGATTTCGTTGCCGCTGCTCTTGGGCAGACGGTTGATTTCGCGTTCGACCGCCTGCTTGAGCGTTTGAGGGTTACACGATTGTTTCTTCAGCAGGAAGGGAATCACGTTGTCATCCGTGTCAAGCATAGCCTTGAGGATGTGCAGCGAATCGACCTGCTGGTTCTGGTTCCGGGCCGCGATCATTTGCGCGTTCCCGATCACCTCTTGGGTTTTGATTGTTAAATTATTCGGGTTCATAATTTTCGGTTTAAGGTTTAAGGTTTAAGGTTTAGGTTGACCCCACACTGCGCTTCGCTTGTGTGGGGTTAATTGCACTGCGTGCGTCTTGCCTCTTTGAGGCTGCTCAAGGAATATATTTTCAAAATATTCAGTGAGCACACGCCGCATAATATTGCAATTATGTTGCCAATGGAGAAGAACTGACAAAATGGCAGGCGGGGTATGGTTTTGGAAAAACAAATTTTCTTTGTAACAAAGAGCAGATGAACTATTACAAATACGCCATGAAACGGGTCGAAAAGCGGCTACCCATCGCTGATATACACAATGTGGAATCGCAGGACGAGTCCATTGCCATCTATTACACTGCCCCATACCGTTTGGAGAAATCCGGCAATGCTAAAGTCAATGCTCTTTTGCAACAGCTGTACTACAACCATAAGCACACCGTGGTGACTCGCAAGGTCTTCTTGGAGGAATGCAAGGCACTGAAAGGATGGTTAAAGGGGAAATTTTAACTTCCCCCGCACACCTAACGGCGTGCGCAACCAACGCGACCCCGCATTTTCCACCTAGCCTTTCCCCTCTTCCTTCTTCCTTCTTCCTTTTTCCTTCTTCCCTCTTCCCTCTTGCCTATTCTCTTAACCCCCTAACCCTCAACACCCCACAACCATCAACCAAAAATCCGCTAAAAAACCGCCCAACCTACCGATTTTTTTCGTATCTTTGCAGGTTTTTAGAGAAAAAGTAAAACCATTAATAATGAGCGAGTTAGAGAATAAGACAGTGAACGAAGAAACCTATAGTGCGGGGAATATTCAGATTCTGGAAGGCCTAGAGGCAGTGCGCAAACGTCCCGCCATGTATATCGGCGATGTCAGCGACCGCGGTCTGCACCATCTGGTGAACGAGGTGGTCGATAACTCCATCGACGAGGCTCTCGCCGGATTCTGTAACAACATAGAAGTTAAAATACTGGAAGGCAACGCGATAAGCGTCCTCGATAACGGTCGTGGTATCCCCACCGACATGCACCCGAAGGAGAAACGCTCCGCCCTGGAGGTCGTCATGACCGTCCTGCACGCCGGCGGCAAGTTCAACAAGGACTCCTACAAGGTCTCCGGCGGTCTGCACGGCGTCGGCGTCTCCTGCGTGAACGCCCTCTCCAAACACCTCACCGCAGAGGTCTTCCGCGAAGGCAAGCACTTCATCCAGGAATACGCTTACGGCAAGCCGCTTTACCCTGTGAAAGTGGTTGGCGAAAGCGACTACCGCGGCACCAAAATCACCTTCCTGCCCGACGACACCATCTTCCACACCACTGTGTATGAGTTCGACCGTTTGGCACACCGCCTCAAGGAGTTGGCTTACCTGAACAAGGGTATCCACATCTCCATTGAGGACCTGCGCAAAACCGACGAAAACGGCGAACACCCCAAGGAGGTCTATTACTCCGAAAACGGTCTGCGCGACTTCATCATGCACCTCGATGAGGGCCGCACCAAAATCACGTCCCAGCCCATCTACGTGGAGGGCGAACGTCAGGGCGTGCCGATCGAGGTGGCCATGCAGTACAACGACTCCTTCACCGAGAACATCCACTCCTACGTCAACAATATTAATACTATAGAGGGCGGTACGCACCTCACGGGCTTCCGTCAGGCGCTCACCCGCACCCTCAAGAAATACGCCGATGACAACAAGCTGCTTGACAAGCTCGAAAAGAACAAGATCGAAATCTCCGGCGACGACTTCCGCGAAGGCCTCACCGCCATCATCTCCGTGAAAGTGGCTGAGCCTCAGTTCGAAGGACAGACCAAAACCAAGCTCGGCAACAGCGAAATCGCTGGTGTCGTGAACCAGATGGTGGGCGAAATGCTGACCAATTACCTCGAAGAGAACCCGAAAGACGCGAAGACCATCGTCGACAAGGTGGTGCTGGCCGCTCAGGCACGTCACGCTGCCCGCAAGGCACGTGAGCTCGTGCAGCGCAAAACCGCCTTCAGCGGTTCCGGACTTCCCGGCAAACTGGCCGACTGCTCCTCAAAAGATGCTTCCAAGTGCGAGCTCTTCCTCGTCGAGGGTGACTCCGCAGGCGGTACCGCAAAACAGGGCCGTGACAGCCACTTCCAAGCCATCCTGCCCTTGCGCGGTAAGATCCTCAACGTGGAGAAAGCCATGCAACACCGCATTTTCGAGAGCGAGGAAATTCGTAACATCTACACCGCTCTCGGCGTGACGATCGGCACTGAAGACGACAACAAAGCACTGAATATCTCCAAGTTACGTTACCATAAGGTGATTATCATGACCGATGCCGATGTCGATGGTAGCCACATCGCAGCGCTGATTCTGACCTTCTTCTTCCGCTATATGCGCGAACTGATTGAGCAAGGACACGTTTACCTCGCAACCCCGCCGTTGTACGGTGTCAAGAAGGGCGATAAACTGCAGTACGCCTGGACCGACGAACAGCGCGACCAACTCACCGCTGAGGCTTCTGCCGGCGGACGCAAAGTACACGTGCAGCGCTACAAAGGTCTCGGTGAAATGAAGGACGACCAGCTGTGGGACACCACTATGGATCCCGCCAACCGTCTGCTGCGCCAAGTCACCATCGAGAATGCCGCCGAAGCCGACCGCATCTTCTCCATGCTCATGGGTGACGAGGTGCCGCCGCGCCGCGAGTTCATCGAACAGAACGCCACCTACGCGAATATCGATGCTTAGTTCAGTTAGCATTAGTAGTTAGTAATTAGCAGTTATGGAAGAGAACGAAATTGCCCCCAATAACGAGCCCGAAGTGGTCGAACAAGAAACAGCAACGGAAGCTCCGCAAGAGGTTATCCCCGCGGATGTCATCTCGTTCAAACACGTGAACATCGCCCACCGGAAGCTGCTGGTGCTCTCCGACATCAGCTTCTCCATCAAACAAGGGGAATTTGTTTACCTGATCGGCAAAACCGGTTCGGGCAAATCCTCCATCCTCAAAACCCTCATCGCTGAACTCAAGCCCGAGGGCGAAGAGGCGATGATGCTCGGCTACGACCTGCTCAATCTCAAGACCAAACAGATTCCGGAACTGCGCAAGAAAATCGGAATGGTGTTTCAGGACTACCAGCTACTGCAAGACCGAACGGTCATCGAGAACCTCATGTTCGTGCTTCGCGCTACGCAATGGAAAGACAAGAACCTCATGCTCAACCGCTGTGAAGAGGTGCTTACCTTGGTCGGATTGGAGACGAAAGATTTCAAACTGCCTTCACAGCTTTCCGGCGGCGAACAGCAGCGTGTCTGCATTGCCCGCGCCCTGCTCAACAGTCCGGATCTGATTCTGGCCGACGAGCCCACCGGCAGCCTCGACCCCATCACCGCCGAGGAGATCTTCCAGACTTTCCATCACATCAACCAAGCCGGTACCACCGTGCTGATGGCCACCCACAATTTTTCTATGATTGACAAGTTCCCTTCAAGAGCGATTTGCATCGAAGATGGAAAGTTGATTGATTCTTTAGTTTAAGGGTTGGATTGTAGAGACGCGATTAATCGCGTCTCTACCAAACACGAAGGAAATGTTATCAATATTAATTCCAACATATAATACAAATCTGCATCCGCTAGTTTCGGAATTACAAGCGCAATTGAATGAGAGCAATATCGAGTACGAGATCATCATCTCAGATGATGCATCGTCGGACACGTCGGTGCGCTATCACAATTCGCTATTGGCGGAGCAGTATCACGTGCAGTATATCCAAAATGAGCAGAACATCGGTCGCTCCAAAATCCGTAACAGTCTGGCGGATGCTGCGAAATACCCAACCCTGCTCTTCATGGACTGCGACGCTCGCGTAAAAAGCAGTGACTATATCTCGAATTATATCCGTTTTTTGCAAGAGAATAATCTCCAGGGAACCGATTTTGTGGTTTTAGGAGGTTTGAGCTATCGTGAAATGCGTCCCGAAAAGACCAAATTGCTGCGCTATCGTTACGGCATCAAACGGGAGGTGCGACCGGCGTATGAACGGAACCGCGATCCCTACAGGGCTTTCACCCCGTTCAACATGCTGATTGCCAAATCGGTGTTCGAGAAATGTCGTTTTGAAGAGAGTTTGAAACAATATGGCTACGAAGATACCTTCTTCGGCATTGAGCTCAAAAAATGCGGAATCCCCGTCTATCACATTGACAATGAGCTCTATCACGAAGGCATCGACACCAACGAACTGCTTTTGGACAAAGTGGCAGCGGGTGTCGCCAATCTTGTCAACCTGCAATCCCACAACAAATTAGACGACAAATTCTTGGCTGTCAGCACGTTGTTAGCCACCTACCAAAAGCTTAAACGAACGATTTCGGGTCGATTCACCCTATCGCTGCTCGGAAAAATCAAGCAACCGCTGAGAAACATCGCATCTACGTATAACAGCCTGATGTTCTTGGATTTATACAAGCTTTCGGTGATGCACAACCTACTGAATTCCGATGAATAAGTCAATAAGAAAAAAAATACAGATTAGCACAACAATCTGTATTTTTTTTTACTTTTGCACTTTCAAACATCATTAAAATTTTAACGCTATGGGATTTTTTAAAGAATTTAAGGAATTTGCAATGAAAGGCAACGTGATGGACATGGCCATCGGTGTGGTCATTGGCGGTGCCTTTGGTAAAATCGTCACCTCTCTGGTGAACGACATCATCATGCCGCTCGTCGGTGCGTTGATCGGCAACGTTAACTTCACAACGCTGTCGCTGACCCTCCGCGCCCCGAAACTCAACGAAGCCGGAGAAATCGTCAGTGAGGCCGTCACCCTGAACTACGGTAACTTCATCCAAGTGACCGTAGATTTCCTTATCATCGCGTTCTGTATTTTCCTCGTGATGAAGGGAATCAACAAGGCCACCAGCATGGTGAAGAAAGAGGAAGAAGCAGCTCCGGCACCTGCTCCCGAGCCGAGCGCCGAAGAGAAGCTTCTCACCGAAATCCGCGATTTGCTGAAGGAGAAATAAGCCGGCACGCAATTCCGTTAAAGAAAACGCCCGAACATCATGCTCGGGCGCTTTTTTTTGGCTGTTGGCTATTAGCTATTGGCCTTTAGCAGTTAGGTGTTGGCTTTGACTGCTAACTACTAACTACTAACTGCTAACTAAGAATGTACCTCTTTTGTCCCATCGCCATCAGCACGCCACGGAACGTCAGGAAGAAGATAAAAGCGCACCAGATGGCGTGGTTGGCCCAGCGACCGACGAGTGCATAGTAAACCACGAAGAAGACTGCCGTGGCCACGAACATCACGTTGCGCATAGGAGCGGAAGCCGTCGCACCGATGTAGATGCCGTCGTAGATGAAGGCCGCGAAACCGGTGAAAGGCAGTAGATAGGTCCAAAACATGTATTGCAGGGAGGTCTGGATGACCGTTTCATCGCTGGAAAGGACACGCAAGAGCGGCTCTCCGGCAAAAATAAACAGCAACGTGAAGAAGATCGCCAGTCCGACACCCCAATAGAGCAGGTAGCGGATGGTGAGACGGAGACGGAGCTTGTCTTGCGCACCCACATACTTGCCCACGAGCGACTCGCCGGCGTAGGCGAAACCGTCCATCACATAGGAAGTGAGCGTGAAGAGCTGCATCAGCAGAGTGTTGGCGGCCAGGATCTCCTCCCCGAAATGGGCGGAAATGTACGGAATGAAGGTAAACACCGCGATAAAACAGAGCGAACGGAGGAAAATATCAGCGTTCACCTTGAAGAAACGAACCATTTTGCGCAACTGCAAAGCCGTTTTCCAACGGATATCCTTCCAGAGATGCCCGTAACGACGAATCCAAATCGCGATGGCTAACAGCAGACCGCTGTACTGCGCCGCCACCGTGCCCCACGCCACACCGGAAATGTCGGCGTGCAACACATAGACGAACAGCAGACTACAGAGGATGTTCACCACATTCATCAGCGTGGCAATCCACATCGGGGAGCTGGCATTCTGCATTCCCAAAAACCAGCCTTTCAACACGAAAATGCTGATGGTGGCCGGGGCCGCCCAGACGCGGATGTAGAAGTAGGTCAGCATCAATCCCATTGTTTCGGAAGAGCTGTCTATCCATTTCTTGCAGAGATAGCCGATAGGTCGCTGCAACAGAATGATGAGCAGCGCCGCCGCCAATGCGATGGCAATGCCGCGCACTAAAACGTTCAGATATTCCGTCTTGTCTTCCGCACCATATGCCTGCGCTGTCATACCCGATGTTCCTGCCCTCAGGAAACCGAAATTCCAGTATATAAGATTGAAAACCATCGTCCCCAACGCAATGGCCGCGATATAGGTCGCATCACCGATATGCCCCACGATTGCCACATCCACCATGCCCAATAGCGGCACGGTGATGTTGGTGATGATGCTTGGAAGAGAAATGCGGAGGATTTCGCGATTCATTGATAAGAGTATGTTTCTTAGTTTCTTTTTCGGCCCCACATTGCGCACCTACGTCGCTTATGTGGGGTTAATTGCATGAACTTGATATTTTATTATAAATCAATTTTTTACACTTAATCATTGATATACGGGATACAAATTAGGTTCAAAAAAGCACCGACAAAAAGCATGGCGATGCAGGGATTTT
>Ga0265301_10005376_pt1 | contig 12602 bp, 34 predicted proteins | sample AusTroGonzalo_MG_2_FD_193488 | JGI IMG/M metagenome (GOLD analysis project Ga0265301, IMG submission 193488) | Bovine rumen microbial communities from tropical cattle in Woodstock, Queensland, Australia - Gonzalo_04 | ecosystem: Host-associated > Mammals > Digestive system > Stomach > Rumen ...
CTCGTGGCAGTATCCCGGCAGTTCCCGAAGGTACACATAAATCATCTTCCTCACCTCCCTCCTGAGAGTAATAGAGAAGCTGTCCTAATCGTTGGACACCTTCCAAGACAGGGCGAGGTCGTGGAGGAGCTTTAATTGTTCGGGAGTGACATCCTTTGCCACATCGAACAACAGCCTCAGGTCGGGATTCTCAAATATCTGCTGGGCCATCTCCGCTGTTTCGGGGTTTACATAATACTCAGATGACTCTCCAGTGAGCAGATACTCAATGGACACGCCGAAGAAGTCCGCAATCTTCTCTAATCTGTCATCGGGGAACGAGCCTTTTTTCAGCTGGCCGATATAGCCGTTTGCGAAGCCGAGCTGTTGTTCCAGCTTATAAATCGGGATTCCGTTTGCTTTGCAGAGTTCTTTTACCCTATCGACTGTGTTCATAATGCCTCCTAAAAAAATTCGGCGTAAACCTAAATTTAGTGTTGACATTTCGAGGACAGCCTATATAATGGGCTTTAGGGGAAAGCCTAAATACAGGGCTGTGGGCTCAAAAACAAGTGTGGTAACTGTCATTTTAGACCATAGCCTAAAGGATGTCAATAGACTTTCCTCTAATCTCAGGAAGAAGGAGGAATGATGGAGACCCTTTACGACAGAATCAAGGATTTGGCGGAAGCCAAAGGGATGCCAATTTATTTGGTGGAAAAAGAGGCTGGTCTTGGCAACGGCGTCATCGCCGGATGGAAAACGTCAGTACCGAGGGTCACAAGCGTGCTGGCGGTCGCCAAGGTGTTGGAAGTGACAGCCTCAGACTTGCTGGAGGATTGCGATGCAGTACCGAAGGCGTGATTCACTGGTCAGTATTTACGAACTCAGCAAGAGATTCATCGACCAGCTGATCAGAGAAATGGAACAAGACGGAAGATACCCGGAAGACGCGATCATAAGGGGGAGAGGTTACGTTCTGATAGATGAGGACGCCTTCCGGGACTTCTTGAGAAACCGTGACAAAAAGATCCCTTACGTGAGACCGGTGGAAGTGCCGGAAAAGGTTTACCTGAAAGGAGTAGAGACAAGATGAAGGAAATGTTGAAGTACTGGTTTTTCGGTTTCGTGGGCTTCTGGGCCGTTATCTGGGTGGCGAACTTAGTATGAGAGCCTACGCGATTTTACCCGATGCCCCTGTGGGGTTCATGCTGGACATTGACAACGAGTTAGAAGCCTTGCAGACATTCGTCCGGGGCTACATCGAGGCAGTGACGATTTTCGACGATTTAGTGGTCATCTGCAACGATGAAGGACGGCTCAGATGTATGCCGTACTGCTGTAGCATTCTTGGCTACGCGTTCATGGGCCCGGTTTTGCTGGTCGGCAGAAAAGGTGACGAGTTCACGGATCTGCCGGAGAAGTTCCAGGAAGATCTGAACTGGATGCGGAAGGGACTGGGGGTGAAGTGATGTACGGAGAGTATTCCGACACTTCAGATTACGAGTTCTGGCAGGAGAGACAGCGCAAACGATGGTTAGAGAAACGGCCAACCTGCGACTGGTGCGATATGCCAATCGAGGAAAAATACGCCTACAGGATCGACGACCAGCTGATCTGCCCGGAGTGCATAGACGAATACATGGAGGAAAACCACCGTGTGCGCCTACCAGACTAAACGCCTCCGGCAGTTGGTAGCCGAGAGCAACGTATCAATCTCACAGCTGGCCAGAGACCTTGGCCTTCACAGGTCGACACTGTACGACCACCTTTATGGCCGGGCCGACTACACCGGCGCGATACTAATCAAACTGGCCGATTACTTCGGCGTGACAACCGACTATTTGCTTGGAAGGAGTAGAGATGGAAGTTTACGAGGGCAGACAGAAATTAGCCCAGAAGAAGAACGCCCTGCGGAGGGATCTCGCTGAGCGAGGGATCCTCAAGAGGGAGGGCAACAATCAATTCGATAGGTACAAGTATTTCTCCGAGGCTCAGTACAAGAGCCTCTTCACGGAACTTTTGTCCTCCCATGATCTGGAATTAAGGTCTACAGTGAGCGACTATTCCACCATCGAGGGGACGGAGAAACAGGCCAACGGACGCATCGTGCAGATGGAGTTCGAATTAATCGACTGCGAGACCGGATTCTCCGAGACCTCAAAGTTCTATGGCGAGGGCTTCGACAAGGGCGACAAGGCCATGTATAAAGCCTACACCGGCGCGATCAAATATTACCTGGCTAACACCTTTTTGGTCGCAACCGGCGACGATCCGGAGAAGGATTCACCCGACACCAAGATGAATGTGAGAAAGATCAGCGCGGCACAGAAAGCGGTCATCGAGAAGAAGTATTCCGGCGACAAGCTCCAGCAGTTACTGGACTGGGCCAAGGTAAAGAAACTCGATGAAATGACCGAAGACCAGGCACTGGCAGTTATCAAGCAGATCAAGGAGAGAGAGAAATGATCAACGGAAAGAAAATCTATATCGCAGCGGTCGACACCGGCTCAGAAATAATCATGTGCAGGGCACCCTATGGGGCTTACTTATGGTCCGGCGACCACGTTGAAGTGGAGGGCATGGACGGCTTCGCCACTGTCTTACTGATCGAGTGCTGTGAGATGGACGGCAAGGAATACGAAACGGTGGATATGCTGGTCGGCACCCGGAGGATCATGCGGAAGATCGACTTCACCAACATGAACTGGGACGGCTACGAGGAGGAAGAAGATGAATAAAGCAATTTTAGTCGGTCGGTTAACTCGTGACCCGGAGCTGAGGGTCAACGAGAACCAGAAGAGCATCGCAAGAACCGCGATCGCCATCAATATGAGTTCCACTCAAGTGGAGTACATCAACATCACGGCCTTCGACCGCAAGGCGGAGTTACTTGAGAAATATTTCAAGAAGGGCGACCGGATCGGCGTCATCGGACGGATCCACAATGGCAGCTACACCAACCGGGACGGCCAGAAGGTCAACACTTCCGAGGTCTACGTGGACGAGATCGAGTTCCTGAAGGACAAGAAGGAAGAGATCCCCGGCGTAGATGACAATCCGTTCTTATGATGGATCTCTACAACGAGCTGACGATCAAGACCGGCGAGTTGAATACGTGCATCAAGCAGTTACGGAAAACCGGGACTGCCTATGCGGAAGCAGAGAGGGCCTATCAGCTGAAGAAGGCCGAGAAGGCCCTCAAGCTCCGGGACGAGGGGATGCCGGTCGGATTGATCGAGATGACCATCAAGGGCGACAAGGAAGTGGCGGATCTGAGATTCAAGTACCAGGTGGCGGAAATAACATACGACGCCAACAAGGAAGCAGTACAGAGCACCAAATTGCAGCTGCGTCTTATCGAGAATCAGATCCAACGAGAATACGCAGACGGCGGAAGAGGGACATTATGAAGTCACTGCTCGACAACGATCACAAGTGCTGGGTCTGCGGAGACACGAGGAACCTGCACAAACACCACGTCTTCTATGGATCAGCGAACCGCAAGCTGGCCGAGAAGTACGGAGCGTGGGTGTACTTGTGTCCGATCCACCACAACATGAGTAACAAGGGTGTCCACTTCGACAAGGAGCTGGACACCTTCCTGAAGAAAGTCTGCCAGAGGGCGTGGGAGAGGAAATATGGAGACACCGATAAGTTCAGAAAAGTCTTTGGTCGTTCATACCTGTGAGATAGTCGGGAAGTTGCCGGGGCTGAATGATTACGTTTTAGCCTGCCGGAGCAACCGATACCTGGGAGCCAAGATGAAGAAGGACGCACAGTGCCAAATCAGCTGGTTCCTGCACCGACTGCCGGAGATAAAGAAGCCTGTGAAGATCTACTTCCGATGGAACGAGCCGGACAAGAGGCGTGATCCTGATAATATCAGTTTCGCACAGAAGTTTATCCTGGACGAACTGGTGAGACTCCGCAAGATCCCGAACGACACACCGCGCTGGGTGAGAGGTCTCTATCACGACTTCACCTACGGCGGAGACTACAAAGTAACGATCTATCTGGAGGAACAATGAAACGCTGGGAAGAGATAAACCTGAGGCTCTGCGAGGAAGTGATCGAGGCAGCCAAGAAGGTGGTGAAATTAGGTGGTGGTCACTACCGATTCACGAAGATCTACCCGACCGAGTACCCATACGAGAAGTACACAGAAAACGGAAAAGTCAAATACAGGAGAAAAGATGGGAAGTCCTTACGAACACAAACCAAGGAAACAGAAGATTGAAAAGACAGTGGTTCATCACTGCGACACCTGCCAATACTTTATGTGGGGCATCATCACACCCTTCCGGGAAGAAGACGGCCTGTGCATGAAGGAAAAGGAACATGCAAAACGGAGGTACCACCATGCAGAAGCCTGCACGTACTGGCTCGCCAAGGGAACTTCACATACAGGAGATGAGAAGGCTTGAGGAAGCCATAGGCAAAACCGATAGCCCGAAACTCAAGAAGGACTACGGCAAGGCCCTCAAGAAGATGAGAAGCGAGCTCAAGCTATACGACAGCTACAGGAGGGAGAAATGACCCAGGCAACACGCATACTTACGTATATCGACACCCACGGCTCTATCACACCGATGGAAGCGTTCATGGAGCTGGGAGTCACCAAACTGGCCACCCGGATCAGCGAGCTGAGAAGGGACGGCGTGAAGATCACCGGGAAGTACGTTAGTGGGACTAACCGGTTCGGCGACAAAGTACAGTACATGGAGTACAGGAGAGCATGAAGAACTCATTTGTATTTTACACCGAGTGGATCGAGCAGATCAGGATCCTGGAGGAAAAGGGGACGCCGGAAGACCGCGAGGCTTTCTGGAGTTCCCTCCAGGCCCAGGTGGAAGGCGGAGATCTCCCGGACACAACCACGATGGCCCAGGTGGTGCTTATCCCTATCAGGAATCAGATCGCCAGGGACACAGCGAAGTACGAAGAGACATCAAGGAAGAACAGCGAGAACGGAAAGAAGGGAGCCGCTGCCAAGAAAGCCAAGCGAGAGGAAGCGACCGCAAGCGAAGACAAGCGACCGCAAGCGAACGCAAGCATAGATGATGATGAAGATGATGATGTAGATGTATCCACTAACGTGGATGTAGTGGGTTCGGAGGCCATCCTCACCTTCCCTCTCGCCAAAGGCAAAGAGTTCGCGGTCACGCAGGAGATCTACAATATGCTCGCCGAGTGCTACCCGAATGTGGACACGATGGAGCAGCTGCGCAAGCTGAAAGCCTGGGCGATCTCTAACCCAAAGCGGCGGAAGGTAGACGGTATGAAATTCTTGAATAACTGGTTCTCCTGGGAGCAGGACAAAGGCCCGCCGGTGACAAGATCCGGGCCGACTAAAACCAAGGATCTCACTGCGGAAGAACTATTCAATCTCCCGGCGATTATTCCATGGACGGAGGTATCGACATGACAGAGTTCGAGGCAAACAGACTTTTGCTGATGCTCCAGTATAACTTCGCTGGATTCTATCCGCAGGATGTGAGGGGAGCAGCCATCGTGAAGGGCACCTGGCTGGATGAGATGCTGAAGTATGACGCCCAGCGCGGTGAAGAAGCAGTGAAGAAACTGATTCAGATCTGCCACTATCCGCCGAAGATCGCAGACTTCCGGGAAGTGATCGGGGTCGCAGTGACCAGGGACGAAATGCAAGCCCGGCTCCCCGGCCCGGTCTTCGGCACTCAGGAAGGCTTCGATGCGATGTACACCGCCGACATGAGCAGGGTGGACAGATTAATGGCCGAGCTGGACGAAGAACTGCGCACCGGGAGATTCAAGAAGACCAGGGAGGAAGCGTTAAGCGATGAGTAAGTGGTTTCTGACACTGGCAATTATAGCTCTGATGCTCCCCGGTGGCTTCAGGATCGAGCACTGCGAAGTCACGCAAGTTGACAAGGGCATAGTAACGATGACCGGCACCGATGGAGACTACTGGCTCCCGGAAGACGAAGCGTGGAAGGAAGGCGACAAGGCACTTGTCTTGGTGAAACGAGGCAAGGTCATCGAGGCGAGGTACAAGTGGAGATGAGGATCCAGCGATTAAAAAACGGCGTGCTGTGGATAGCAGCCGCCAACGATGAAGAAGTAGAGACAGTTATCATTTCAGCCGGGACATGGAACAAGGTGTTCGAGGCAAAGATAAAGACAAGGGAGGAAGAAGATGAAGGTAATCCCTAAAGAAGACCTGATAATACTCCTGCAAGGTGAGGAAGGGAATATGGTCAACTTAGGTGACATCCACTTTCTGTTTGAGGAGTGCGGAGACGACTATGAGTGGGACGAGGGCAGAGATGCGTATGTGGAAACTCACCACAACACTTTCCGAAAGGTGAAGTTAGCGCTGATAATCCACAACAGGAGGAAGGAGGAAAGCGATGAGCGTGAGCCTGTGGAAGTATGACCCGGAGAAATGTGACGGAATACCCTGTTGTGGGGATTGCGACGAGTGCAAAAACTGGAAGGAGGAAGACGATGAAGAGGAACTGCGATAACTGTATTTTTGCCCAGAGGAGCGGCGGCTGCGTAAGCTGGAACTGCGAACCGATTCCGATCCGGGAAGCAGCAGCGGCGTGGAAGCGCGAGCAGGAAGCCGTAGAGATGCTGATTGCGCTGAAGGAGAGGAGCGAAGATGAGGCTGATTGATGCGGACGAGTACATAGAAAAGTTGCGTGACCGAATCGGTATCGAACCAACGTGGAATCTTAGCGGATTGAGAATTGCAATATACGAACTCCATAATATGCCCACCATCGACCCGGTGAAATGGATTCCTGTGACCGAGCGGTTGCCGGAGAAGGCCGGGAGCTATCTTGTGACCTTGCAGGGAAACGAAAATGCCATATCGATCGGCGGTGACGATCCGTTCGTTTGGGTAAAGTTTTACGATGGGCGTAAGTGGCACAACAATAGTTGGTATGATGTGCTGGCTTGGCGAGAAAAGCCGGAGCCGTGGAGAGGAGAAGAGCGATGACAGGACAATGCCCTTATGATTGCAATAATAAAAACGAACTTGGTTATTGCAGAACAACTGGATGCGTTAACCCGAAATATCGGCCGATCGTGTTCTTTACGAATTGCAATAGCACACTCGACTCTCCGTGCAGATTGTGCGGTAATCACCCAATGAACGGTGGGAATGGGTTCTGCAACTGCACATTAGGATTGCCTATAATAACGTGTTCCAAAATGGCTTTGCAAAAAGAGGGAAGGAGAAGAGGATGAGTGAGAAGAGGTACATCGACAAGGCAAGGTTGATTAAGGCCATCGAGGACTTGCCGGATTGTCCTAACGGATTTAGCGACACTTACGATAAGGCTCGTATCATCAGCGTGATCGAGGAACTGCCCACTATCGACATTATCGGCGTAATCGAGGAGAACCTCATTACCGACATCGTGCGATGTAAAGACTGCCGATACGGAACTGTTGACGATGGATGGATATACTGCCACCAATTTGGACAAACGGAGCGGAAAGATTTCTTCTGCGCTGATGGGGAAAGGAGAGAGGGATGAGCGATTGCAAGAACTGCGCTGAGTACGATGCCGAGAAGGGCTTCTGCCCGAAATACTGCGAGGTGATACGCCGGACAGTAGCGGAATTAGAAGAGGATTTTAAGAAACGCAAAGCATTGTTGGAAATGGCGCACACATACAGAGGCATTCCCCCGGAAGAAATGGTGGAAATCGTTTGGGGAGAGCCGTGGAAGGGGGAAGACGATGGTACTGATTGATATGCCGATGCCGGAGAACTGCGACGAGTGCCCTATGTGCGAGGAGAATTACGGCGAGTGCGTACTGCTCAAAAGCTTTTCGGCAGTGTGGATTCAAAAAAGAAGACCCGACTGTCCACTGAGAGAGGAACAATGACCATTGACGAACTCAAAAACTACAGAAAGCTGGCCTACTCCATCAGATACTGGAGAAGAGAATTAGAGGCGATGAAAGCCAACTCTTACGTGAAGTCTCCGCAGATGACCGGGATGCCGGGGTCAGGAGAATTACCCGACCCGACAGCTGAAAGAGCGTTAAGGGAGAACAAGCTGATGGAGCGGATCCAGCGGATGGAGAGGGAACAAAGCCAGGAAGCCGAGAGGATAATGGCGTGGATCCAGAGCATCGAAGACCCGATGATCCAGGTGATAATGCACGCCAGGTACATCAAGGGAAAATCGTGGGTAGGAGTTTCGGTGGCAGTAGGAGGGAGCAATTCTCCCGATTCAGTGAGAATGATGCACAACAGATATTTGTTCGCTTTGTTCAACAAAAATCGATAGAATAGTAGAATGGACGAAGTCCATTGAGTGTGCGACGGCACAAAGTAATGGGCTTATAGCAACCTCCTAAGCTGTCCAGTACTCCTTTCATCAGGGCCCCTTCGGGGGCCCATTTTCGTGGAGGTATTTATGACTTGTTCTACACCCGGCGTGATCGTGAGATATTCGACGCCAACCATACAGATAAACTTCACAACGATCAACCCGGAGTCCATAGTTGAAGCATACCTGGTATTCAAGAATGACGGGACGCCGGAGCTGACGAAAGACCTCACCGCCGCCACCGTGCATGTGGGAACGCAGGAAGACCCAGGCGACTGGATCAGCTGGACACTCACCCAGGCCGAGACCGGAGCGTGGCTGGAGAACACTTCTTTGACAGCGTACTGCGACTGGAAGTTAAGCGATGGCACCAGAGGGCGGTCTCATACAAAGGAATTTAGAGTGGTGGAGACCGGCAAAGACGAGGTGATCTGATGGAACAGATTGTAGTCATCGAGGGCGAGCTCAATCTGCTGTCTGTAATGGACGGAGAGATGGCCCTCACAAGTTTGATAGACGGCGAGATGGATAAGGTCTTGTTCGTTGATACCGTGCAAAGGGAGCACTACGCAGGGCCCTATGTTGTGACGCCGCTTGTGCTCAATCCCATTGTTTTGGAGACCAAGGACAAGATGATGGACGACGATGTGACCGTCCTGAAAGTGCCCTATCTTGAAACAGCAAATCCCAGCGGAGGGAACACCGCGTACATAGGAGAGAACGCTAATGGCTAACCAGTATGTAAACAAAGTTATTTACGGCGGCAATACCCTGATCGACCTGACCAGCGACACCGCCACCGCTTCGGACGTTTTAAGCGGTAAGTACTTCCACCTGAAGAGCGGCGAGCGCACCCAGGGCAGCTGCACCTACGACGCAGACACTTCCGACGCGAACGCCAGCGCAAGTGAGCTGCTATTTGGTCAGACCGCATATGTCAATGGCGTGAAGATCACCGGCTCGATGCCGAACAATGGCGGAAACAATGTTACCGTGACCGGCACTTCCGGCACGACCATCCCGGCAGGATATTACGATGGCTCAGGGAAAGCGGTCATTGACTCGACCAGCGCAACAAACCTGATCGCTAACAATATTCGCCAGTCGGTGACGATTCTGGGCGTGACAGGTAACATGAGCGGATCAGAAGATGTCCATGCTCAGGCCAAGAGCGTAACACCTACCACGACCGGCTTCACTGTGACCCCTGATTCACCCACGTATAACTACCTGTCTTCTGTGACAGTAGCAGCAATCCCTTATACTGAGACCGACAACGCAGCTGGAGGAGTGACCGTCAGCATCGCTGCTTCATAAGGAGACCTATGGCCAACCAGTACGTCAACAAAGTTGAATATGGCGGAACGACACTGATCGACATCACCGACACCACGGCTGTTGCGTCTGATGTGGCCTCCGGAAAATACTTCTACCTGGCTTCCGGCGAGAAGGTGCAGGGCACGATGAGCGGCGGCGGTGCGATAAGTGTAGTGGACACCACGGACACCCACGGCGGCATAGTGCGGACGATAACGGCGCGTGACATTTCCGACACAACAGCCGAGGCCGAAGACGTCAGACAGGGGAAATACTTCTACACGGCGAACGGTACGAAGACTGCCGGTACTGCGAGTGGTGGTGGCGGAGGTGGCATTTCCTGGCTTGGACAAGAGGCAGAGTTAGTCGCAACGACAACCAAGACGATTAATTTGAAAGATGATACAAACTATGATTCGTGGACAGCATCGACTACTGCAGAAACGATTCTTGCGGCAAGTGCAGAACCCGAATATACCTACGCAGGGAATTTGTTCGATTACGATTATGTCTTTGTTGTTAAAGGGTCTATCGAACCTGTGTATCTTCCCGGCACGCCGATGACATCGACAACCTATCGCGTGGCTCAGTATCATGCGATAAATTTCTATGGGTATACAGGCGCTAGCAATACAGCCGAGATTCAAGACGATGAACCATCATATGTTGGCATATTCTCAACGGGGACACAGGGCTTTGTCCAATACTTTTTTAATAGTTCAGGGGTTATTGCGTCTCGTACTGCTACACAATGTGGGTGTTGCTATATGTCAGCATCTCCAAATGTTTCTTACACAGGAAATGGCGATAGCATTTCGTTCTCTGTGACTTTTCCGGCTTTTTATGCCAAGTGCGACGCAAATCGCTTCACGACAACGAGAAAAACACAGGTAGATTCGGCTAACACTAATTATGTGGTGACTATAGAGTTGTATAGGAATCCTCGTGGAAATAGTTTCGGGTCACACGTTATTACAGCTATGTGCAATTACCTTAATGCAGAATAGGAAAGAGATATGGCAATATCAAAAATCATATTGAACGGCGTTACCCAAATGGATGTCACCCAAGACACGGTTGCGGCTAATAATCTCCTGAACGGATACACCGCTACAGGAGCGGACGGCGCGCCGGTCACAGGAAGCTATGTGCCGAGTGGTGCAAATCTTCAGGCGAAGACGAACATCAGCCCGACCACGAGCAGTCAGACCATTACTCCTGACCAGGGCTACGACGGATTATCGAGCGTTCAGATCAACGCGATGCCCTCCGGCACGGCAGGAACACCAACGGCGACAAAGGGCACAGTCTCCAGCAACAGCGTGACAGTTACTCCATCAGTCACCAACACGGCAGGATATATCAGCGGCGGCACCCACACAGGCACAGGCGTAAGTGTGAGCGCAAGCGAGCTGGTGAGTGGCACATACAATGTCACGAGCTCCGGCACGAAAGATGTGACAAACTACGCCAGCGCGTCAGTGCCTTCGGGATCCGCGACGGCACCCTCGACAATAAGCGGAACGAGCGCAACAGTATCGACCGGGACGAACACATTGACGTTAAGCAAGACCGTTTCAGTGACACCAAGTGTAACAGCTGGTTACGTTTCTTCCGGCACGGCAGGGAACGCCTCAGTGAGTTTGACCGCCTCAGTCACGACGAAGGCAGCGGCCACGATCACGCCGACCACGACGAATCAGACGATTTCTTCGGGGACTTACTTGACCGGAACGCAGACGATAAGCGGCGATGCCAACCTGGTGGCAGGAAACATCAAGAGCGGCACTACCATCTTCGGTGTAACAGGCAGTTACACTGGCGGCGGAAGCGGAAAAGCGACTTATATCTATAGCGGACTTGCGTCACGAACCGCCAACTCCTACGGTGCAACAAATGCAACCGTCACGGTGACAAAGGCAGGAACGTACAACATTTCCTATGTCGCAATCAGAGGTTCCTCAAGTGGTACAATGGGAACCAACTTGCACATAGGAAGCACCAGCGGCACGAACAACACAACCTGGAACAACGGCACTTACGGGCAGTATGTCCAACTAACCAATCAGACCATATCGGCGAACCAAGCCGTCACGATCTACGCCACATCCGGCAGTAACTCAAGAGCGATATACGTCGGTATGCTGATCGTGGAAGAAGTGTAATGCAGCCCTACGCTGAACAATTCTACGGTTCTCCTGAATGGAAGGCCGTAAGAGACCTATGCAAGAAACGCGCCGGGGGATTGTGCGAGAGATGCCTGGCTGATGGAATTATCAAAGCAGCGGTGGTCGCGCACCATAAGACACCAATCAATAAGGACAACATCAACGATCCGTCCATAACACTGAGCCTGGATAATCTCCAGGCTCTTTGTACGGATTGTCATGCAAAGGTTCACCATCCAGCAAAGCGACGCTGGACGGTGGATGAGTACGGGAGAGTATATGGCCTCGACGAATTTCGGCAAGAGGGAAATATGTGAATATATCAAGGGGCACTTCCCGAAGGGATCCACATGCCTGGACGTAGGCGCGTGCGATGGTAAGTGGAGCGACCTGCTGAGGGACTACCTGACCATGGACGCCGTGGAAATATTCGAGCCGAATGTTTCCTTCCACAACCTGAGGCAGAAGTACAGACAGGTGTGGTGCCGGGATATTCTGGACGTCGAGTATGATTTCTACGACCTGATCATCTTCGGGGATGTCATAGAGCACATGACGCCGTACAAGGCACAGAAGGTATTAGAGTACGCACGGACAAGGTGCAAGGACATGATCATCGGAGTGCCGTATCAATACAAACAAGGAGTGCTCTACGGGAATCCTCACGAAGTACACCTGCAGGATGACCTGACAGAGGCGCTCTTCAGGGAACGCTATCCCGGCTATGAGCTGCTCTGCGCCCAGGGGAATTACGCATACTGGCATATCCCCCCCGTTGAAGGCTAAAAGGGGCCCCACGAAACCAC
>Ga0265301_10005378_pt1 | contig 12599 bp, 12 predicted proteins | sample AusTroGonzalo_MG_2_FD_193488 | JGI IMG/M metagenome (GOLD analysis project Ga0265301, IMG submission 193488) | Bovine rumen microbial communities from tropical cattle in Woodstock, Queensland, Australia - Gonzalo_04 | ecosystem: Host-associated > Mammals > Digestive system > Stomach > Rumen ...
CGATAAGATCCTGAATGTGTTCTGCCAGCATGGTGCATCGACAGCCATATTGGCCGATGCCCATCCCCATATTGGCACAGACCGCCTGCCAAAGGTCATCGAGGCAATGCGTAACACCATCATCAGTTGTGGTGGTGAAGTGCATTTTCAGACGAAGATGACTCAGCTGATTGTTGGTGGTGACCAGGTTGTAGGTGTGGTGGCTGGAGAGCGTGAATATCGTGGTCCAGTGATTCTGGCAACAGGCCATAGTGCCCGTGACGTGTATCGTTATCTGGCTGAGGCAAAGATTGAGATTGAGGCCAAAGGTATTGCCGTCGGTGTCAGGCTTGAGCATCCGTCAGAACTGATAGACCAGATACAGTATCACTCACGTCAGGGTCGTGGGAAGTATCTGCCTGCCGCAGAGTATTCTTTCGTCACTCAGGTGGAGGGACGGGGAGTCTACTCTTTCTGCATGTGTCCTGGTGGCTTTGTCATTCCTGCCGCTACTGATCGTGAACAGATAGTGGTCAACGGCATGAGTCCTGCCAATCGTGGTACCCAATGGTCTAATAGTGGAATGGTGGTGGAGGTACGACCAGAAGATTTAGAGGGAGGCGACGATGTACTCAAGGTAATGGAGTTCCAGGAGCAGTTGGAACGCATGTGCTGGCAGCAGGGCAATATGAAGCAGACAGCACCTGCGCAGCGAATGGCAGACTTTGTGAACAAACGCCTGAGCTATGATTTGCCGAAGTCGAGCTATGCTCCGGGACTGATATCCAGTCCGTTACATTTCTGGCTACCCAAGATGATAGGCAGCCGTTTACAGGAAGGTTTCAAGACTTTCGGTAGACAAGCGCACGGATTCCTGACTAACGAAGCTGTGCTCATTGCTACAGAGACACGTACCAGCAGTCCTGTACGAATACTTCGCGATAATACTACACTTCAGCATGTTCGCTTACAGGGGCTCTTCCCTTGTGGCGAGGGTGCAGGCTATGCCGGTGGCATTGTTTCCGCAGGAGTGGATGGGGAGCGTTGTGCCGAGATGGCTGCAGAATATCTATCGGCTAAATCTTGTTGATATCGACGTAGCCGTGCATGACGGCATAAATGGTTAATGCCGATACAGATTTCATGCCAAGCTTATCCATGATATTCTTACGATGAGTAATGACCGTTGACAGACTGATATTCAGTTTGTCGGCAATTTCCTTATTGATGTTGCCCTGGACAATGAGCGACATGACTTCTATTTCTCGGTCGCTCAGTACTTTCTGTTGTAGCACATCGGGCATGGGGGGAAGATTCTTTCCCTTGGGATGGGCATGTTGCTGAAGCATCAGGAGCGTGTGAACCAATTCCTTCTCAGGCAGATTGATGCAAAGGCTGTGGAACTCCGACAGCTGTGAAATGGTTTCAAGTCCGAGAGTCAGTACAATCGTCTTCTGACGGTGAGCCGAGAAAAAAGCACGGTTCTCAAGCACAATGTTCATGGCCACGAAATAGTGGTAGTAGTTGTCGGGATTGTTGGCTTCCAGTTCTGCGAATGTCCCAAATGTGTCAATTGTCATAATGGGCATCACATTCTGTAGAAGCTGCTTCAGTCCTACAGCCGCTAACGTATTGGGGTCAATAATGGCAACCTTTGGCCTATTACCTATCATACCTTTCATTCATTAATGATCAAGGTTCCATCCTTGTGCACGTAATTCAAACTCCTGACCATCGCGGCTTACCAGGATGTGGCCGAACTTCTGGTCTGTGATATGGCCTATTAGCTTAACGTCGTCAAGTTGTTCTATCTTCTCATGGTCACCAATGGGAACGGTGAACAGCAGTTCGTAGTCCTCGCCGCCATTCAGGGCGCAGGTAGTGACGTTCATGTTCATTTCCTCGGCCATGACTGCTGTCTGGTAATCGATGGGGATATTCTTCTCGAAGATACGACAGCCTACGCCCGACTGCTTACAGATATGCATTAATTCCGATGAGAGACCGTCCGAAATGTCCATCATTGCCGTTGGATGGATGCCTGCTTCGCGTAGTTTCTGTATAATGTCACCACGGGCCTCGGACTGTAACTGGCGCTGTAACAGGTATTCCTTTCCGCTGAAGTCGGGTTGGAAATCGGGTAGGGGCTTCCCACTTTTCTTTGCCTCGTCGAGCATCTGGTAATAGACCGTTTTCTCACGCTCTAAGAGTTGAAGTCCCATGTAGGCGGCACCAAGGTCGCCGCTGACGCAGATGAGGTCTGTGTCGTGGGCTCCATTACGATAGACAATATCTTCCTTGGCTGCCTCGCCAATGCAGGTAATGCTGATGGCCAGGCCTGTGTAGGAGGATGTGGTATCGCCACCGACAATGTCGACGTTCCACTTCTCGCAGGCCAGGCGTATACCACTATACAGTTGTTCAATATCCTCAACACTGAAACGTTTGCTCAAAGCCAGTGAAACGGTTATCTGACGAGGTGTACCATTCATGGCAAAGACATCGCTGATGTTGACCATTGCTGCCTTATAGCCTAAATGCTGCAAGTCTATATAAGTAAGGTCAAAGTGTACACCCTCCATCAGCAGGTCGGTGGTGATGAGCACCTCTTTGTCAGGATATGATAGTACGGCACAGTCATCGCCTATGCCGTACTTTGTTGATGCGTTTTGGGGCTTCAGGTCTTGTGTAAGACGGTCTATTAGTCCGAATTCTCCAATCTTTGCTATTTCCATGCTTTCGTAGGATGAGTTGAATCAATCTTACTGACTCGTTTGCTGGCAACACTTTCGGCCCGGAATATCATTTCACGCATGATTTCTGTCATAACGGGCTGTGCCTTGTTGGCTGCTTCCTGTACTTCTTCATGGCTTACTTCCACAGGTGTGTCAAAGCCACCCAGGTCGGTCACAATACTGATGCCAAAGACGCGGATGCCGCAATGGTGGGCAACGATGACTTCTGGAACAGTGGACATACCGACTGTATCGCCACCAAACAAGCGGTACATCTTGTATTCTGCTGGTGTTTCGAAGGTAGGTCCCTGTACACCGACATAGACGCCGTGTTGCAGACGGATGTTTTTCTCTTTGGCAATATCAAAGGCCAGCTTGATGTATTGGCTGTCGTAAGTCTCGTGCATGTCGGGGAAGCGTGGTCCGGTAGGGAAGTTCTTGCCGCGGAGCGGGTGCTCAGGGAAGAAGTTGATATGGTCGGTGATCACCATCAGGTCACCGATTTTGAACTGAGGATTCATGCCACCTGCCGCATTGCTGACAAAGAGCGTCTTGATGCCCAGTTCATACATGACACGTATAGGGAATGTCACTTCCTTCATGGAGTATCCTTCGTAGAAATGGAAACGTCCTTTCATTGCCATGATGTCAACGCCGCCAAGTTTTCCGAAAATGAGCTTGCCGGAGTGGCCTTCGACAGTAGAAATGGGGAAGTTAGGTATCTCTGAGTATGGGAACTCCGTTGAATCACTTATTTCGGAAGCTAATTGTCCGAGGCCTGTTCCCAGGATAATTGCTGTCCTGGGGTTTGTGGTCATCCTTTGCCTTAGCCAGGATGCTGTTTCGAGAATTTTTTCGTACATAGCCTATAATATTTTCGTTAAACAATTCTTCTTGATCCAGCATGAAATTGATGCGTATGGGCAAGTGGTACAGGTTTTTCTTCACTTCCTCGGAGAGATTCTCACAGGTTATGAGGCGGGCTGCATCCTTTTCCGTAGTGACAATGAGTTTTGGCGATGGCATGGATGCATACACTTCGTTGAGTTTCTCGATGTCTTTACGCTTGAAATTGTGGTGGTCTGCAAAGGTCATTGGCGTGATGCTCTTCACAACAGGCGACAAATCCTCCACCATTTGACGTGGGGAAGCAATACCTGTCAGCAACAGGATATTCTTATCCGAGAGCTCAGAAAGGGATATGGTGCTCTTTGTCTTTTGGAAAACAGGGTGAAGCGCCTCGTACTCCAAAGTCGTAAAGAACAAATGTTGGTAGGGGAACAGCTCCATAGCCTTGGTGATGACACGGTATTCCATTGGTTTCAGTTCCTTCGGACACTTTGTCACAATGACGATGTCTGCCCTGTTCTTGCCCTTTAGTGGTTCGCGTAGTCGACCGGCAGGCAGGAGCTTGTCGTATATAACCAGCCTATGATAGTCGACGAGCAGAATGTTGATGCCAGGCTTGACGTGGCGATGCTGGAAAGCATCATCCAGAAGAATGACATCGATGTCACTTTTATTGCTGTCCTGATTCGTGAGCGTCTCAATACCCCGTGTCCTTTTCTTGTCCACTGCCACCGTAATCGTAGGGAACTTCTGCTTCATCTGATAGGGTTCGTCACCTATCATTTTCATCGGAGTGTCTTTTTCTGCCTTGACGAATCCGCTGCTCTTGCGTTTGTAGCCTCTGCTAAGGACTGCCACACGCATCTTGTCCTTCAGCAGCCTGACAAGGTATTCTACGTGGGGAGTCTTTCCCGTACCGCCTACGGTGATATTTCCTACCGATATGATAGGCACCTTATAGGCATGGGTCTTCAAAACTCCTACATCGAATAAGAAGTTCCTGAATCCTACGCCAAGGCCGTATAACCAGCTTAGGGGTAGTAGCCATTCATTAATCTTGATGAAATCGCCTTCCACGTTGACTGACTTTTATGTCTGATTCTTTACTTTAGAAATTAAGCAGATAGGGTAGGCGTGCCTGTAGGCGGTTACGCTGCATGTCTTTTCGTGCATTGAGGAAGGGCTGATAGAACTCACCGAGCACCTCGCGCAGCTCACTATCAAGATAGGTACCCTTCTTTTCTTTCATGTCTAAAAGCTGTTCGTACCAGGGAGCAGCCTCCGGATAACCCCGCATGTAATACTCCTCCACCTTGGCTAATTCGGCAGCCTTCTTTACCGCATCGTCAAGGGAACCAAGTTTATCGATGAGCTTGATAGGCAGAGCGTCAGTAGCCAGCCATACACGTCCCTGAGCAATCTCGTGAACCTTCTCACGAGACATCTTTCGACCGTCGGCCACAATATTGATGAAGTTGTCATAGCCACGACTGACGTAGGTCTGCATGAATTGCAGCTCTTCGGCATTGTCCTTGCTTAATGTCAGGTTCTCAAGATAGTCGGTGTAACGGTTGGTCTTGGTGCCGTCGAAGGTAACGCCCAACTTATCGGTGGCCAATTCGCTGAAGTTGGGAATAAGGCCGAAGATACCAATGCTACCTGTAATCGTGGTGGGTTCTGCAAAGATGTAGTTGCCATAGGCACTGATCATGTAGCCGCCAGATGCTGCCATACCACCCATTGAGATGACCACCGGTTTCTTAGCCTTCAGTCGGGTAATGGCATGAGCAATCTGTTCTGAGGCTGCTGCACTACCGCCAGGAGAGTTGACGCGAATGACCACGGCTTTCACATCATCATCGTTAGCCAACTTGTTTAAATCCTCAACGGTTTCCTTGCCAATAATGTTGTGTTCTGCCGAAAAGAGGCTGGTGTTCTGATCGATGATTTCTCCATAAGCATAATAGACCGCAATTTGATCACCTTGTCCGTCGTTCTGAGCAGGCAGGGCAATCATGTCGCTGAGCATGAGTTGGTTAATATCGTCGTCGTTGGTACCTAACAGCCCTTTGATGGTGGCTTTGACACCTTCGGGGTAACACAATAAGTCGACAAGGCCGCTCTTCAAATAGTCAGCAGGTGAAGCGAATGCCAGGATGCTATCGCTGACCATCTGGTTCAGTTGTTCGATAGACTGCTTGGGGCGGCTTTCAGCAATGTCCTTCAGCATGTGCTTCCAGATGCCCTGCTGATAGGCTTCCGTCTGTTCGCGGTTTTCAGCACTCATGTCCTTTCGGGTGACACTTTCCACATAGCTCTTGTACTTTCCAACACGTACAGGCTGGTACTTGACACCAATTTTTTCGTAAAGTCCTGTCAAGTATTCACGCTTGCCACCAATACCCTTCAGCTCAATCATGCCAGTAAGGTTCAGCATGATGGTGTCGGCCACAGAAGCCACATAGTAGCCCTGTTGGGTATAGTTGTCGGCATAGGCAATGACCCACTTGCCGCTTTTCTTGAAATCCTTTAGCGCATCACGTATCTGCTGCGCTGATGCGGGAGAGTCGAATTCGACTAGTCCCCCTTCGACATAAATACCTTTGATGTCAACGTGCTCCTTAGCTTTCTTAATGCTGGCGAGGATGTCGTCCAGTCCCATGACGCTCATGTCGTTAGTGCTCAAAATCATGTCGAGCGGACTGCCCTCTTCACCACGTTCCTGAACAGTGCCATTTAACTTGAGCACAAACACTGAGTTGTCTTTAACAACGGTAGACGAACCACTGGATGCCGCCATACCGATTATCGTTACAAAGAAAATGAAACCTGCAATAAAGCAGAAAATCACGAGACCACAAATGGTGGCTAATGTGTACTTTAAGAAGCTTTTCATACGGTTGAATATTCAAATGTGCGTACAAAGTTAATACTTTTTTTGCAATACACGATAAAATATCAATTTTTTTTTCTATTTTTGCACCGAAAACGATCACTAAACTTTATAAGTTAATGAAAATTCGAGTAATTATGCTGTTTGTGCTCATACTGACGGGTATGACAGCAACATCCAAGAAGAAAGTGTCAAACAGCCAATTATGGCCCGACGGTACCCCTATTCCCGAATGGTTTTCCGATACGACGCGTGTTGACCTTTCGAATCTGAAGCATTATGTGGTAACCGACTATGGCGTTGATGGCTATAGTAATGAGGTGCAGACATCAAAGCTCCAGGCTGTTATTGATCGTGCTGCACAAGAGGGTGGGGGGGTCATAGTTATTCCTCGTGGCACCTTCATTAGTGGCTCTCTCTTTTTCAAGCCAGGGACTCATCTGAAATTGGAGAAAGGTGGTGAATTGCAGGGCAGTACACGCATTAAGCACTTCCCCATCGTAAAGACCCGTATGGAAGGTCAGACGCTCAACTATTTTGCGGCTCTTGTCAATGCAGACGGCTGTGATGGTTTTACCATTACTGGTCCTGGCACCATCAATGGCAATGGCCAGCCTTATTGGGAGGAATTCTGGATTCGTCGCAAGTACAACAAGGACTGTACGAACCTTGAGGCCATGCGTCCTCGTAACGTTTATATCTCTAATAGTAAAAACGTAACAGTTCAGGACGTAAGTATCATTAACTCACCGTTTTGGACGAATCATCTCTACCGTTGCGAGAACGTTCGGTATCTGGGTTGCTTTATCTATGCTCCTACCGAAAATGTGACCCCCGTAGACCCTAAGCGAGGTGCTCCCAGCAGCGATGCGATTGACCTCGACGTGTGCAAGAATGTGCTGGTTCATGGATGTTATATGCATGTCAATGACGATGCTGTAGTACTGAAAGGTGGCAAAGGCACATGGGCTGACAAGGACGAGAACAACGGCCCCAACTCCAACATTATTATTGAGGATTGTACCTACGGCAAGGTTCACGGGTGCTTGACTTTAGGCTCGGAGTCATTACAAGACCACAACATCATCCTACGCCGTATCGATGTCAAGGCGGCTACTCGCGTGTTGTGGCTGAAGATGCGCCCCGATACACCTCAGCATTACGAGTATGTTACTGTTGAGGATATTACCGGCCAATGTGGTTCGTTCCTCGTCGTCCGTCCTTGGACGCAGTTCTTCAAGCCTGAGCAGCGTGACGACATGCCTCTGTCGCAGTGTAATAACATTACGATCCGCAACATAAAGATGAATACCAAAAACTTCTTTGATGTGGGTAAGAGCGACAAGTATAAGCTGACCGACTTTACTTTCGAGAACATTGATGTGCGCGACGAAAAGAAGGCTTTCGATGCGTCATTAATCGATAAATGTAAAGTTGTGAACGTTAATATCCAATAAGGATTATTGCTTGATTTTCTCCCAGGAGTTGTTTTGGGAGGCGTTGATGCCGAAGAGAATGTCGTAAACGCTTTCCTTCTCCTTTTGGGTGCCCTTACCTTTGTATATGTTGGCCAGCTCTTCTTTCTTGTAGTCGGTCCAGATTTGTGGCAGTAGGCTCAACGGTTTATCCTGGTGGGCTTTCTTCAAATCGTTTTCAAGGGCGGTGGTTACTTCTGTGCGTCCACGCTCCACGTTGTTGGCCATCTCGTCAAGCCCCTTACGGTAATAATCATACTGCAATTGTCTGAAGGGGCGCATGGCCTCGTCTAAATAGTCGTTGATGATGGCAAAACGGTTTTTGGAATCCTCGAAAGCCTTCCATCCGGGGAATCCCAGTTCCTGGGCATTGTTGGTAAGGTACATACAACGCTGGAGGACGTCGGAACCGCCAAACGGTGAAAACGTGTCAAGGTCAATACCGATAATCAGATAGGCATAGTAGGCAAACAGGGCTGTCAGCTGGTTATCTACCGACTCTTCGTTGAAGTTGATCTGGTCAAACTGTGCGAAAGTAAACTGGAAGTTCTTGTCAGAGTTGTTATAGATGGTGGTCGTGTAGGCAGAATTATAGACAGGACGGTTTGCCTGGATGAGTGCAGAACACTCAAAGCGGTTTTCTGCCTGCACATACTTGTCGACGGTGATGTTGAATGTGACTGATATGCGCTCGTTCTTCTGGAATTGTAGCTCCGTCCATTGGCGTTCGTTCATAAACTGCTCCAACGTTTGCTGTAGGTTTTCAAATACAGAGACATCGGTTCCCTGAATTTTAGAGCGGTTGATATTGATTTTAACTTCCAGCTCCTGACTGTTGATGTCAAGAGCTGGAAGCAGCCATACGGCAATAGCTATGAGCAGTCTGGTCATTTGTTTAAATTGGCTTCGCGCAAACGGATGCGTGTCAGCACCTGTTTGGTGTTGTACGTAAAATCGCCACCTAATATCCATCCATAGTAACCTGGGTCGAAACGTAGCACATCGGCCACAGGCTTGCCCTTATGTTTGCCGAAATTGAATACCTCGATACGTTTCCCGTCAATTTCCTGCCAGATGATGCGGCCGGCAAAGTCTACATTGTCGTTCACCTTCGAGAATTCAGCCAGCATGTCCATGTCGTTCTCCAACACCTTTTCTGGGTCTTCGTTGACGCCAGGTGCATATTTGTCGAGCTCTCCCATCAGTACACGGTAAGTGGCTTCTGTGTCTTGGTCGGCACGATGAGCCTCAAAGTCTTCCTCCATCTTATGTCCGCAATAGAACTTGTAGGCAGCTGCCAGGTTGCGGCGCTCCATTTTGTGGAAGATGGTCTGAGCGTCGATAAGACGGCATTTGGAGAAGTCGAAGTCGATACCTGCCCGCAGAAACTCCTCGGCCAGCAGAGGCACGTCGAAATGGTTGGAGTTAAAGCCGGCAATATCGCTGCCGGAGAAAACCTCGTTTAATTTCGCGCCGAGCTGTTTGAAGGTTGGCTTATCCTTCACGTCATCGTCAGAGATACCCGTCAGTTGCGTGATAAAACTGTCGATGGGCTTCTCGGGATTGATGATCTCGTTGCCCCGCTCCTCACGTCCATCGGGATACACCTTAATATAAGATAGCTGGATGACTCGGTCCTTCACCAAGTCAAGTCCCGTGGTCTCCAAGTCGAAAATGACCAGCGGCTTCTTTAAGTTCAGTTTCATGAATTCTCTAACAGTTTCTAATTTCTTCTATCTTCCTCAATCATTGATCAGCATCGGCATCATCAGCATCAGAACATCCTGGTTCTCAGGCTGCTCAGAAGGCAGTACCAGACCTGCACGGCTGGGGTCGGACAGCTGTATAATCACTTCAGGAGTGTCGAAGTTGCTCAGTACCTCGATGAATGATGAACCCTTGAAACCGATACTCATGGGCTTGCCGTTGTATTCGCAAGTCATGCGCTCTGTAGCTGTTTTCGAGAAGTCGTAGTCCTCGGCGTCCAGCTGCAGCGTAGCTCCTTCCACGTGGAAACGGATGAGGTTGCTCGAGTCATTGGCAAATGGCTGCACACGGCGCAGAGCTGCCAGAAGACTGCCTCTGTCTACACGCAGTTCGTTGGGGTTGTTCTGGGGAATCACGGAGTTATAGTTCGGATAGCGTCCCTCAATCAGTCGGCATTGCAGGGTACCGTCGCCATAGTTGATTTCAGCGTTGCGGTCGTCAAAGCGGATGATGATATCGCCGCCGTCCTTGCCTAAGATGTTCTTCAGTAAGGCAGCCGGTTTTTTGGGCAGGATAAACGAGGCGGGCACATCGCTCTTGATGCTAAAGATCTTGTTGCGTACCAGCTTGTGGCCATCAGAAGCCACTACTGCCAGACAGTCTGCCGTCAGGTCAAAGAAAATACCGTTCATGACCGGGCGCAACTCATCCTGTGCGGTAGCGAAGATGCTGCGGTTGATGTTCTCGGCCAGCAACTGATTGCTGATGACGATGGTAGAGGCAGCGTCCCCCAGCGAGGGTGTTGCAGGATATTCGTCGGCATTCTCGATTGGCAGCGAGAACAATCCGTTCTGATAGGTTATTTTCACAAGATTCGCCTGTTGGTCGGCGTCAAAGGTAATAGGCTGCTCCGAGAAGCCCTTTACAGCCTCAAGCAGGCTGTGGCTGTCAATGGCGAAACGTCCATCTCCGTCGTTCTCAGTCAACTCTACTGAGGTCTGCATCGTGTTCTCGCTGTCTGATGCAGTCAGACGAAGCGTCTGTCCGCTGATGTCGAACACGAAGTCGCCAAGTATGGGCAAGGCGTTTTTGCTGTTAATTACTCTCGAAAGTGTGTTGAGCTTGCTGCTCAATGCTGTACTTGAAACGGTAAATCTCATAATATTTATTGTTTTTTGTTTTCTTTGTTCTCTTCAAATTTGACCACAAAGTTATAAAAAAATGTGTGATTAGAAAAATTTATCCTTAAAAATTCTATTTTTCAAACTATTTTTAGTACTTTCGCACTCGCAAATCGTTTAAAACATCAATTTAATACAGTAATAACATGGATTTAACAGGAAGAATCATCGCAGTATTGCAACCCCAAAGTGGTGTGTCTGCCCGAACAGGTAATTCGTGGATGTCGCAGGATTATGTCATTGAGGTTCCAGGACAGTATCCGCGCCGTTGCGTCTTCAGGATTTTCGGCGAAGACCGTATCAAGCAGTTTAACATTCAGATGAACGAGGACGTTACCGTTCAGTTCGACATCGACGCACATGAGTACCAGGGACGCTGGTTCAACGATATCCGTGCTTTCAACATCATTCGTGGTCAGGTGGCTCCTGTTGCCGGCGCAACACCATTCCCGCCTGCAGGAGCACCCGCAGCAGCACCCGTTGCTGATGCAACACCATTCCCTCCCGTACAGGAGGCTCCGGCCGAGGGTTCATCTGACGATCTGCCTTTCTAAGGCTTATAATAATATTGTCCGCGCCGACGTGTAATTTTGCCGTAGTTGATGGCGTGAACAGGACAATGATGATAGCAGCTGAGACAACATGTACAGCTGCTATCATTTTTCCATTGGGGCACCTCGTTGAATTCAATGTTGTCCGTGGGACACACCTTGGCGCATAAGCCGCAATGCAGGCAGACGTCTGCATCGACCGTAAACTTACTGTCGGTAATCATAAAGCGGTTGAAGTAGGCACCTATCACGTGGCTGAACGTCCAAGGTGTCAAACCTTTTGTCAGCCTGCTATAGCCGCTTTGCCGATTCTTTACTATATTAATAAATAGGTGTAAGTCTTGTTTTGCCTTCTCTTTTTTCTCATGTTCCCGTTCTGGAGTGTCTGTATACATGAAAGGCAGACAGACATAGCTCTCAGGCATGATCAGCGACTGACAACTTTGCAACTGAATGCCCTTTTCAGCCAGTTCCTTGCTAAACATCTGCATGGCCAGGCCAGTGCTGTCGCCGCATGTACACAACGCGTAGGTATAGTGAGTGCTAAGAGGGGAGAGGTCAGAGGTCTGAAAGGTGAGTTTTTTGACGAACTGCCGAACGACGTGCGGAGGTTGCCAGCCATGAATGGGAAAGCAGAACCCAATGCGTTCGCCTTCATTAAGGGTGTATTCACATGCTGTCTTCGCTTCTTCGGGAATGAAGAGCAGCCTCTCCTGGGTTTCAGCGGCCAGCACCTCTGCCGCCCATTTTGTGTTGCCTGTGCCTGAGAAATAAAATATCATGCTGCAAAGATACCGTTTTTTACTGATTTACGAAACCTTTTTCACTCAAAAAAGTACTTTCTGTAAGATTACTCCTCTGCAAGTATCTTCTTGATTTCCTCGTCGGTCTTGGTAAGTTTGTCCTTGCAGAGCTTGATGAGCTGTTGGGCACGCTTGAGCTGTTCTGACATCTGGTCGATGTCGAGTTCGTCGTTTTCCATGCGGCGTACAATGGACTGAAGCTCTGCAAAAGCGGCTTCATATTTGATTTCCTGTTTCATATAACGGTAGATTTGATTGTTCCTTTATCAAGACGAGTCTCTATCTGGTCACCTGGGTGTAGGGTCTTAGGGTCGCGTACGGCAGCACCGTCTTTAAGGGTGATACTGTAGCCACGCTTCAGAAGCAGGGCTGGGTCGAGGACTTTGAGTTTTTCTGCCAGCAGTTCCAGTCTGTGACTTTCTGTCT
>Ga0265301_10005379_pt1 | contig 12598 bp, 9 predicted proteins | sample AusTroGonzalo_MG_2_FD_193488 | JGI IMG/M metagenome (GOLD analysis project Ga0265301, IMG submission 193488) | Bovine rumen microbial communities from tropical cattle in Woodstock, Queensland, Australia - Gonzalo_04 | ecosystem: Host-associated > Mammals > Digestive system > Stomach > Rumen ...
CGGCGGGGTCCGGGGCAGCGCCCCGACACTAAGGCGGGATAGCTCAGCTGGTTAGAGCGCATGATTCATAATCATGAGGTCCCCAGTTCAATCCTGGGTCCCGCTACCTGAAAATCAGAGACTTACGAAAGTGAGCCTCTGATTTTTTTAGGGAGGTGGAAAATAAGGGGAAAATAGAAACTTTTAATTAGACCAAATTTCAGGTATTTCTATCTTTCCTTTTTTACTTAGAAACAATAACTCCTTGATGCTATTTGGACCGTTTAGTTCGTCGATAGCATTAAGGAGTTTTAGATTTCTATTTGGGGCGGGAGAGGTTTGTCCGATGGATAGTTTTCACTACGCGGGCATCTTGTTTATTACGAAATACGAAAACCATTCATTTCATAGAAATGCAATGGTCTTCTTTTCCATAACGACCTGGTAGAACACCTTTCAGAAACGGAATTGACAATAAAAACGGCCGGTAAAAGTAACTTAAAACAAGCCTGATGAATATGTACACTTATCTTTCTTTTTGTTCTAGAAACTGAGAAGGAAGATCTTGTAGAACGTTACTTTGCGAAAAATTATCAGTGGCATAAGACTCGTGTATATGCGCCATGCTCTTTTTCAAAAAGAGAGTCAATCCTCTCCATTACACGCTTCTCAAGGGGGTGCCAACTAACTTCTTCGAGATTACTCAAATCCTTCCATTCTGTTTCCCTTTCCCCTGTCTCCTTATCGCTTTTGTTATTAACTCTTTCCTGCGGGGCTATCGTATCGAAAGAAGGAGCGATACCCAATTCGCAAAACGAAGTTCTAAAAGACAGCAAGTCCTTAGTTCGAACCGTACTTTCAATATACTCAGGAAACATTTCATGGACGATATTATCTAGGACCTTTTCGTCAGGACCTACGAAGATAATCTCCTTATCAAGAAGCCAATGTTCCTTCTTCGGCCCAAAATCATTCATTATCATCTCTGAGACCATCTCATATTCTTCATCGAGGGATTTGCCATAGACAGGAGGTAAAATCATCGAATCCAATTTGGAAAAGTACAGATTGTGGTCGTATGGAAAGGATTCTTTCCAACCAACTTTCACCAGCGCTTCTTGAAGGTCCGCCACCGCTTCTTCAATGCGCCTCGGCACACTACAGGCGTGCAAGGTTTGCACATCATATGTATATGATGTCAGATGTGAGCAGTACATGGCTTCGCATTCGTTGACGAGGAAATACTTCGCCATCTCAATTAATCTCTTTTGCAACCCTTTCTGCGTCTTTTCATTCGCCGCAACGATCAGAGATGGGATGAAGCCAATGTGATGGTCCTGTTCGGCGATAGCAAAAAAGGAAACGCTCAACAAAATGTCTCCCGTAGTTGTAATTTTTATAGTATCCATCTTATAACAATTTCAATTATATGCCATTGCTCCACCCTCATCGCCGAACTGGTACTCCAAGTCCAGCCATGACACTGACATTGTGACCCCGTGGGATATGAAGCCCCCCGGCCATTGGGTCTTGTTCATTGGCTGGACATCCTTACAAAATTAAGCAATTCACTTCAAGAATCCAAAGAGGCGCCCAAGCATTGTTTACAGCATTTCCTGGATAAAAGGTATTCGGGAGTGTAAGCATGCACCACATTTTTAAACTTGCAGCGAACTAATATTTTCGTACTTTGATTGACATATTCCCCCAGTGCTTCCATACAAGGATGCCTCTCTGCCAGGGCCTCCTCGAACTCCGCTTGCGAATGAAATCGAAGGCATCGGCAATGAGGACAGGCGGTGGGCCTGATCAAGTTTCGGGCGAGAGACTCCCATTCCCGGCCACAATCTCTACATTTGACCAGAACCTTTAGATTCTTTCCTCGATACTCTCCCAACACCTCAATCTTGGGATTAACCCTTGCCACGTCATCCCTAAACTGCTCCGGAGTGATACCAAGCGATGCACGGTAGGCTTCAGCTCTGATGGCCTTGAGTTCCTCGTCTGAAAACGCCGTCGTAATATCTGTCCTCGCAAGAATCTCGTAGCATAGTTGGACGAGTTCGTCGAAGTGGTGGGGATCAGAGAGATTGTTTCTTGTAACCAACGTCCCGGGCAGAAGCGAAGTGTCTTCGGGGTAATGGTCAAACAGAAAAATGAGTTCGATACCAGCTTCCAAACAACGGCGTGCTTTCTCGCTGTCACTATCCACTTTATCAGCATGCCAATACCACGATCCTGGCTCGATGGCGATACTTAATCCGGGAATGTAAATGTCTAGTTCCTTACCTATGGCACTCTTGTCACGGCTAAAAACCGTTTCCTCTGGAAGGGCATGAGACATGAATGCGTAGACGAATTCCTGGAGAAAAGAAGTTCCTGTCTTATGGCACTCCGGGCACCCAAGTGATAATTTGATTTCTTTCGGTGTTAACGACCATTCATGGCCACACCTCCTACATTGGAACAAGATGGGCGTTGTATTGTTGACATAATCGCCGCTTACTTCAACATCTCCGAACTTTTGGTCGAGCAGCGCCTGCAGCTGTTCCTTGCTGCCACGCTGGCTCGCTCCCCGTAACGCCTCCGCGCATTCCGGACATCCCCTGCCCGACTTGATTTTCGCAGTGCTTATCAAACATTCATGACCGCATTCTAAAAATCTGTACAGGATCTTTCCATGAGCTTTGTGATACTCTCCAAGAAGTTCCACATTCGGCCGGGAGACCGCGAGTTCGGCTTTGACCTCTTCCGTTGTTTTCCGCTGCTTTCCAGCACACTTAGGACAGCCGTGTCCTCGATAAAGATTCTCGGCGAGTGGTGACCATATGGTCCCGCAAGTCAGGCACTTGACTTCTATGGGCGATTTCAGATTGATCAACGATCCGATAACCTGGATGCTGGGCGAAATCTCCGCAACACGCGCCTTGAATTCGTTCTCCGTTACTTTCTTGGTTCCGGCGCAAACCGGGCAGCCATGACCCCTCAGGAGGTTTTGCACATACGGATGCCAGACATGTCCATCAATCTTACACATGGCCTTCACCTTGTCGGCAATCTTGACTATTTTACCTAGAATCTCTATGTTGGGGTTCACGGACCGGATTTTCTCGACGATTTCGTCGTGCGTGTATTTCCTTTTCATATCCTCCTGTATCTATATGATTGGAATGTTATCATAGGTATCCTGAAAAGAAGCGCTGATGATGAGACGGCTTCCGGGAATGGCGGCCTGCCGTTTCTTCTCGAGAATAGGCTTGAGCGTAATGATGATCGACATGCCGAACGTGTCGGCAATCTTGCATAAGCGAGACAGATCGATATCATTTACCTTGAAGGAGTGGCGTATTGAATTCGAGGATAGTCCAAGTGCTGCTGTGAGCATCTCCATCGTTATCCTGGCCGTTCCCAGGGCCTGGCAAAGGAACTGAAGTTGGCCCCTCTCGAAATAGATATACCACTCTCCGAGGCGCACAGGTGGTTCATCCTTCGCATACGGGTTTTGTTTCAGGCAGATATCGAAGGAGTAGCCCAGATATTTGAAAAATTCCTCCAGCCTCCTTATCCGGATGTCATCTATGCGTTTAATGCGAAACAGTGCTTGAGGCGTAATCTGCATGATACCGGCGACCTGCTCCATCATGAGCCCAAGCCGCTCTATGAAAGCCCAGAGAAAGGCCAGGCGTTTCGTTTCTTTTTCATTTCCGCTGTTTTTGATCAAATTGTTTTTCATTTTAGTTAGGTGTTACAGTTAGTATTCCGTTATCAAGGGACGCGCCCCCTTCACCCAAGAAGAGGGGGCGTGCTCCCGATAACGGAATACTGACAGTAATGTCTCGCTATTTCATACGAATTGTAGATTGAGAACCTCAGTATCAACGGAATAGTTAATTATCCAAGGACCACAAAATGGCCATTTTCTTTCAGTACCACAAAGTCCGCCGACACTATGGACTGGAACAAGGCAATGACGCGAAAAATTATTAAAAATGTTTTGATACAATTAATATAATTATTATATTCGCGTTAAATCAATTAAGATATGGCAATGAGAAACTATACTGCGCTAAACTTGCCCAAGGATCTGGTAGAGGAACTGAAGGTCTGGCGTCAGGCGTTTATCCTATCCTACGGCCGCACCGTGTCTTACGGCGAAATGATTCATACTATGCTCAGCCTCCTTGACGCCAACGAGCCCGACATCGTCCAGGCGATGGATATGCTCATCACCGCACACCCGGAACTCGCCGAGAAGATCGGCAAGTACAAGGGCTGTGAAAGTGACGACGCAGAAATCAAATAGGTTCGTAACAAGATGAGCGAAAGGCCAAGCTGGCCCCAATAGCGCCGAGACATAATTACGAATCCTTTATAATCTCATACACAATGAAACGCATTCTGCTCCTTTTCGTGCTTCTTGTTATCTCCATATCGGGTTGGTCGCAAATCACGCTAACCCACAGATTTGGAGTTCGGGCAAATGTGCCGAACGCTTCTGAAAGAGTCGATAAGTATGTCGTTGACATTTTGGGCTTCGACAGGGTTGAAGGAGAGCCTTATACATATACCGGGTATATCCCGGGCCTGGCTTCTGACAGGAAGGGAAATAAAAAGATGCTCTACGGCGGAAACGTCACGCTGAAATGTACCATAGAGGGTGCGTCGGTCGAGGGTACGTTTACATATCCCTATATCATTGAAAAGGTCACGACCTGTGACGAAAAGCAGTCGGTTGTCGAGAATCATCTCCAGAAAGCCGACCTATCAAGGTCTGTTATGAGGGAGATAAAACATTATACCGACGACTATATGGACCATATACGATATTATGTCAATGGCCTTTCTGAGTCTTTGCCGGACAGCGCTACCGACCGCCTCTATATGAATATGCCGTATATCGTTGAAGCAGATAAGGTAACATACTACTCGGTTATTCCCTCAAAGAACAATTTGTCTGCCTCTGAACTATATACCATAGCCGAAAGATGGTATACGTATTCCTATCGTAGTGGCAAGGCCGTTATTGAAGTTCGTGATAGGGACAATTTCATTATCACCGGAAAGGGCATATATCCCGATGTTGACGATGAGGATGATCAAAAGGTGGATTTTCCGCATATCTTTTCCATTCAGTGCCGTGATGGTAGGGCCCGTGCTATTGTAAGCATAGGCTTGATAGACTGGCTTGATGACGACCGTGATCTTCATCATATCAGTGTTCTTGATTATGAACCATTTGGCGATAAGAGAGAGAAATGGTGTATTGATAGTATCGAAGAGGTTGAGAAGCTCATAGCCGATCAGTTCGCAAACTTACAGAAGTCTTTTGATGAAGGGCTTAATGCCGTCGACAACAAAAACGATTGGTAGCAATTGAATAATGAGTCAGAAATCCGACATATACGAGAACGACATCCTTGCGCTGGATGAGGCTTTGTTGCCCGTCCTGCTGATAGACCGTACGCGCTCCAATGATGAGGCCACCCACAACCTCATCTGGGCGACGGACAACTATATCCAGCGTGGAGAAGGGTATCAGGAGTGGGATGAGATCACGGTCGGGGCCGTCACCGGCGACAACGGTCTGGTGCTGCGTCCTCGCGTCAACAAGAGCCGTGAGGAGCAGGAACGTCGTTCTCGTGACAAGGCCGAGGTGTTCACGCCTGCTTGGATATGCAACAATCAGAACAACCTCATCGATGCGGCGTGGTTTGGTGGCGTCTCTCCCTTCAATGTCGAGACTGATAAGGGTTGGACCACCAACCCCGAGAAAATCGTTTTCCCTGAGGTGAAGACTTGGCAGGACTATGTGAAGGATACGCGTCTGGAGATGGCCTGCGGCGAGGCTCCGTACCTCGCGAGCCGGTACAACGTCGTCACGGGCGAAGATATCGCTGTCGGCGACCGCATCGGACTGTTGGACCGCAAGCTGCGTGTCGTGGGCGAGAACACCGCGGACGCCAAGGAATGGTTCAAGTGGGCCGTCGAGGCTTACAAGAGTATCTATGGCTTCGAGTGGCAGGGCGACAACCTCGTCTTGGCACGAGAAGCACTGCTATATACCTTCATCGACTACCATATGGCGCAGTTCGGCAAGATGCCGACCAAGGTGCAGACGCGGAAGGTGGCCGAGGTCGTATCGTGGAACCTGTGGCAGATGGACGGCATGAAGGCCGTCATCCCCGGCTCCTGCTACGACAGGGTCAGGAAGGAATATACCCTGTTTGGCGAGGTGATCGAGCACGTCGAGAAATGCGAGGGCTGCGAGAAGGACGACGTGTTCAAGCACAACGGCATCTACTGCCGGATCATGGACTGGGAAAAGAAGAAAACCGTGAGGTTCGTGGACCTCTTAAAGCAATAAGCGTTATGCAATACTACGCAACACTTAAGGCCAAGCTGATATACGTTTTCTCCATCAGCGACGCCAACCACCGGGGCCTGGTCAAGATCGGCGACGCCACTCTTGACGAGGCGACGAGCATCTTCATGCAGCCCAACTGCAAGGAGCTGAAGGCCGCGGCGAGAAAGCGCATCGAGCAGTACACCAAGACGGCCAGCATCCCGTACGTCCTGCACCATGCAGAGCTGACGATGTACGTCCATAACGGCCAGGTCGCGTCCTTCAACGATAAGGAGGTGCACAACGTACTGCTACGCTCCGGCATCCAGCGTCATGACTTCTCGTACCAGAACCAGGGCAAGGAATGGTTTGAATGTTCAGCCGAGACGGCAGTGGCCGCCATCCAGGCCGTGAAGGAAGGACGCAGCGCCCTGAAGACCGGCGAGATCGTCCATGTTGATGAGGCGTTCGAACTGCGCGAGGAGCAGGTCATGGCCGTTGACAAGACTGTGACGAAGTTTACCTCAGGCGGCAAGAATATGCTCTGGAACGCAAAGATGCGCTTCGGCAAGACGGTGTCCGCGCTCAGCGTCGTGAAGGAGATGGGATACAAGCGCACCATCATCATCACGCACCGGCCGGTGGTGGACGACAGCTGGTTCACGGACTTCCATAAGATCTTCAACGCCCTCGACGGTTATACCTACGGCTCCCGGGAACGCGGCGAGACGTTCGCCCATCTGGAGAAGGCCGCTAGGAAGGACCCGAACTACAAGTACGTTTACTTCGCATCCCTGCAGGACCTTCGTGGCTCGTCCGAGGCCGGAGGCAAGTACGAGAAAAACAGCCAGGTCTTCTCCACGCATTACGACCTCGTTATCATCGACGAAGCCCATGAGGGTACGAAGACGGAGCTCGGCCAGGCCGTCATCAAGCTGCTCAGCAAGGGAGATACGTGCTGCCTGAACCTTTCCGGCACGCCGTTCAACCTCCTCGATGACTACCAGGACGACGAGATCTTCACCTGGGACTACGTGATGGAGCAGCAGGCCAAGGCCAAGTGGGACTTGAACCACTTCGGTGACCCGAACCCGTATATCGGCCTTCCGAAGATGAATATCTTCACTTTCGACCTGGGCAAGGTGCTGGATGGGTTCGAGGATGTCGAAGACAAGGCCTTCAATTTCACGGAGTTCTTCCGTGTGTGGACCGGCGACCCCAAGCGCGATAATGCCGATATGCCGGAGGGCATGGAGGGACGCTTCGTCCATGAGGACTATGTCAGGTCGTTCCTGGACCTGATCGTCAAGTATGACGAAACCAGCAACTACCCGTATTCGACGCTGGAGTTCCGCAAGGCGTTCAGGCACTCCCTGTGGATGGTGCCGGGCGTCAAGGAAGCCAAGGCGCTGTCGGCACTGTTGAAGGAACATCCCATCTTCGGGCAGTTCATTGGGGCCAAGGGTCAGTCGGGTATCATCAATGTCGCAGGCGTTGGCGACGAGGAGGTGCCTTACGACGATTCTCTGAAGCTCGTCCGTAACGTGATGGGTGATGACCCCGAGGATACTATGACCATCACGTTGTCGTGTGGTAAGCTGACCACCGGCGTCACCGTGCCGCCGTGGACCGCTGTGATGTACCTCTCCGGTTCGCACAACACCGATGCGAAGGCATATATGCAGACTATCTTCCGCGTGCAGAGCCCGTATACAACGAAGGATGGTAAGCGTAAGGAAAACTGCTACGTTTTCGACTTCGCACCGGACCGTACGCTGAAGGTGCTGGCCAAGGCTGCGAAGGTTAGTGAGCGCGCCAAGAGCACGGTCACCGAAGGCGAGCGCGTTCACCTAGGCGAGTTCCTGAACTTCTGCCCGGTCATTGGCTACAACGGTACCCGGATGGAGGAGTTCAACGTCGAGAAGATGCTGGAGGAGCTGAAGAAGGCGTACATCAGCCGCGTCACGAAGAACGGACGCGACGACCCCCGGCTCTACAACATGGAGATGCTGCGGAAGCTCGACCAGAACGCGCTGTCGAAGTTCGACAACCTGCACCGCATCATCGGCCAGACAAAAGCCAACCATGCCACGGATAAGGTGGATATGGCCCAGAACGGTCTGACGGATGAGGAGTACAAAAAGGTCGAAGCTGCCGAGAAAAAGAAGAAGGCCAAGAAGGAGCTGACCGAGGAAGAGAAGCAGCTGCTAGAGGAAGCCAAGAAGAAGCGTGACAACGCCAACAGGGCTATCTCCATCCTACGCGGCATCTCGATACGCCTGCCGCTGATGATGTACGGTGCTGAGCTGAAGAACGATGGCGGTGACATCACGTTGGAGAACTTTCCGGAGCTGATCGACGACCAGTCCTGGGAGGAGTTCATGCCGCGTGGCGTGACGAAGGAACTGTTCAGGGAGTTCACGCCGTACTATGATCCGGATATGTTCCGGGCCGTAGGCCGCAACTACCGCGACCTTGTGCGCCAGGCGGACCAGATGGCTCCGCTGGAAAGGGTGAAGGCCGTTGCTGCCATCTTCGACTATTTCCGGAACCCCGACAAGGAGACGGTGCTGACGCCGTGGCGTGTGGTGAACATGCACATCGGCGACTGCATCGGCGGTTGGGATTTCTATGATGAAGATACCACGACGAAGCTCATGAAGCCCAAGTTTAACGACCTTGGCGACGTGACGGCTAAGGTGTTCAAGGATCCGGATACGCGCATTCTGGAAATCAATTCCAAGACGGGCCTTTATCCGCTTTATATGACTTACAGCGTCTTTGCAGAAAAGCTTCAGCATTATCGTGACACGCACATGCTTGCCACAGAGGTTCCCATTGAGAAACAGAACGAAATCTGGGATGAGGTGCTTCGCAACAACATCTTCGTCATCTGCAAGACGGAGATGGCGAAGAGTATTACCAGGAGGACATTGCGGGGGTTCCGTAATGCGAAGGTTAATGCGAGGTATTTCGAAGACCTGATCAACAAAATTACGAATCAGCCCGGCCTCTTCTTAATGAAGGTCAATAACAGTAATAACTATTGGAAAAACAGCGAATTAGGAGAAGATATGAAGTTTAACGCAATCGTGGGAAATCCCCCGTACCAGATCAGCCACTCATCAGAATTGACAAGAAATAATGCCGCTTTTGCTTCTGCTATTTATCCTTTATTTATAGAAATATCTAGGAAGCTTCAAGCGAATTATGTATCAATGATCACCCCTTCTCGTTGGATGACTAAAATTGGGCAAGGAATTAAAGACGAATGGGTAGATGAGATGATTAGCTGTAATCATTTTGTCAAGATACATGACTATTTGGATGCTTCAGATTGTTTTCCCGGCGTTGAGATTAAGGGCGGAGTTAATTACTTTCTTTATTCAAATGAATATGATGGTCCGTGTTCGTTCGTCATTCATAATAAAGGCCTCATTACAGAGAAAACCGAGCTTTTGAATGCCAGTGGTTCGGGCATTGTAATTAGAGATATTGTTGCATCTCAAATTGTCTCAAAGATTTCTGAAATTGAAGGCAATTACTTGGAGAATAGTTTACTTAATTTTTCTTCGTATGTTAGTCCTAAGCACTACTTTGATAGAGATGATCTTCTTAGTTCTAACTGGCGAGGATATGTTAAATCGAAGGACGATAACCACCCTATTAAGTTCTACTTGAACCGCCAACTTGAACCTTGCGGTTTTGGTTGGATTAGTGAAAAGGATATTCCTAAGTGCAAAGAGACTCTGCCTCTCCACAAGATATATATACCAAAAGCTGGCGGTTCGGGTAATGATCCAATTGTTTTAGGAAAGCCAATCTATGGAGAGCCAAATTCTGTTTGTTCTTATACATACCTTGTCATTGGCTATAGTCCGGAACGACACCATTTAAATCAGGAGGAGTGTCATAATATTATTTCATACTTAAGGACACGCTTCTTTAGATATCTTGTGTCCATAAAAAAGAAAACACAGGATAATCCCCGTGACGTCTTTCAGTTTGTCCCCATTCAGGACTGGTCACACCCTTGGACCGACAAGATGCTATATGAGAAATATGGCCTGTCTCCTGACGAAATTGAATATATTGAATCAATGATTAAACCGATGGGCGACGACACCATTTTCGAGACCGATTCCCTTATCGACCCCGAGTTCGCCAACTTCGACCTGGCGGAGTACGGCATGAAGCCCGGCGACCGCATCGTCTACACGCCGACTAATACGGAGGTCGTGGTGGCCGAAGGCAACAAAGTATCCGTTGATGGTGAGTCCTATACTCTGGCGGAGTTCACGGCTAAATACATGCCTCGCAACAAGCGCAGCGTGTCCGGCGTATGCCAGGGCCCGAAATACTTCTCGTTCAACGGTATGACGCTTTACAAGTACAAAGAGACTTTCCTTTGTGGCAAGAATGAATAATATACTCCTCATATAAATAATTGCATTATGTCAGAGATATACAGCGTTACCGAATTCACGATAAACCATCTTATAGAGAAGATTGATTCCGGGGAGTTAGGTCTTCCGGAGCTTCAGCGGCCATTCATTTGGAGCGACTCGAAGGTAAGAGATTTGTTTGATTCAATGATGCGCGGATACCCCATTGGTTACCTTATGTTATGGGAATCTCCGGCTATCGATAAAAAGAAATATATTGGCGTTGATGCTCATTCTAACGGTGAACCCCGTGATGTGATAATTGATGGCCAGCAGCGACTGACTTCTCTGTATGCAGTAATGAAGGGCAAGAAAGTGATTAATTCCAAGTATGAGGAGAAAAGCATTGTAATCTCATATAACCCGCTCATCAATAGATTTGAGGTCGGTGACCAGGCCAAAAAGCGGGATGCAGAATGGATCTATAACATCAGCGATTTATACATTTCTGGTGACTCTTACTCTTTTACGAGTCAATTCTTCGAACGCTTACAAGAAAGTCGCACTAAGAAAGGGGAAGAAATTACGCCTGAAGAAAAGAAAACCATCCCCAACAATATTTCTGCGGTCCTTAACCTCAAAGACCGAAAGCTCTCTGTGTTTGACATCAAGTCGAGCGCTGAAGAAGAAGATGTATCGGAAATCTTTGTTAGGGTAAATTCCGGAGGCATCTCTCTGAAGCAGAACGATTTTATTCTGACACTTTTGTCATTGTATTGGGATGAAGGTCGCAGACAGATTGAACAATTCTGTAAAGATTCAACGATACCGCCTAAGAGTGGCGTGACATCTTACAACCACATTACGGATATTCTCCCGCAGGACATTGTTCGCGTATTTATTGCCTATGGCTTTGACCGTGCCAGATTAAAATACGGCTACAAGCTCTTGCGTGGCGCTGATTTCGACAAGAAAGGTGCTGTAGATGAAGGCTTGAGGGAACAGCGTTTTGACAAGTTAAAGACAAAATTGCCAGATATTCTCAGTGTCAACAACTGGCATGAATTCCTTAAATCAATAATGAACGCCGGTTATCTGTCCAAGGATATGATACTCTCCAGAAATACCATATTCTTCTCCTACGCATTGTACCTCATAGCAAAGGACCGGTTCAATGTCAAGCCGAATGATAACATGCACCTGATTTCTCTGTGGTTCTACTTCACGTCACTGGTCTCAATGTATTCTGGTTCTTTCGAGTCAGTGTTTGAGAACCAGCTGAATGCTATCAAGGAACTAAACTCATTTGAGGAATTCAAGGAGTTTATTCTTTCTAGGGTCAATACCGTACTCACCAACGACTACTTCAATATTACGCTTGTTGGAAGTGATGGGTTGGCGAAGTCTGGTTCAGGAAACAATGCATGGTTCGCGTATGTGGCAGCGCTCAATATCTTGAACAGAAGGATTCTATTCTCAAAGAGCAACCTCTTGGTTTCTAAACTATTTGAGATTGGGACAGACGGCAAGCGAAAATCCCTAGAGAAACACCATCTTTTTCCGAAAGCCTATCTAGCTGCAAACGGTTATTCAGATACCAGAATAAACCAGATGGCCAACTATGCATATATTGACTGGAAAGACAATATGGGTATTCTTGATGATGCACCGTCAATTTATTATCCGATCATTTGCCAGGGGCGCATTCAGGCTGATATCCTACAGATGGAGCAGGAGAATGCCTTGCCTCATGGATGGGAGAATATGACATATGAGATGTTTTTGAAGGAGAGGCGTAAGCTTATGGCAGAGATTATCCAGAAAGGCTTTGAAGCCCTGAAAAAGAACGTGGAATCTACTTCTGATTAAGTCTTTTACCCCCCCCCCCCTT
>Ga0265301_10005384_pt1 | contig 12586 bp, 24 predicted proteins | sample AusTroGonzalo_MG_2_FD_193488 | JGI IMG/M metagenome (GOLD analysis project Ga0265301, IMG submission 193488) | Bovine rumen microbial communities from tropical cattle in Woodstock, Queensland, Australia - Gonzalo_04 | ecosystem: Host-associated > Mammals > Digestive system > Stomach > Rumen ...
AAAATGCAGAACAGAGGTAAAGATTTTGAGAAAGTAATAAAAGAGGCATTTGAGAAAGTGCCTGGTGTAAGTATTGATAGATTGCATGACCAGATGAATGGTTTTGCAGGCTCTGCCAATATTTCAGACTTTATTATATATAAATATCCATATGAGTATTACATAGAGTGCAAGTCTGTACATGGCAATACTTTGCCATTCAGTAACATATCGAAGAACCAGTGGAATGGTATGTTAGAGAAGTCCAAGATAGATGGTGTGTTTGCTGGTGTACTATGTTGGTGGATAGATAAAGATGTTACCGCATTTATACCTATAACTTTGTTAGAGCAATGGAAAACATCAGGATATAAAAGTGTGCGGTATGATGATGTGCAAGATTGTCCGTACGCAATAGAGTTGCATGGTAAAAAGAAGCGTGTATTCTTTGAGTATGATATGGAAGAGTTCTTCAAGATTACAGATATAGAGTATAAGAGAAAGCATATCAATGATATACCAGAGAGGAATGGAATATGGCGAGAATAAAACTTGAAACAGTTACGGCTCTACAAGACCAGATAGAAGAAAATTCCAAACTCATGGAAGATATAGTAGAGCAGATAGTATGCCAATTTAGCGAAGATTTGGATAACTATGTTTACTTTATCAGAGGTTGTTTACAGAATGGTGAACGTCAATTAACAAATGATGAGTTGGATGATGTTTGTATGAACTTATCTACACTTATTTATTATGCGTCTTACCAATGTGAAAATTTGGGCATTAAAGATGATATAAGCAAAGCCCTGTACAAAGAGATATATCATTCAAGACGGTCAGAAATAGATAAAGGTACAGTAGCAGATAAGAATAGTTTGGCTGAATTACAGTCCCAGAATGAACAGTTAACCGCAATAGCGTATAACAGAGCATATAAAATGTTAAAGGCTAAAGTAGATGCGGCACAAGAGTTATTGAGTTCTGCCAAAAAAATACTTTCAAGAAGAATGACGGAGATGGAACTTACGAGGATAGGAGGTAGTGGGAAATGAGCATGGCAGATGTAATGAAAGAGTTTAATAAAAAAGCCAAAGAAGATATAGTAAAGCAAGGTCTTACATCATATACATTTAAAAGAATACCATTCACAAGTCCACGAATGAATTATTGTACATATGGTGGTTTACCGGTGGGTAAACTGATAGAGTTTTATGGTGAAGAACATGGTGGTAAAACAACAACTGCACTTGATATAGTATCCAACTTTCAGCAGATGGAAGAGAGTAGAAAAGTATTATGGTGTGATTGTGAGAACACACTTGATCCAGAATGGGCAAAGAAGTTGGGTGTAGATTTAGATGATATGTATATCTTAAAGCCTGAAAATCAGAGTGCAGAAGAAATATTCCAGTTTGTTCTTGATAGTATAGATACCGATGAGATAGGACTTGTAGTCATAGATAGTTTGGGTGTAATGATTTCAGCACAGGCACTTGACAAGTCAATGGAAGAAAAAACTTATGCCGGAATTTCTGGAGCACTTACAACATTCGGTGGCAAAGCAGAAATGTTGTGCCAGAAGCATCAATGTACTTGTATAGGCATAAATCAAATAAGGGACGATATGAACAGTATGTGGGGTGGCATAAAGACACCCGGTGGTAAAGCATGGAAACATAATTGTTCTGTACGTATGCAATTCACACGAGGCTCATTCATAGATGAAAAGGGTAATGAGATAAAGAGAAGTAGTGAAAGCCCTGCAGGCAATATAGTTATGATGAGTATGACCAAGAATAAATCTTGTCCACCTAATAGACGTACTGGTTTCTATACTATCAACTATGAGTATGGTGTAGATTATTTGAAAGACCTTGTAGAACTTGCAATAAAGTATGGTTATATAGACAAAGCAGGCGCATGGTTCAGTATTATAAATCCTGAAACCGGTGAACAGATAGAGAAGTTACAAGGTCAAGCAAGTGTGAACGCATATCTTGAAGATCCAGATAATGAACCAGTACTTACACTTATAGAAACATATGTAGAGGAGCAAATAAGATGATTACGATAAAAGAATTGGAAGATTTATACAAAGAGATATGTAATAGCAGAAGTGGTGAAGGTTGGTTTGATTTTGATAGATTTACATATCATACAGACGTAGGTTATGCTTTAGAGGGTATGCGTATTCTTATAGAGATAATCAAAGATAGATTTGGTTGATATAAAAAGCGTGGAGTAAAAACTTCACGCTTATACCTGTTGCAAAACGTGTTGTATAATGTTATAATACAATCAGAAATTGAAAAACTCATACAACTAGAAAGGAGAACATACTATGAGAATGCCAAACGGACAAGAGTTTCAGACAACATTTTGGGAAGATTTTTCAATCGCAGATGCTTTTGGTGATGATGCTATCAAAGATACTTATAAGAGAGCATTTGAAGAATGGAAAGAAGATTTAGTTTATCTCACCGAACTTGTGATTGTACTTAATCTGAAAAGTTGGCAGTGGTATGAGTATAAGAATGATGAGAGGTCAGCAATATATAGTGACCTGTATTATCAGACCAATTCTTATGCTTGGGACTTTGTCGGTGATGATAAAGAAAAAGCCGACTACTATTTCAGAATGACAGATTGAGAGGTGGTTATATGTCAAACGAGAATATCAATTGTGATGTAATTGTGAAACTATATGAAGCATCACGAACATCGATAGCCCATGTTGTTTTCTTTAATGATTGCGAATTGCTTTTGGAGTGTAAGAGAGTGACAGTGGTGCGTGATGGTAATAGACTATATTTCCATAAAGGTGATAGTGTTAAAGGCAGTATAAAATTTTCAGGCCAAAATAATACGTTGCAATTATGGAAAGATTATAGTAAGGTCAGAGATTTAGAAGGTCGCTATGACTTAAAGTATGATAAAGAGCATGACCTATATTACATTGATAAGCAAGAGAAGTTAAACGAATATATACACCACGTAAGTAGAAAGGGTGTAAAGCAGTTAAGCCATAATCCAGGTAACAGAGAAAAGGTTGAATTGAAAGGAGAACAAATCGTGACAGCCATACTCACAGACAGAGGAAAGAAAGTAGTGGAAAACGTACAAAAGCAGAAGAAGGAAGAAGATGTAAATAGCGTAGTAATCAAGGCTTTAATAGAGTTGCTAAAGACACAGATTAAGGGTAATTCAGAAGCACTCTCAACAATAGATGTAATGGAGAAATTCATATGAAAGTACATACACAATTCCAAGTATTAGAACCCGATACAATTAACGGTAATATAGTGCAAGTAGTTACGACCTATTCATCTTTTGATGAAACCGAAATAAATATGATAGCGGATAAATTCAGAAATGAGATAGGTGCAGGTATAATAGGAACAATAGAGTTAGAAAAGGAGGAACAGTAAATGTTATCATTAGTAGAACTTCAGGAGATTTTAGGAAAGCACGTACAGGCTATTGACGGCTCTGATAAGATGAAAGCCGTAGAAAGACAGATAGAGTTAGAGAACTCTATGGCAATATCAAGTCTTGCCAAGCAGATGATAGCCAGTGCAAAAGTACAGTTACAGGCGAAGCAGTTAGAGACCGAACTTGAAGGAGTTATCAAGAAGAATGGCTAGAAGAAAGTTTACGGAAGAGCAGAAGTTATTTATGGAAGAGTATGCTTCTACTCTTCCGTGGCCAGAACTGACAGAGCAGTTTAATGAGAAATTCCACACAGATTTTCCTTACAACACAATCAAAGGCTGGTTATATCAGCATGGATTTAAGTCAGTTAATGGAACACATAGATTTACAAGCGAGAGCAGTCCAAGATGGCAAAAAGGATTAAGTAAAGAGGAATTTTTTAGTCACTTTTCAAATGATTCCCTTAAAAAATTTAATGATAATGTTAAGTCGATGAATATAAAATACCGCAAGGGTCAAGAGATTATAAAGCGTGGAAGACCTTATATAGTTATCAATGATGAGTTTGGTAATAATTGTATATTCAAGCGACTTATGAGAAAAAATCGTTATGTTTGGGAGCAACACAATGGACCTATACCAGAAAATCATTTGATACTGCATCTTGATGGTGATGTTATGAATTGCGATATAGAAAATCTGATATGTGTACCTCAAAGATATTTGGCGCAGTTTAGATGGAATGATTGGCTTGATGCTACTGGTGAAGTGTTAAAAGCGGCAGTTAAGTGCTGTGATTTATACTATAAGGCAAAAGATGCAAAAGACGTATAAGATGTTTGAAGGCGAACAATTAAAGATAGCCGAGAAGATACAACAGAGGCGATTGCAACTACTCATTCATTCCTGCATATATTATGAGATGGACCAAAATATAATTTCAGATAAGAAATGGGATGAATGGGCGAGAGAGTTGAAAAAACTTCAAGAAGATTATCCAGAAATATCAAGACAAGTAGAATGGTACGCCGCATTTGCTGATTGGGATGCAAGTACAGGAGCATTTCTTCCGCTGAAAGATAAATGGGTTATCAATAAAGCAAAAAATCTGTTAGGTTGCAATTTTAAAAATTTTGAAATCCCTAATAAATCCGCGGTCGATAAGAAAACTGGCAGTATGAAGTTGTTCTGATACCTGTTGAAGTAACAATAAACGTGTAGTATAATATAAGAGTATTGAAGAAAGCGTGATACAAGTGCGACCGACCAGATTTTACTCAAATAAGCAAGAAAAGCATATCGCAAAGGTAACTGGTGGTAAACAAACTGCAAATAGCGGAGCAACTGCATTTAGTAAGGGTGACGTAAGAACAGACCAATTCTTGATAGAAGCAAAGACAGTTACCAAAGAACAAAAATCCTTCACAATCAAAAGAGAGTGGCTTGATAAGAATGAAGAAGAAAGATTTGCCATGCATAAAGATTATTCTGCTCTGGCATTCAATTTTGGTGATGATGAGAATTATTATGTTATATCCGAGAAACTTTTCATACAGTTGGTAAATTTTTTGAAGGAGGAAGAAAATGAAAACAACGAAGTTTAACCAAGTAAAAGAGCATTTAGAGAATTATGGTACAATAACGTCTTGGCAAGCAATTCAGCAGTATGGTGCCACAAGATTATCCGACATAATATTTAGATTGAGAAAGCAGGGTTATGATATAGAAACCAAGACAGAATGTACGAAAGATAGAAACGGTAATACTTGTCAATTTGCAAAGTATATTCTTAATAGGGAGGGTAGATGATGAGCGACAATATAAATCCAGACCACTACAAAAATGAAACATCTTTAGAGTGTATAGAAGCCATGCAGATAGCATTTGGTAGAGATAAGGTTATAACTTTCTGTATGCTCAACGCATGGAAGTACATCTGGAGATGGAAATATAAGAATGGCGAAGAAGATTTGAATAAAGCATCTTGGTATATAAGTAGAGCAAGGGATATATTAAATGACCCAGAAACGTCACCAAATACACCGGGTTATAAAGTGCTTGTGGAGATGGAATTATATATTGAGAAACAAATGGAAGATATGGAAAGGGTAGATGAAGATGGGAATAGTTGATTTATTCAGTGCCGAAGATAGAGTTGAAATTACAATATCGCAGTTAATAGGCCTTTTAAGAGAGTCGGTAAAAGCAGAAATGTTACTTAATGGTGTAACAAATTTGGTTGCTTATAATGATGTTTTGAAAGTAGTTAATGGTAAAGGTTTTGAAATTGAAGAAAGAGAGGATAAGTGATGGCAATTAAGTCACTTGCTATAAAATATAGACCCAAAACATGGGATGATGTAGTAGAGCAACAGACTATAAAGGATATACTCATTCAGCAGTTAGAAACCGGTACAATCAAAAATGCTTATTTGTTTGTAGGTGGTGCTGGTACAGGTAAGACAACTTGTGCCAGAATTTTTGCGAATGAGATAAATAAGGGCGAAGGTAATCCAATAGAACAAGATGCGGCAAGTAATAATAGCGTAGAAGATGCCAGAGCGTTAATTCAGCAGGCAAAGACAAAGAGCCTAGATAGTGAATATAAGGTGTTCATCATAGATGAGTGTCATATGTTATCAACTGCGGCATGGAATGCATTGCTGAAACTCATAGAAGAACCACCGGCGAAGTCAATATTCATATTCTGTACTACGGATCCACAGAAGATACCTAAGACAATATTGAGCAGGGTGCAGAGATATGACTTCCAGAGAATATCCCAGAAAGGCATAGTCAATAGATTAGCCGATATAATTGTGAGTGAAAAAGTTCCTCATGCAGATAATGAAGCAGTTGAGTATTTGGCAAAAATCGCAGATGGCGGTATGCGGGATGCTATAACAATGATGGACAAGTGTCTTTCATATTCAGATGAACTTACAATGGAGAATGTAGTAAAAGCATTAGGGCTTAATGACTATGATATAATGTTTGAACTCAACACCGCTATACTGGAGAATGACCCAGATGATATAATATTTATTATAGAGCATATACATTCTTCGGGCAAAGACTTAAAGATATTTATGAAGTCCTATATGCAGTTTCTACTTGATATTTGTAAGTACCATATCTTAGGTGATTTTAAGTACGTCAATATTCCTAATATTTATGTGAAAGAATTGGAATCTGATGGTGATTATGAGAAGTGGAGAATAAAAGAATTGCTTACCCACGTAATCAGACTTAATGCAGATATTAAATGGGACACATCACCGAAGTATGTAATAGAAGCAACATTACTTATGGAGGTTGATGATGGCACAGATAATTAGTTTTGTAAAGAAGCAGAGGGCAACAGAAGAAGCAAAGAGATGGAAAGCAATAGCAAAAGGACGAATCAGACATTTTACTTGTGATGATTGCGGTGCAGATATTGAAGTCATAAATGAAGATTATCCAGATTTATGTCCTGGTTGTGGTAGATTTATTTCGGGTTGGAAGAAGTCAGAGGAGAACACATGATAGGTCAGAAAGAATTAAAAGCAGATTTAAAGGCTTTAATTGAGAGAAATAAATATCCAAGATTTTCAATTTTTATAGGTCAGACCGGAAGTGGTAGAAAAACACTTGCAAAAGAAATAGCCAAGAAATTAGAATTGCAGGTAGTACAGTTACCAGATGTGAAAGTAGATACTATACGGTCTATGATATCAGAAGCATATAAAATACCTTACAAATATCTGTATATTATTCCAAACGCAGAGAATATGTCTTTAGCCGCTAAAAATGCGATATTGAAAGTAACAGAAGAACCACCCAACAATGCGTATTTTGTAATGACGGTGCAAGATGAAAGCCAACTGCTTGATACTATAAAGAGTAGAGGTACTATCTTTCACATGAATACATATACACCATCAGAAATTGCCGAGTACGCAGATTGTAAAGATACCAGAGAGTTAGAGATAATAACCTCTGTATGTGAAGTGCCGGGTGATGTAGATATATTGAGAACAGTGGATGTAGATGCGTTTTATAAATATGCCGAATCAGTTGTAGAGAATATAGCAGAGACCAGTGGCTCTAATTCATTTAAGATTGGTGCAAAAATAAACTTCAAAGATGATGCCGATAAGTATGATTTGAGATTATTCTGGCGAACATTTATGTTAGTTTGTATGCACAAGATGGATGAAAGCAGATTGAAGTATGCAAAAGGTGTACAGATAACATCACAACATTTACAGGAACTCAAAGTGACGGGCATAAATAAGTCAGCATTATTTGATATGTGGATATTATCTATAAGAGAGGCTTGGATGTAATGGACATAACTGCGGTAAAACAACAGATACAAAAGAAAGAGCCACAACACTTTTATATTTTTGTTGGTGAAGAAGTAGCAGTTATGGATATGTATATCAATAAAATAGCCGAGTGTATAAATGTAAAACCAACAAGAGCAGATAGTGTGGCTGACATAATGCCAAAACTCACAACAAACTCATTTTTATCTGTTCCTCAATGTTATGTGATACGTGAGGATAAAGAGTTTATCAAGAGTGATGCGGTACAAGATTTTGTAGACGATAAAATACAAGATAAAAACATAGTTATTTTATGCTTTTATTCGCTCGATAAACGCACTAAATTTTATAAAGCATATACAGATAGCATAGTTAATTTTGAACGCTTAAATGAGCAAATAACGAGCAAATACATACATAAGGAAATAGAGTTATCAGAGCGTAGTACAAGGATGCTCATTGAGATATGTGAAAATGACCTCAGCCGCATATATTTAGAGATAGATAAGATAAAGACCTATTCTGAATGTAATAAATTGACATATGAGGCTTCATTGACAGAGTTGATAAATGCTGGTACTATATATGAACCACCGTATGATGCCATATTTGATTTTGTGGATGCAGTATTGAAAAGAAAGGCGAAATTAGCGTATAATTTATATAGTCAATGTCAAGATATAGGTGAAGCAAACATAACACTATTGTCGGTATTATATAGTAACGTCAAGTCCGTATTGCAGGTGCAGAGTTGCACCTCAAAAGATATAGCAAAGAGTACAGGTCTTACGGGATTTCAGATTAAGTTGGCAAAAGAAAGATTAGGTCATTACAAGAATAGGGAACTTGTAAATATGATGAAGTTGATACAAAAAGTGGAGAGGAGTATAAAGACAGGAGAAATAGAAGATGCAATTTCTATTGAATATGTCCTAGTGAATACACTATGAGAAGTATAACACCAAATTGGAAGTTACAGAGTCCGTGTAAAGATTGTCAGAGTAGATTTGTTGGTTGTCACTCATCCTGTGTTAAGTATATAGACTATAAGCAGGCATCTATTGTAAAGAACGCAGAGGTGCGACAGAAGAAGAAGGAGATGCGAGGTGGAGAATATACAGATTATATTGTCGGCAGACATAGAGAGAGAAACCGAAAGAAATTCAGAGGTGAAATATAAATACTGCCTTCGCTGTGGTAGAAAATTAAAGAAACCAGAGAATATAGCACGTGGTATGGGTAAGGTATGTTGGGAGAAGTCAAAGACAGATAATCAAAGGAGATTATTCTGATGCAAACTGTGATACATGAATATGCCAATTTATCTTCTATATTTACTGACATGGAATTGATTTATGCAGAAGTGTCCACAAACTATAATTCTGGTTTACGATTATTGCCATTAGTTTTTGATACTTCATTTATAGATTTATATGAAATATTAAGGGATAATGTTAGTTGGTGTCCTCAATATGTATTTGAAGAAAAAGTAATACCTCACATAAATGTGCCAGAATCCAATAACATGATAGTCTGTGTATCAGGTGGTAAAGATAGTGTAGCACTTGCTAAATATTATATTGATAAAGGCTACAATGTATATCTATATCATATGCACGGCATAAATAAGGTTTATCCTGATGAAGTAGAAGCGGTGAAGAATGTAGCCAAGTATTTTGATGTGCCACTATATATAGAGAATGTGACATTGAGCGGTACACAAGATTTTGTGGAACATCCAATGAAGAATTATATTATAGCGAATGGTGCCATACATTATGCCATCCGTGAGCATTTGGGTATAAATATAGCCTTTGGTAATTTCAATGAATCCTACCTAGAGGATAATGATTTTGATGTTTGTGCTGGTGATTGTATGGATATGTGGTATGCCTATGAGAAAATAGTCAGAAGATATTTACCACAATTTACAATGAACGTACCATTTAGAAATAACCAAGATACTGTTGATATATTGAAAAAGGATTCAAAGTTACTGGAATTATGTGTATCATGTATGAGCCCATATAGGTTCAGGGCACATTGGAAGAAACGTACAGAAAAGAAGTACGATATAGAATTGATGCCAAATAGATGTGGATGTTGTTGGAAATGTTGCGCCGAATACATCACATATACAGATTTAGGTATGTTAGAGTTTAATAAGGACTACTATATACATTGCCTAGAGATATTGTATAATACCAAAGTGAAGGAATCTAAAATAAAAGATTGGACAATACAAGATTTATGGTCAGAATATTTCTTGTATCCGATAAACAAATCAAAAGCGTACAAGGAGATAAAAGATGCAATTATTCAAAACGGGAAAATCCAACGTATCACGCAAACTTCTACAAGATAGATATATTGTCCCACCATTTTCAATTCTGAATACAATTACCCAAAATTGGCAAAAGAGAAAAGATATATGGGAAAGCATGGGTATTGATAGCGTACAGGGTCGTGATGTAAAGAGAAACAATGCCAATCCTGTAAATACATTTAGTGCAAGAGGAGAGAAGGCAAAAGAAGCAGAACGTACCAGCACGTTTGATCCATTGCTTTGTGAGATAATGTATAAGTGGTTCAGTAATGAGGGAGATTATATTCTCGATCCATTTGCAGGTGGAAGTGTGAGAGGAATTGTAGCAGTATCTTTGGGCAGAAACTATAAGGGTATAGATTTATCAAAAGAACAGGTAGATACGAATGTTCACCAGTATTTGGATGTAGCAAGTAGGTATAATATTCAGAATATACCATATTGGGCTTGTGCAGATAGTGAGGATTATTTGAGCAAGGAAGTATATTCGACCATGTGTTATGATATGGTATTCACTTGCCCACCCTACTACAATTTAGAAAAATACACCAATGATGAGAATGACCTGAGCAATATGCCGACCTACAAGGATTTCATTAAGAAGTATGCCCAGATATTGAGATATGCCAGTATGATGTTATACAATGATAGGTTTTTTGTTATAGTGGTGTCAGAGATAAGAAATCCAGAAACCGGTGCATATTATGGATTTGTGCCAGATACTATAAGAATATTAAAGGAGTGTGGATTAGAATATTATAATGAGATAATCCTAGAGAATAATATAGGTAGTTTGCCAATAAGAGCACCTAAATATTTCAATCAGAGCCGTAAGATTGGGCGTCATCACCAAAACATATTGATTTTTTATAAGGGTGATCCAAAGCAAATTTCAGAGCGGTATAAAGAGTTTTTCGACGGTAATTGAGTCGTTTCTTATATAATATACGCACACGCATAACGGGTATGATAAGTTTTTTATCATACCTATTGTTTTCGTTTATATGGCGTGCTATAATGTAAGTGTAATCAAAGTTACGCCGTTGAAAATTGAAAGGAGAACAGAGATGACGGACAAAGCACAAGCAAAACTTAATGAACTTCAGGTAGAAACAAAAGTAATCGAAAAGGTTGATGACATTATTGAGAATCTGGAAAGGGATAAGAAGTATGCTGCCAGCACCTATGAGTGTGTTACTCTTACAGATGATGATGGAGAGCCTATTCTTGATGAGAATGGTAAAGAGAAAACAGATTGGCAGAGAAGGGATTATACAGAAGAAGAACTGGAAGACCATCCTGAAGTAGCAAGAGAAATTGAAGCCTATGATATTATAATCAAGGCTCTGGAGAAGTTAATTTAAGGAAAGGGGCGAGGGCAGAGCAATCTGCCCTCAAAGAAACTATGATAACGATAGGAACTGTAAAACTTTTGGCAATACTTGGCGCAGTATGGTTAGCCGGATATATGGGTAGAATAGCACAAGTTATTTTGAGAGGTGAATGGGATGACAAAGGCTGAATTAGAAAAAGACCGAGATGAGTGGAAACAACAGGCAGAAAGTTTGCAGGATGACCTCGATAGTCTGAATGAGGCTTATTGCGAATTGGAACGTATTAATGCAGACCTAACAAATAGTGTAGGTGACTACTATATATCCGATGTCAATAATTTTATAAGCAGGATGCAACTTGAGGGTCTTTATACGCCAGAAATGGCACAGTTTATAGAGTATTATTTGAGATATCATAACGATTTAGGTTGAAAGGAGAGGATTATGAGTAACTATGAAATCGTACCCGGTAAAGGTAGAGTAAAGAAAGACAATAGTTTAGGTTGTGGCATTATGTTTAGTGGTAGTAATGAAAGTTCTCACAGGCAGCATGAAACACCATACGAAAGAACCAAGAGAGCAGTATATGCCACCGGCAATAAATGGGCAATAGAAAACTTCCATGCCACACACGATTGACCGAAAGGTCAATCTTTTTGTTTGTGGCTGGTACCATCCTCAGTATATAAATAAAACATACCTATTGTAAACGTTTATCTGGTGTGCTATAATGTATTTGTAAACGATAAGACGCCACGAGCGTAGCACGAAAGGAGAAATGATATGAACAGAGTGGAAAAGATTTTTATGGACAGAGATGGTTGCACACCCGGTGAAGCAAGAAGGGAGTACGAACTTTTAAGGGAAGATGTAATTCAGGCCGCAGAAGATGGTATGTTTGATGAAGCCGAGGATATTATGTTGAGTTCCGGTTTTGAACTTGACTATCTGGTAGACTTGCTTATATGAGGTGACCAGTATGAAATCTGAAATTAAGTGGAAAGATAATCTTAAAAGTATTGGAACAGATATTCCACGTGTTGTACCAAATGATATTTATATGGCTATGAGTGATATTGTATTTTATACAAAAACAATCAAGGCATTAGAGCGTGTGGGATGGAGTTATAGTGGTAGAGATGGTGTTATTAGTGGTTTTCACAATGCAAGGGCACAAAAGATAAATTTTGTGGAAGATT
>Ga0265301_10005387_pt1 | contig 12579 bp, 8 predicted proteins | sample AusTroGonzalo_MG_2_FD_193488 | JGI IMG/M metagenome (GOLD analysis project Ga0265301, IMG submission 193488) | Bovine rumen microbial communities from tropical cattle in Woodstock, Queensland, Australia - Gonzalo_04 | ecosystem: Host-associated > Mammals > Digestive system > Stomach > Rumen ...
GCATTTTTCCGCCAAAAAACTAATAACTTTCCAAAACTTTTCGTATCTTTGCGGCGGAATCAAATAAATTGTAGAGTATGGAAGCAATATCTTTTAGCCCAGCACAGGTGCATGTGTTCAACTTGGTGTCGCACATCAAGTCTGCTGTGGGATTAGAGTTGTTGAGGAAGCAGCTCGCCGCCTTCTATGCCAAGCAGGTGGATGACGAGATGGATCAGTTATGGGAAAGCGGCCAGTTTGACGAGAAAAAGTTGCAGGAATTGCGCGGCTCTCATTTCCGCACACCTTATAATAAATAGACGATGAATCCCGTAGTCATCGACACGAACTGTTTGCTGCAGATTATCGCCCGCCACAGTCCCTATCGCCCGATATGGGATGCTTTCCTTGCTGGGCGATATGACCTCTGCGTGTCAGACGAGATACTGGATGAGTATCAGGAAATTCTTGGCCAGCAGATTACACCGACTGTTGCCGAAAATATCGTCTTGCTTATCCTCAATCAGGAGAATGTGCAACTTGTGGATCCGCATTTCCGTATGGGTCTCATCACTGCCGATCCCGACGATAATAAGTTTGTCGATTGCGCTTTTGCTGCTGGAGCCGATTATCTTGTGTCGGAGGATAGCCATTTCAATGTGCTCCGTACAACGCCTTTCCCGCAGTTGAACCTCGTCACCCTCGATGAGTTTATGCAGACAAGAATCATCAATAATCCAGAATAACACCCATATAACAAAAGAACCGTCACTTTGTTAGTTACAATATGAAAAAAACAGAAGCCCTGGCGAGACTCCGCCAATCCATTGCAAAGAAGAAGGCATGGCTCGAAAAGAGCGACGAGGAATTATCACGTATCTATGCTGAGCGCCACGGTACACCCGTCGCCGTCGGATGATAACTATTACAAGATACTATGAAACAACTCGATTTTCCCCATCCAGACCGTCATCGACGATTTCAACGAGACGTTGGAGATGTTCCATGCCAACAAACCAGAGTTCTTACTACGCATAAGCTCATTAAGGAACCCATTGTATCAGCCTATAATATAACAAAACCGTCACTTCGTTAGTTGAAATGTTTTTTCTCTATGAGTAAACATTATTCCCAGACTATTATATTATTATACATTTCACTTGTTTCGTTATCGGTATATGTTATTTTCGTAACTAGCCCATCTGATGATTCATATTTGTATGTATAATATAAATCTTGTGAGGGCATGTTTTTCGGGGTATTGCCCCAATAGCCACCTGGCACCAAAAAACTATCCATATCCCTTGGAATAAACCTCCAGAATAGTCCTTTATTCCAGGGGATATCCGTATATGTAGAATAATCGACTCTTCCTGAGCTGAAGGAATCCTCCCATCCAATTTTCCATACTATGCCGGTTAGATTCCCATTAGTCCATTCATATTGGTTTGTTTCATCATAACTAGGTTCAGAAGTAGAGGTAGAGCTTAGATATCCATTGCTATCGTATGAATATAATGTTGTTGTAGTAGATGTATTTTTTCCAGGATATCCATCATAAGATGTGACCTTTCTCACATCTTTAACAATCTTCCCGTTTTCAAGATTATATGAGTGTGACACCGATTCCGTAAAAGAGTTTCCACTAGAGTTAGTCCCTTCCTCAACCGCTTTTGAAATTATAGTTTGTTCTCCATATTGATATGCTACTTCAAAGTAGCTATTGTATTTTATTGCTGAGGATACTGTTCCCACATATTTTATTACTCTTCCTTGTGAATCATACGAAATAATAAATTCAGTTATGTAACCATTTCCGTCATTAATCATTTTAACAATGTGTTTAGAAGAAGTTTTCTTCTGCGTCGAAGATTCTCCATTATCAATTTCGTCATCATCACTACCTCCACAAGCGGATAAACTAACACTCATAAGCACTGTAAGAAGTGCAAATCCAATAAATCTAATTGTTTTCATAAAATAATTGTATTATACTAGTGAGTAATAATAATCTGTGTCAAGTAATCCCCAGACATCGACTGTTAAACATAGAAAAAGGCGTGGGAACTTTAACTCATTACTCAGCTGAGGCTCTGGAATGCCCGTAAAGTGTAACAAGCAAAGTCCACGCCTCAGTGATATAATTGTCCCAAAGGGAAACTAAATCACAGACGTGGACGTTCTTGCTCATTATCCACTTTACTTCCATTTTCCAGATTTCAGCTGTAGATAACTTTGCTAAACGCCCTGCTTCAAGTCCAACTCCTTTAGAGAGTCTGCTTTCGGCACTACAAAAATAGTAAAAAGACGCTTAGTTTGCAAGCACTTTGCTGGTTATTTAAGATTTAATAAGAATTGTATTCTTTACACTTTTGGCTATAGTAATCACAAAGTTTCTGACAATTTGTGAGGTATGTTCAATATGAAATAATATGGGAATTTTCTGTGTATCTGTAATTTTGCCTGGGAATCATGGTGTTACGTGTAAATTATCCGTAATTTATCTGTGATTATCTGTGTTTTTTCTGTAACTTTCCATCATAGAGACTTGCCTGATGGATTTTCTCGCGTACTCTTTGCCCGCATCGCTTTGGTTCTGTGTTTTACTTCATTGAAGTAAAGGCATTACTTTAGCGTAGTAAAGGAATTACTTCAGTGAAGTAATCACTTTAGGTACTATAGTTTTTAGAAAAAGCGCCATGTGTTACAGATTACCCAGTAGCAACATAGAGGGATCAGGCGCTTGGCTCTGCCGCTTCGCTTGTCGAAGAACCGCTGTGTACACGGATATTCGGAAGTTGGAGGCCGTAGCCTTTGCGGCGGTCGATGTAGAGCATGGCAAAGGCGGTGACGGCGGCACCGAGGGCGGTGAAGCCAAAGATGAGCATGGAGGTGGTATAGGTGGGATCGGTCTCGTTGGCGCGACCCACGAACATGGGGATGATGGCGCGCCCGAAGTTCTGGATGAAGAAGATCATCGAGTAGGCGGTGCCGAGACACTTCAGAGGGATGATCTTCGGCACGCAGGGCCAGAGAGCGGCGGGTGCCAAGGAGTAGCCGATGCTGAGCGTGACCATCAGGGCGATGGCAACGGTAGCGGAATGCATCGGCAGGGAGAAACCGAAGTGCACGGCTGTCAGCATAAGGGCACCAGTGATCACCAGTGTCACACCTTTTCCATAGCGGTCATAGATCAGTCCGAAAAGGGGCGTCATCAGGATGGTGCCGAAGGGGGCGATGGATGAGAAGATACCCGCGATGTCGGCATCCACTCCGTATTTCATCACCATCAATTTTGTGGAGAACTTCAGGAACGGCGAGACGGCTGAGTAGAAGAGCACGCAGAAAAGCGTGATGAGCCAGAAACCCGGATTGCGGAGCGTCACGCCGATGTCGGCGAGGCGGAATTCCTCGTCGGGACTACTAGTGCTGGTCGAATTAGCCAGGTTAGCAGGGTTAGAAGAATCTAAGCGGCGATCCATCACACAGAAGACGAGGAAGGCCAAAAGGCCGATGATGAGGAAGGAGAGAGCGACGAGCAGCGGTGTGGAGAGCGTGAAGTGTCTGGCGATAGGGGCCGAAATACTAAGGGCTGCAGCGGTGCCGAGGCGGGCCATCGCCAACTGGATGCCCATCGCCAAGGCCAACTCATGGCCCGTGAACCAGCGCACCATCGCCTTCGAGACGGTGATGCCTGTCATCTCGTAACCTACACCGAAGATGGAGAAACCAAGTGAGGCGACAGCCACGGACATCGGCAGTTGGAATCCGAAGATATTGATTTCTTCCGTGCCGAAGTCGACAGTTACGCCATAGAGTTTGAGCAGCGTACCTATCGCCATCAGTGAGCAGGCCAGCACACCCGTAAAGCGGATGCCCATCTTGTCGAGGATCAGCCCCGAGAAGAAGAGCATCAGCAAGAAGACGTTGATAAAACTGCCGGCGCCTGAGAAGAAGCCGTAGTCGGAAGGACTCCAGCCGAGACCACCCTCGCTACGGGGCATCTCCAGCAATGTCTCCAACGGCGACATCACGTCGTTGACAAAATAGCCCATCATCATAGCCGTGGCTACGATGAAGAGCACTGTCCATCTGGCGATGGGGGAGTCGTTGAGCCGTTGTCTGATTGCCTCGGCCACGTGCTTTACCTTTTTACTTCTTCCTGACGGGATCGCAGGTCAGGCCGCAGCCGAGTTTCTTGAAGATCTTACGATCCACCTCAGAAAGCATGACCGTGGAGTGTACCTGACAGTCGCGCAACTTGGGCAACTGTTCCAGCGCTTTGCGACAGTTATCGTCGTTCGTAGAATAGACGCTGAGTGCTACGAGCACCTCGTCGGTATGCAGACGGGGGTTCTTGGCACCGAGATACTCGGTCTTGGTTTTCTGCACCGGTTCGATCAGACTCTCCGGGATGAGTTTGGCCTGATGGTCGATACCAGCCAGATACTTGGTGGCATTGAGCAGCAGGGCGGCTGAACAACCCAGTAAGGGTGATGATTTCGAGGTGATGATGGTACCATCCTCGAGTTCGATGGCGGCAGCCGTATGACCGCTCTCCAGTTTCTTCTCGTAGGCAGCGGTGGTCACAGGACGGAAGGCCGTCGTGATCTTCGCCTGATTGAAGAGCAGACGGATCTTGCTGACCTCGTTCTCGTTGTCGGCACCGTCGGCCAGTTTGTTGGTGGCAGCATAGAAGCGGCGGATGATCTCATCCTTCGAGGCCTTGCAGCATACCTCGTCGTCGCTGATGCAGAAACCGATCATATTGACGCCCATGTCTGTCGGTGACTTATAGGGATTCTCACCGTAGATACCCTCGAAGAGTGCATTCAGCACGGGGAAGATCTCGATGTCGCGGTTGTAGTTGATGGCCGTCTTACCGTAGGCTTCCAAGTGGAAGGGGTCGATCATGTTCACATCGTTGAGGTCGGCAGTGGCTGCCTCGTAGGCGATGTTCACAGGGTGCTTCAGCGGCAGGTTCCACACGGGGAAGGTCTCAAACTTGGCATAACCCGCACGGATGCCGCGCTTGTTCTCGTTATAGAGCTGGGAGAGACAGGTGGCCATCTTACCACTGCCAGGACCTGGGGCCGTCACGATGACCAACTCGCGCGAGGTCTCCACGTAGTCGTTCTTGCCGAAGCCCTCGTCGCTGGCAATCAGTTCCACGTTGGTGGGATAGCCGTCGATGGGGTAGTGGATATATGACTTGATATCCATACGCTCCAGACGATGACGGAACTGATCGGCGGCACTCTGGCCGTTGTAGTGGGTAATGACCACGGAGCCCACATAGAAGTTGCGGCTCATGAACTCGTCGCGCAGACGGAGCACGTCCTCATCGTAGGTGATGCCGAGGTCGGCGCGCACCTTGTTTCGTTCGATATCCTCCGCACTGACCACAATCACGATCTCGATGCTGTCGCGCAACTGGGCCAGCATGCGGAGTTTGGAGTCGGGTTTGAAACCAGGCAGCACGCGCGAGGCATGGTGGTCGTCGAAGAGTTTGCCACCAAGTTCCATATACAGTTTGCCGTCGAACTGGGCAATACGCTCCTTGATATGCTCAGACTGGATCTTGAGATATTTCTCGTTGTCGAATCCTATTTTCATAATGTGTTTGTATTATTCTGTGATGTTGGGGAGTTCAAGGCCGATGCTTTTCTTGCGGTCAACGACTTTCAGCACGAAGCCGAGGATGAGGGCTGCCACACCGAGACAGGCGAGCATCACCAGCGGTGCCGTGTAGTCAAACTTCGTGGGATCGGTTACACCAGGGTTCGTGGCGTCGAGCACCTTACCGATGAGCAATGGGAACAGCCAGAGACCGATGTTCTGGATCCAGAAGATCAGGGCATAGGCCGAACCGATTACCTTGGCATCCACGAGTTTTGGCACTGAGGGCCAGAGCGAGGCGGGCACCAGTGAGAACGATGCACCCAGCACGAGGATCGTGGCGTAGGCAATGGCGATGCCACCGATGGGACTATCCTTGAAGGCTGGCAGTACGAAGGCAAATGTCAGGTGACAGGCAATCAGCAGTATAGAGCCGAGCACCAGCATCGAGGCGGCCTTGCCGTGGTGGTCGAGGTAACTGCCTAAGATCGGGGTGATCAGCACGGCCAGCAAGGGGAATACGGCGAAGATCGACTCTGCCGACTGGCGCATGTAACCCATATAACAATAGGTGATCAGTGCGACAATCGAGAGGCCCAGCAGACCATACTTCAGGTTGGCCTTCTTCTGGAAGTTGCTGGCGAAACCAGCGGCAGCCACGATGAGCATGATGACATACTGTACGATGGTGACACTCGATGAGGCCCAGAACGAATCAGCATCAGGAACCGTCAGCGTGAGGTTGCACTGCAGCATGTTCACAGCGTACTTCTGGAAGGGGAAGATGGCCGAATAGTAGAGCACGCAGAGCAGGGCGACAATCCAGAAACCGCTGTCGCTGAGGATCGTACCGATATCGCTGATCTTGAAGGGATCGTCCTTCTCCTCAGCCTCACCAGTCTGGCTGTCAAGTTTCTGATCCATGAAGAAATACACAATCGTCATGATGAGGGCGATGCACATCAGCACCACACCGAAGGCCACAGAACGGGTGACGGAAATCTCACCACCCAGACGGGCAAAGAACGGTGAGAAAATCATACAGGTGGCGACACCCAGACGGGCCAGTGCCATCTCAGAACCCATCGCCAAAGCCATCTCGCGACCCTTGAACCACTTCACGATTCCTCTCGACACGGTGATACCTGCCATCTCACAGCCGCAGCCGAAGATCATAAAGCCGCAGGCGGCAAACTTAGCCGATGCAGGCATGCCCTCGTAGAAAGGCGATACGCCTAACTCGTCGAAGATGGGGATATAGTTCAGGTTGTTCGTAAACCAAGTCTCGAGTCCGCTGCCCATGAACGATTCGCTCACGGCATACCACTTCACACAGGCACCCACCAGCATGACGGCTGCGGAGAGTACGGCGGTGAAACGGACACCCATCTTGTCGAGGATGATACCTGCGAAGATGAGGAAGAATACGAACACGTTGAGGAACACCTCTGAGCCCTGCATCGTACCGAAGGCGGTAGAGTCCCAACCACGGGTCTCCTGCATCAGGTCCTTGATGGGCGAGAGGATATCCATAAAGATGTAACTGCAGAACATGGCGAGTGCCAGGAGCAGCAGAGCGGTCCACCGCATACCGGCGGAGTCGCGAAGAGTCTTTTGAATTGCTTGAGTCATATCTGATTATCAATTTTCAATTATCAATTATCAATTAGTCTTCAGCCAGCGGTCGAGCCAGTTGAAGAACGTGCGCTGCCAGAGGATGCCGTTCTGGGGCTTCAGCACCCAGTGGTTCTCATCGGGGAAGATGAGCAACTCGGCAGGGATACCACGCAGACGGGCGGCATTGAAAGCACCCATGCCCTGGTTATAGACAATACGGTAGTCCTTCTCACCATGGATGCAGAGGATCGGGGTGTCCCACTTATCCACGAATTTATGTGGCGAATACTCGTAGGTACGGGTGGCATTGGCCGTCTGGTCCTTGTTAAAGAAGGCATCGTCGTACTCCCAGTTTGAGAAGAACACTTCTTCCGTATCCGTGTACATCGACTCGAGGTTGAAAGCACCGTCGTGAGCAATGAACGCCTTGAAACGCTTGTCGTGATGGCCAGCGAGGTAATAGACGCTGAAACCACCGAAACTGGCACCCACGGCACCGAGTTTGTCCTTATCGACATAGGGCAGGTTATTGGCGGCATCGTCGATGGCAGCCAGATAGTCCTTCATACATTGTCCCGTCCAGTCACCAGAGATCTCTTCAAGCCATTCCTGTCCGAAGCCAGGCAGACCGCGACGGTTGGGGGCTACGACGACATAGCCGTTTGAGGCCATGATCATGAAGTTCCAACGGTAGCTCCAGAACTGAGAAACAGGACTCTGCGGACCACCCTCGCAGAAGAGTAGGGTAGGATATTTCTTGGTCTCGTCGAAGTTTGGCGGCAGGATGATCCAAGTGAGCATGTCCTTGCCGTCGCTGGTCTTCACCCAACGCTGTTGGATGGTAGGCTTGGCGAGTTGGTCGAGGATGTGCTTGTTCTCGAAAGTCAACTGCGTGATCGTCGTCTTCTCAGGTTTCTTGAAGTTCGGCGTGACGATATACAGGTCGGCAGGTGAGGTGTAGTTATGACGCTCCATCAACAACTGCTTACCGTTGTTCATCAGATGGATCGATCCGAAGTCGTCCCATGTCTCCGTGAGTTGTTTGAGTTCTCCCTTCCAATTCACAGCGTAGAGATTCTCCGTGGCGTGCCAGACACCAATGAAGTAGATCATAGCATCCTTTGAGTCGCTCCATACGAAGTCATCGACATTCGAGTCGAAGGACTCCGTGAGGTATTTCTTCTCGCCAGTGGCTAAGTCGTAGCAGCAGAGACGATTACGGTCTGCCTCATAGCCGTTGCGCTCCATCGAGAGCCAGGCAATGTACTTACCGTCGGGGGAGAACTTGGGGTTCTGGTCGTAGCCCACGTTGTTCACCAGATTATCCTTGGCATTCACCTTCTGGTATTTCATCGTCTTCGTCGGATCAATCTCCGGCTCCTGATAGCCCTCGGGCTTACAGAGGTTCTTGGTCTTTCGCGTACCTATTATATATAAATAGATGTCGGAATCGGTAGAGATGGCATAATTTACGCCCGTCTTCTTGCGACAGGTATAAACGATGCTCTTCGAGTCAGGACTCCATGCCAACTGTTCGATACCGCCGAAAGGTTCCATCGGACACTCGTAGGGTTCGCCCTCGAGGATATCCACCTCTGAATTTTCAATTTTCAATTTTCCATTTTCAATTGTCACGTCTGTGACGAAGGGATGCTGGATGCTCTCCACGTAGTGGTCCCAGTGACGATACATCAGGTCTGTCACCAGACGGCCCGAAGCCTTGGGCAGGTCATCGGGATTCTTCTGGATGATCTCGTGGAAGTCGATGGAGTGGAGGAGGATGACCTTCTTGCCATCGGGCGAGAACTTAAAGCCCTCGATATCCTTGGTGGTTTTCGAGATCTGCTGACGGTCAGAGCCGTCGGCATTCATCGTCCAGATCTGGCCATCTGAGAGGAAAGCGATCTTTCCGTTAAACCAAGTGGGATCGGTCTCGCTCTTTGAACCAGTAGTCAGCGTGGTATTGCCTGTACCATTGGCATTGATGACGGCGATCTTCTGCTGGCTCTTATTAGCCTTGACACTGTAGTAGCCCACCTGATAGACGATCTGCGTGCCATCGGCATTGGCCTCGGCAGCACCGATACGTCCCATGGCCCAAAGAGCCTCGGGGGTCATCAGGTCGCTGGTCAGTTTGATGTTCTGCTTGCCTATTTTCACGTCGTCTTGGGCTTTGATTGGGGTGGCCTGTGCGGCTAACATAATTAGCGCGGCAAGGAATATACGCTTTCTCATATCTTTATCGCTTTTGTTGATTCTGGCGCTGGCGCTTCTGCTCCTCAGCCTGCTTCTGCAGGGCCTCGAGGCGGGCAGCAAGACCAGAGGTCTTCTTCGTCGGATTGTTCTTGTTCTCCTGATACTTGGCCTCGAGGATAGCGAGGAGCTTAGCATCATTGGTCGTCTTGCGGAGCGTCCACATGATGGCGGCGGAGAAGAAGAGGGAGATGAAGTAGTAGAAGTTCAGACCTGACGAGTAGTCGTTGAACATGAAGAAGAACATGATGGGCATCAGGTACATCATCCACTGCATCATCTTCATCTGCTCAGCCTGTTGACCTACCATCTGGTCCTTTTGCTGGCGCATGGTCATATAAGAGTAGAGCACGTTGGCCACACAGAAGAGGATACAGGTCAGTGACAGGTGGTCGCCGATACCCCAGATGTTCGTACCCCATTCGATGATGGGATCGTAGGTGGAGAGGTCGTCGATCCAGAGGAACGACTCACGGCGCAGTTGGATGGCGTTAGGCACGAAGAAGAACATGGCCATCCAGATAGGGAACTGGATGAGCATCGGCAGACAGCCGCCAAGGGGCGATACCCCATACTTGGAGTAGAGATTCATCATCTCCTGCTGCTTCTTCATCGAATCCTCAGGCTTGTCATACTGTTTGGTAGCCTCGTCGAGTTTCGGCTTCAGCACACGCATCTTAGCCGATGACATATAACTCTTCTTCACCATGGGGAAGGTGAGAACCTTCAGCAACAGAGTGATCAGGATCAGTACGATACCCATGCCAAAGCCCCATGAGGTGAGCCAGTCGAAGACATAGATGGTGAACCAACGGTTGATCCAACGCACGAGCCACCAGCCGAGATAGACCAACTGTTCCAGGTCGAGATCCTTGCCGAAGGTGCTCTGCTGCTCCACGTCCTTGATCAGACGGAAGTCGTTGGGACCGATATACATCTCGAACTCAGAGGGCCTCACACCTGTGGGATCGAAGGCCGTCTTGAGTTTGGCGTTAAACTGCTTCAGATAACCAGAGCCTTTCTCCTGTGGGATGCTCGTCAGCAGCGCATTGGCTGAGAAATCATCCTTGGCGATCAGGGCGGCTGAGAAGAACTGGTTCTTGAAGGCTACCCAGTCGAGGGCTTCCTCAATCTTCTCGTCGATCTTCTCAGAGGTCTCACTCAGATAGTCTGTTCCGCCATTTTTCTCTTTATAAGTCACAGAGGTATAGCGGTTCTCAAACGTGAAACCTTTCTCCTGCTGGATGGCAAGGTCTGTCCACTCGATGTCCATCTCCCGATAGTTGGGGGCGAACATACCGTTCAGGCCATTGGCCTGCATGGTGAAGTGCAGCAGGTAGTCTTTCCCTAACCAGTAGTTGAACACGATACTTCCCCCGTTGCCAGCCTGAGCCGTCATGGTGACGGTAGAGTCGGTGACGTTCGAGGGGGTGAAGTAAAGGTCTTTGGTGATGATGTTTTCCGACTTACCAGCGAGCATGAAGTTCATCTGCTGGGTCTTCTCGTTGAAGAGCGTCACATCCTTCTTGTTGTCACGATCCTCAAAATCCTTGATAATGGCTTTGGTAATGGTGCCGCCCTTGGTATCGAAGGACAGTTCTACTTTCCCGTTCTTCAGCACGATGGTCTCATTGGTACCGTTGAGGGCCGAGAAGAACAGGGCCGTTGAGTCGCCTTTGGCTGCAGCCTCTGCTTTGGCCTTGCGTGCAGTCTCCTCGGCTTTCTGCTTTTTTTCGGCATTATCCTTGATGGCTGCAGCGATACTGTCTTGATGACGAGCGGCTTCGATTTCCTCTGCAGTGGGCTGGTTATACCAGCTGAATCCAATGAGGACCAGTGCGATAAGGACGAATCCGATGATAGTGTCTTTGTTCATTTTTGTATATTTTGCTTATATTATTAATGTTCGCGATAAATCCAAGGTGCAAAATTACAACTTTTTTTCGGCATAATTGCACAAAGAAAGAAATTTTTCTTATCTTTGCACTCAGTTATGCGAAAACTAGTATTATTTTTTGCGGTAACTTCGGTGCTCAACATGAAGGCCGCGCAGCCAAACGACAGTGTGGATGGACGTTATTATCGTCTGTTTGCACCCTTAACGTTTTATCACAACGTAGCCGACAAGACATTGGCAATGAATTCTGAATCAGCGGGTAAGGATGCTGTTTCCGATGAGGTGGATGCTGCCCTGCTGAATGTGTATCTGAACCGTCCTGACCTGGTCTGTGCCACAGAGTCAGACTTACAGGAGACGGGCTCCATCCGTGAAGATGTCGATAAGCCCATTGAGAACCAGGTGGAGTTCGTTGAAGCGGTTGATATGCCTGTATTCGATGAGCCTGAAGTTATCCCTGACACGTTGATGGTTCAGAAACCGAAGTTCTGGACGTATAAGGGCGACGGCTTCCTGCAGTTCATGCAGAACTACGTGTCTGGTAACTGGTACAAGGGTGGTGAGAGCAACTACTCGATGGTGGGTGCCCTGACGCTGGAGGCAAATTACGACAATAAGAACAAGTGGAAGTGGGACAATAAACTAGAGTTGAAACTCGGATTCTTGAATTCCCGTACAGATTCACTCCATAACTTCATATCCAATGAGGACCTGATTCGTCTGACGAGTAAGTTAGGTCTTGAGGCAGCCAAGAATTGGTATTACACCCTCCAACTTCAGACCTATACACAGTTCACGAAGGGCTATAAGGCCAATGATCCTGTGGTCTATTCTGACTTTTTCTCACCGCTTAACGTGAACCTTGGTCTTGGTATGGATTACAAGGTAGAAAGCAAGGACAAGAAACTGACGGGAACCGTCAACCTCTCTCCGATCTCAGTCAACTATCGTTACGTAGGCAGACTGGCCTTAGGTCCCAGCTATGGTTTGGATCCTGGCAAACGCCATATTTGGGAGTTTGGTCCGAACATGACGGCTGATCTGGAGTGGAAGTTCAATGACGTGGTGACTTGGAAGACGCGCTTCTCTGCCTTCACATCTTTCAAGCGTGTAGAGATAGAGTGGGAGAACACCTTTGAGTTGCGTGTGTCCAAATACATCACGGCCAATCTGTTCCTCTTCCCGCGCTTCGACGATGCCAACCTCTACGATGA
>Ga0265301_10005389_pt1 | contig 12578 bp, 12 predicted proteins | sample AusTroGonzalo_MG_2_FD_193488 | JGI IMG/M metagenome (GOLD analysis project Ga0265301, IMG submission 193488) | Bovine rumen microbial communities from tropical cattle in Woodstock, Queensland, Australia - Gonzalo_04 | ecosystem: Host-associated > Mammals > Digestive system > Stomach > Rumen ...
CAAGATATACAAGTTCGAGTCTTGTACCCTCAGCCACTAAAGGCGCTAACAGCAAAGCCGGCTTGCACTAAATTGCTAATTTAGGTAAAGCGCCTTGTAAAAGATAAGACGAGGTTTTTTTCCTCGTCTTATTTTTATTTTAATTTTAAGTTATAATAAGAGCGTCTCTTTTACTTTAAAGAGCCTCTTATGTAAGAGAGCGGACTCCGAGGCACCGGATCCGCTCTTTTTAATTTGTTCGTAAATAATCGTCAAACGAATTACAGCTTTGAAAAATAAACTTGTTGTTTACATATCGTTGTAATTTTCTCAATTTATGTCCTCTTGGTAAGTCTTGCTTATTGTATATCATTATATAAGGATACATACCAATATCGCGGATCGAGTAAACCCTCTCAAGATCCTCGTCGGTAACTTGTCGCTCCTTGTCTCCGACAATACAATAAACAATAAAGTTTTTAGATCTCCAACCGGTAACGTCTTTTATCATTTTTAATCGAGGCAAAATAATCTCTTTGTCCTCATAACGATCCCAAGCAAAATGTACCTCTTTTATTTTTATTTGTTTTAAAGCCTCAGCTTTTTCGGCTGTCATAAGGCGAGCGTCAAGACCTTGAGAAAAATTTACATAAGCCTTTGACTCTGATAATTGAGCAAAGAGATCTCTCCAATCTTTACAAGCTGTAATATTAGCGTCATATAATACAATATTCTTTTGATCTTTCCAAAACTCGTTTAAATCGGCAACCTTTACACTTGTAACTCCTTGCATTGCTTGAACGTGGCAAAATTTACAGCCTCGAGGACAACCGCGAGTCAAAAAGCCGTAAGCCGTATTTTTGACTCCGTATATATCATAATCGGGATAAATATGTTCAATCTCATAAGGCAAAGGCTTATCAAGATCTTTGTTATATACCTCTTTGCCGTCCTCATTTACAGTAATTGCAAAACCGGATCCTCCTTTTATTATCTCTTTGCTGTAAATAGGAAAGTCAATATCCGGAGTAAAGCTAAAAACTTTTGAAATATAAACTTTATCAACCTCTCCGGATAATAAAGGATAATACCAATCAACCGAGTCTCCTTTTGCTTTGTGATATGCCGATATTTTCATTAAGGCAAGATTAGGATATCTTTTTTTGTTGTTTGCGATTGCCTCGCAATCAATAAGTCCTATTTTCATTGTAAAACCGCCTCTCTTATATTTAATCTATTGAGTTATCTTTTAATATATCAGCTCTTATAAGCTCCTTTATGTATCCTTGCTTGTTGCTGATATCATCAAGCCAAGAGATAATATCCGCGTCCGTTTTCTTATTAAGCTTGAGCTTTACTTGTACAGTATTATCCTTGTCGTACTTTGCTTGAGCTCTGAGCTGAGCTTTACTCGCTGTCATTCTCTTGACCTCCTTATCTTTGTACCTATTACTCGAGGCGTATACTCTTTGATATAAAAGTCTTTGGATAAAATCTTGTCTCGATCCTCTCGGATAAAGCTGAGAATCAATCTTATAAACGCCTTAATCATATTTACCACTCCTTAAAGAGATCCTCCAAGACCTTTTTGCTCTCGGGATTGATAAGCGTAAAAGTTATACTTTCCGTATCAACCGGCGAGATATTATGACCGGCTCTTGCCGCGTGATTGAGACAATCGATATATCTTTTAAGTCTCTTATTTTCAGTTGTCAGAGAGGCAATCTCTCTCTCTTGATCTCTTATTATCTTGTTTGTAACAAATGTATAAGCGATAACAGCCGCAACCAAAAATAAAACAACGATAAGCGCAAAAGTTAATAATCTTTCCATAATTAAACCTCCTCGTAAAAAGTAATATACCCTCTGTAAGCTGTCATTGTCGGATTGCTCAAATCTTTATCTTGTTTGATAACAAATCTCTTTGCAATCTCCGGCTCAAGCTTGCGAGCAAAGTTATCTCTTAAATATTTCTCAAAGTTCTCTTGAGCTGAGACAGTTGATATCATTTCAGCCGGTATAAACTCGATTGCCTCATAAGCTCGCTTGCTTAACGTTGTCCTTGATATCTCTTGTCTCTCATAAGCTCGGATATTATCTCTAAGCTTTTGTACCTCAACGCTCATATCTCTTACCTCGTCTTTTCCGATATCAGCCGCCCAAGGATAAGCCTTAAAGTACAATTTCTTAATAAGCCTTTTAAACATAATTAAGCCTCCTTGATTAAGATACTTGTAAGTCTCATACAGATTACAAAGCCGGTAATTTTGTAATACCCGTATTTGCCGATAAACTCGTCGTCGGATAATAAGCAATAAAGCTTTGTTGATCTTAAGAGCTCCTCTTTGCCGTCCTCAGTCTTTTTAAAGATATTGACTCTTGCTCTTGGATCCATAACCTCAAACAGCTCGTTAAGTATTACGTTGATAAATGCGTTGTTTTCCATAATCTTAAACCTCCTCAACTTGCGCTCCGTGAGCTTTTGCGATTGCCTCAGCCTCCGCCTTGCTTGTAAACTTTAAAGCTCCTCGCTTACCGTCCTTATAACTCCAATTAGCTTTAAAACCTAAGCTCTTAAGATAATCCGGTATCGGATAAAAGTAATATTTGTGAGTATGCTTTTTGCCGTCGATTGATAATCTTGCCGGAATTGTATCAATAAAATAAACAATATACTTTTTCATATCCTTAAGCTCCTTTGTTTTTCTTAACCTAAGTATACACCTATACAAAAGAAAAACAAGGACTTTATAATACAATTGTGTTACATTGTTCGGAGAGTCGATTTCAATAAGTTGTCAAGTTGTTGAAATAAGGTATCTCGACAAGTTGTCTTATTTCAACTTTCCGAACAATACGAAAACAAGCCCGAGCGTAATCGCCCGAGCTTGCAAGAGGAGTTTATTGACTATTAAGTTGTTAAAGTTCTCGATATCCGCTCCTCTAATATTATAAGAGGGGGAGTAAATATACTTAAATCAAATAAGCAAATAATATGGATAAATTATTGAGTAATGAGTAAGAGATATGAGCTTGATCTCATTTCTTAATTATATTGTATTTGAAAGACAATATATTGTCAGCAAAAAGAGCTCGTCTTTTTACGACAATAAAAAAGCCTCCGCTCGACTCTCGGAGGCTCATTATTGCGCGGATAAACTGAATATCAAAGTAAACCCAAAAAGATTATATACTTATCAGCTCAGCAAGTCAATTTTTCTCGTCAGCTCCTCAAGTTTATCCTCAAGATACTTGATCCGTTTATTTTGCTCTTTTATGACAGTTTGAAGATAGGGGATCATTTCGATATAATCAAGGCTTGCCGGCGTCTCCTCAGTCTCCGGAGTTACGAGCTGAGGTATTATCTTAGCAACGTCCTCAGCAATAAAGCCGCGCTTATCTGTACCTCTCTCTTTATCCTTAAAGTCAAAAGATACAGCAATAAGCTCGAGGATCTTATAAGCCTCCTCCGGATCCATTTCTTTTATATTGACTTTTACTTTGCGGCTTGATGTTTGTTGTACCGAGACGCAAGTTACTTTACCCGTTTGTCCGGATAAGTTAATTGTATTTGTACCGTTTGAGTCAAATACGTTTACCGTACCGTCTCCGGCGGATCCGACAAACATATTACCTTTTATATTGCCCGAGCCGTCTCTTACATCAATCGAGCCTCCGCCGTAACTATTTGTATAAATATAACTTGTCGCATTACCGTTTGCGTTAAAAAGCGAAATATATCCGGCGCCGTTTGTTGTATCGCCTCCGATTTGCAAAACTCGATTATTATTTTGATTACGGAAAAGTAAAAAGGCGGAGCGATAATTGCCGGTTGTAACCGTCGTCCAAAAGTCAGCAAGAGACTCTTGCAACGTGTTTTTAAGCTCGACTCGTCTATCAACCGCAAGTTGATTTTCTTGAGTCGGTATCGTACCGATACCGACGGATCTTAACAATCTGTCAAAGTATATAATCGGTATACCTATTTGCAAAACGGTATTATAAGTCGTTGTTCCTATTCTATCCGTTAAGACGATCTTAAAATCGTAAGACTTAGAATTATCAAGACTTAAAGTATAAGTTGTCTCGTCTTGTATAGTTGTCAAAGCGCTCCAAGTTGAGCCGGATCTCTCCTTATATTGATACTGTATCGTTATCGAGTTTTTATTGTCGAGAGAGCTCCAATCGGCGTTTACATTAAGATAAGTCTCGTCATAATAATTACTCTTACGCTTTAAAGATATAATTGCCGTCGGCAAGTTATAAGCAAGCATAATTATATTAAGACTCGTCGTTGTTGTATTGCCTCTTGAGTCTGTCAGCTTGATACTTGCTGAGAGATTGCTCGAGGAGTCGATCGTACCAAAAGCGACGTTTTTATTACTTACGCTTGATCCGGATAAGTTTGAGGATACCGTTACAGCGTTTACAGTAATCTCGACCTTTGTTAAAGTTGCATATTTAAGAGCCGCAAGGCTTGTAAATTTAAAATTTACCGTTGATTGACCTTGTATTATTTGTTGATTATTATTTGTAATCGCCGTTGTTGTCGAGTTAGTATCTGAGTAAGACGCTCCGGTAATCGTCGGATTGGCATTTTTAACCGTCATTGTCCTCGTAAGGATCGAGAAATACGTTTGACCGGCAACAACGCTCTTAACGTAAAATCTTACGCTTAAAGTATTGCTATTAGGGCAAGCCGCAAGTAATGTATTACGCTCAGACTGAGTAAGAGTAAAAGTATAACTTGTACCGGTTTTACTGATATTACGATAAGGGACGTCGGCGGCGGATCCGGTAAGAGATATACAAGCTTGTAAGCTTGATACGGCGTTTCCGGCAGGATTGCTATATTGTATCGTCGGATTATCAGTATCGTAAAAGTTTGGAGCCGAGACAAGATTTGCTTGCTTTGGTATTGTTGTCAAGGTAACATTAAAGCCTTGAGAGTTGCTCGAAAATCTCGAATGATCTATATAAGCCGAGACGTATATTGTCTTTTTACCGTCGGCGTCGTGAGGTATCGTTACAGTCTTGTCAAATAAGACCGTATCGCTCTCGTAACTGATTACTTGGCTTGAGTCTATGCCTTGCGAGTAATTTGTACCGTTGATATTGCAATAACAAGTACCGGAGCCGTAAGTCTGATATCCGGTATTTGTTCTCCAAGCAATAACGTATACTCTAACCGTTGAAGTATTGTTTGCGGTTGACGTTGACAGCTCGTCAACGTGGATATCGTACTTAATATATGTATTTGACGTTGAAAAATATGGAGACGTTGCCATAATATCACCTCTTATTATTACTCTGTACTTACAAGACCGATCCCGTCATTTACAAGCGTATCGTTGTTATAGACCTCGATCGGTATAAATCTTAATTTGTTGCAAAGAGTAATCTCCTCCTCAACAACTGATTTCTTTTGGTGAAACTCGTCCTCGGATACCCAAAAGAGTTTATTATCAAGTCTGTCGTATCCGGCAAAGCCGACGTCAGTATTGATAACAATATAAGATCCGTTTTGAGCGTACATTTTCAAGCCGTTTTTATCGAGCTGAGCAATAAGATTATTTTGCTCGTCAAAGATCTCGATTAATCCATATTGATTGAGATTTGAGCCGAGCTTAAGAGTACCGCCCTTAATTAAATCGGCTGTAAAGTTTACAACGTTAATCGCTTGAGCGTTAAAAGTACCGTCAATCGTCCAAGCTGTAACAAAGTTGCCATTTATACCGGTATTACTGAAAGCAATACCTCCGGAGTTTATTCTTATAACGTTATGAGCCTCGTCAGCCGGCAAAGCGTCAACAACGAGTATTTGATTACCCTCGTAAATAACATAAGACGACGTAAGAGCGCCCCAAATCTTATTTTCAGCCTCAGTAAGAGCGTCTTTAAGAGTAACCGAGAGCGTTTGATTGTTCTCGTTGATCGAGGAGTTGATATCGCTCGTTACTGTACTCATTAAGTCGGAGAGCGTCGCGGTTGCTGTACCAAACTCAATTTGAGTATATTTCTCAAGGATACAATCGTACTCAAAGCTTAAAACGTGAGTCGTAATATTAACGTCAAGCCTCTCGTCATATACGACAACCGTATCTCCGATATCTGTAATCTTATCCATATTTGCATTAAGAGTATAATTGATCGCCGGATATTGAGCCGTCTCAAGATACTTTTGCGCTTGAGCTGTAAGATCCTCTCTTAATGCCGCTTTATATTGATCCTCGTCCTCGTAATCCTCCTCGTTGATATCTTGTTCAAAAGATATCGACCTTGTATAAGGTAAGTCGTATTGTATCTCGGAGTAAATATACTCAGTTGTAAAGCCGTCCTTGCCTACCGGTAAGAGCTTTGTACAAACGTTACTCCAATCATAAGAGACGGAGATCTCTTTAAGGTTTTTACGGTATTGAATTGTTACGCCGTTATCGGCTCCGATTGAGTCTCTTATTTGTAAGTTGTAATTATCCCTTACCAAGTGTCCGCCCCAACGCTCAAGGACTGTATTGACAGCCTCAAAGAGCGATTTACGGACGCAACGAAAAGACGCAACCGTTTGAACGTCTGAGAGAGTTGTAAACGGACTTACTGTATCCGTTGCGTTGTTTAAATGATCCAAAGCGTCGTTGCAATTCTTATCAACGACGTAACTGTCAGCAATGAGATAATTTTCAGAGTCATAAAACAGCGCCCAAGCTTTAGCGCTTATCTTGGATCTCGTTGTCTCGACTGTTTTGATCCTAAAGGCTTGAGCTCCTTGCGGAGTTGGTACAACAAGTATATTTTTCGGTTTTACATAATCAAGATACTCGAGTCCGCATTGTAACTCAAGATAATAGTCGCTATTGTCAACCTTACGAACAACGGCGAGCGTTGCTTGTATAACCGCGTCGCCGTTGCTTGTAAAATCTGTATCACTTGGAGAGAATACTCTTAACATATTTCACCGCCTTTATTTTTCGATAAGATACTCCTCGAGGTTTTTTCTTGCCTCTTTTAAGCTCTCTGTATCGTTGCCGTTGATACTATGCTTAAGGAGAGCCAAGAGCGCGGATTGAGTAACCTTGTTGCTCTTTTCTATCTCCTTAAACCTCCGATCGTCGTTATCAAAATACTCTCTAAACTTGACGATAATCTCGTCGAGAGCGTTGAGTCTCTTTTCGTGAGCGTCAAGTCTCTCGTTTTGCTCTTTTTCCGGAGCTCGAGCCTTATCGAGCGCTTTTGCAATAACTCCGATTGCGGCTGAGATCGTTACAATCGCGCCGCAAACAGCCAAGATAAGCGCTATAAGTTGAGCCGGAGTAAATTGTATAACGTTATCCATATTAGCTCCTTATTTTCAATATTCCACAGCCATAAGAGTTTGTAATGTCAAAAGTAATGCCCTCTCCGCCTATTATGTCAGATTTAAGCACAAAATTATAAGCCTCTATTGTCTCTATTTCTTTGCCTATATATTCAATAGGCATTAAAATTTGACCGTTGCTTAATACTCGGTGAGCGTCAATAATTACGTAAGTAGCGTTATTAGCATAAATAATAGATCCGTTAGTTAAATAAGACGGCAAATAATAATTTTTATAACAACAAAATGATTTAAAGTCTCCAGTATTTATATTTTGATTATAAATAGCAACGGGATAACTTTTTAAAGTGTTTGCTCTAAACTCTCCTTGCATTGATATTGTTTTTCTATAATTGTCGGCTCCGTCGGAAACGTCCGGCAAATATCCTTGTGCAAAACCATATAAACCATTATTATTTGAGTCTGTTATTAACTCAATTATTCTATTAGTAGCTTTATCATTATCTATTGCATTACTACTATAAATATTTATTTGAGCCGTATTAGAAGTAGCATCATAAAGAGTTTCGGACTTAATATCCGAGTTGCTATTTTGATTATTAACATAGAAATAACGCTTATTATTACCGCTTATCTCTAAAGCCTCAGATTGAATAATACCGCAATTATAATAATTTATATCTTGCAAAGCCTCGTAAGTTGTAGTAATAAGACAATTTGTTTCGGTAAAATCATAAATATTATTAACTAAAACACAACCTCGAATATCGTCGCCTATACTTGATCCTATATGATTTATTAAATATTCACCTAATTTTGAATAGTCAATAATACGATATTGTTCTTTAACCGTAAAACGATTACAGTATTTATTTATATCGCCCTCGACTTTTTCTCCGTCTACATAATAACTAATACTTTTCCTATTTACCGAGGGATATAACATATCCGCCGCTAAACTCGTTAAAGCTAAAGTTGTAGTATGCGTAGCGCCGCTAACGTGTGTAAGAGACGTAGCCGGTAAAGTATTATTATATATATATTTATGATCTGAGAGCGTCGCCGGATAAATAAAATAAGCATAATTATTCTTTATTTGTGCAAGGATATAAGTATTAGTTCCGTCCGTCCAAGTGCTACCCGTGTCAACGTCGGTTAAGTTTTGCTTTGCAATCTTAAAACAGCTCCAGCCGTGATTTGCTCCGATAGAAAAATCACTATTATTTACGCCAAGTCTTATAGGCGCTATAGTGTCGCTCGTATCGTGTATTATAGTTTCGTCATCATTATCTATTAAAGACGTTTTTACAAAATTAAATAGACCGTTAGCGCGGTTAGCATAAGCAAAATACCTTTTTAATTTTTTAGTTCCAAAATTAGATAATAAAGTAATATTATTACCGCTCTTAACAAGCTCCATTTTTTTGCCGGAGTTATCTATAATATTATTTATTTGTTCCGTCATTTTAGAAGTTAAAGGCGTGGTATCGTTTAAAACGCAATAAACTTTATAAGGCTCGTATGCAATAGCGCTTGATCCCTCAGCAAATAAAAAGACTCTATCAATAAAATAAGTAGAGACTCTAACATAAGCGGCGTTAGTCGGAGCTTGTAATTGTAATACGGGATAAGACGTAGTATTTTGATAACTTTCAGTAATCGGGGTTTTATCCTCTCTAAAAAACAAAACGCCTTTTCTTTCATTTTTTATATTAAACGTGCTTGAGTCATAAACTATAAAAACGTAGTTATCTCCCTCATTTACCTTAATATAATCAGTAGTCTTATAATTTACATAACTACTCGCTGTAGATAAAGTACCGTCATTTTGAATAAACCCCAAACTAAGTTTGTCGGGATTGATTTTATTAGTTCCAGCCTCAAGAGTTGCAATATCCGACATAGTATCTAACGTTTGCTCTCTTGCTGTTTGTAATACTATAGTATCTAAGTCTCTAATAACAGACTCGCTCTCGTTGCCGTCGGCAAGTACGTCTCTCTCGATTTGCATATAAAAATTAAGCGTGCCGATAATAACGGATCCGTTTTTAATCGTAAGATCGCAAAGGTTATTACCAACGCAAGCGCAAATTTGCTCAGTCGTAACAATATCAACGTAATTATTGCCTTGAGTTGACGTTACGCTTGCCGTTACAATTGTATTGTCCGGTTTTCTAACGTTCAAAGTAACGGTATCTCCGCTCTGTAAGACATACGGAGTTAAACCGTCAAAAAGCTCAAGACGGATTACTCGTCCGTTGTCGTATTGCGAGCAATGACAAACCGGATTGACGCCGCTCGGTATTAAGTTAAGCTTAATAATTTCCATTGTTTAACCTCCTTATATCCAACGAGAGTATTTACTTATTGTTAAGCTCGTAACGGATCCCGTTAAACCGATTGTATTTGATCCTTTGTTAAGCTTTATATTATCATAATTACCGGTAACAAGCCTATTGAGTAAAACGTTTTGAGAGTCGTAAGCGTTGAGCTCCTCGCAATTAATGATTATCGTTTGAGCTGTCTCTCCAAACTCAATATTTAAGATCTCGGATCCGTTAAGAGACAAAGCAACGTCTCCGGTTGCTGTAATCGTAATAATCGGGCGAGCGTATATATTGCCGGCGTTGTAAATACTTACGGTTGCCGGACTTGAGGAGATTGTAAACGTTTGAGGTTGCTCGTTGACCGGATACTTAAACGGTTGAACGTGCAAAGTAACCTCAGCCGTCTTAAATCTTATCAGCCTCTCAAAGTCAATTTGCTCATAAATAGCATATCGATAATACTTATCCGGCTCGTTTGAAAAAACAACGACTCCGGAGCTGTTAAAATACTCGATAATCTCGTCGATATCGTAATTGTAAGTCAATCCGATTTTGATTACTTTATCGTAAGCGCTAAAACCGAGAGGAGTAACAATATCTCCGGATCGTCCGTCAACTGTCTCGACTTGAGTCCTTACAAGAGGCTTACTTATCGGAGCGAGAGACGATATCAGTAATCCCGATATCGTTCTCGAGTCTTTATTATTAAGGATTATATACGGTTGTATATTCACTCTTTAACCTCCTTAAGTATAAATTGCGTTTTCGACTGTTTTCTTTACAAAGCGTCCGACTTGCCTATCATCAAGGACGACGTCAACGTCTTGCAAAGCCTCCTTAAAGGCTGTTACCATTGCTTGATAATTAAGAGCTCCGGATCCAAGAGCTGAGCTGTTATACTTAACGTCTCCGACGTCAAGTATCGGTATCTCGTCTTGCATATCCTTAGATACTTGAGCCATTTCGTCGGAAAAACCCTCCGCAATACCAAGAGCGATATTTTTACCGACTTGATCTCTAAAGACTTTTGATGGAGACGCAATACCAAGCGCTTTTTTAATGCCCTCAAGGATTGAGGATCCAAAAGACTTAACGCGATCAATTACCCAATTTTTCATTTCATTGATACCGTTCCATAAGCCTTGGATTGCATTTTTACCGACTTCAAGCATTTTACTCGGCAACTCTCTAAGAGCTGTTTGTATGCGATCAACGATATCCTTACCGGCTTGAGCAACTGAGAGGATCCGGTCTTTAATACCTTTTACTAAGCTTTTGATTACATCGTTACCGCCTTGAACAAATTTACCGAGATTATTACCGAGCTCTGTAATCAGTTGGATAACAAGCTTTGGTATCATTGCAATTAAGCTCGGCGTTGCTTTGATAATACCGTTAATAAGACTGTTTATAAGCTTTATACCGCCCTCAACAATCTTAGGTAAGTTTGTAATCAAAGCCGCGACAAGCTTTGCGATAATCTCCGGTATCTTATCAATAAGATCCGGCAAAGCGTCCATAATACCGTCAATAAGAGCAAGTATAAGTTCGATACCCGTATCAATAATAAAAGGCAAATTATTAACAAAAGTATCAACAAGCTTTAAAATCAACGGAGGTATCAAAGCGATTACGTCCGGTAACATTTTACTTATACCGCTTATAAGGCTGTTAATAATCTCAATACCGGCGTCCAAGATAAGAGGTAACATTTCAACAAGAGACGCGACAATCTGAGGTATTAAATCTGTAACAACCGGTATTATCTGAGGTAAAACATTAAGTATTGATTTAATTACAGAGTTTACAGCCTCCAAAAGTATAGGTAAAGTGTCTTGTAATATCGGAGGTATTGTATCAATAATTTGAGGTACAATTTGTTGCAATAAACTCGTTACCATTTTTGCAAGACCGGTAATCGTTGTTTGGATCCTCGGTAAGAGATTATCAGCAACCGCCATTACTGAGTCAATAAAATTTTTGATAAGCTTATCAAAGTCAGCGTTATCGTCAGCAATACCCGTTAATAAGTTTTTCCAAGCGCTTGACATCATTTGAGTCGAGCCGGAGATCGTGCTCGCCGCCTCTTTTGCCGTTGTACCGGTAATACCGAGCTCGTCTTGTATAACGTGGATTGCGCTGTATACGTCGTTGAGGTTGTCAATATCGTAATGTACGCCCGAGAATTTCTCAGCGTCAGCGAGTAACCTCTCCATTTCTGTTTTTGTACCGCCGTATCCGAGCTTAAGGTTATCAAGTAACGTATATTGCCCTTTTGCAAAGCCTTGATAAGCTTGAGTAATCGAGTCGAGGCTTGTACCCATTTTATTAGCATTGTCCGACATATCCCTTAAAGCGAGATCCGCCGCCTCCGCCGCCTTTTGAGTATCTCCTCCGACTGAGGATATAAGCGACGCCGAAAAGCTTGTTACGTTTTCCATATAAGCGTTTGCGTCCATACCGGCGCTTTTGTATGCTTTTGAGGCGTTATCGATAACAGTTTGAGCCGCGTCTCCGAAAAGAGTCTCAACGCCTCCGACAAGTTGCTCGTAATCAGCGTAAGACGCGATTGCTTGTTTACCAACGTCAACAAGAGCGCCTCCGACTTGCTTAAGACCGGATACCGCCGCCTTAATTGCACTCGCTCCAAGATCCGCAAGTATACCCTTGAGTACAGTAAAGCCGCCGTTTGAGGCTTTGTCCGCCTTATCTCCGGCGTCTTGGATCTCATTACCGAGATCTTTTGAGCTGTCAGCCGTATCCTCAAGCTCAGAGTCGAGAGCGTTGAGCTCGTTCTCGGTCTTTGTCATTTCGGTTGTTGCGTTTGTCAGCTCCGTCCTCATTCGAGACATTTGAGTCTCGTTTGCTTGTATTGCTTTTTCGCTCTTTTGATAATCTGAGGTTAAACCGTTGACGTAAGCGGCTTGCATTTTATACTCGGCGCTTGTTGTACCGCACTC